>OIXH01000651.1_pt1 | contig 42260 bp, 39 predicted proteins | sample 1587741 | NCBI WGS metagenome assembly OIXH01 (sample SAMEA3888916, study PRJEB22519) | human gut metagenome | biome: human gut; feature: human-associated habitat; material: faeces | place: Denmark | collected 2011 | reverse complement strand
TTTATATTAAGATAGATAAAAATGTATTGGTGCATAACCGCAATATTACGCTGGGTGACATCGCAAAAATTGAGTGTACGGATGTCGGGATGTTGCGCAAGATCCGTCAGAAAAAAGTGTATTCTTTTCAGGGCACGCATGCGAAAAAAAATCAGTTTCAGGTATTTTCCATATTAAAGATCATTCAGCTGATCCATGAGGATTATCCGAATGCAGATGTGCAAAATGAGGGAGAGGCAGATTTTATTGTGGAATATGTGCCAAGACTGAATCCACCGATGGGAGTTGCTTATTTAAAGACTATCTTATTGTGCATTGTAATCTTTTTCGGCTCCGCCTTTACGATCATGGCATTCAATAACGATGTCGGTGTCAGTGAGGTTTTTGCAAAATTTTATATGCAGGTGATGGGAAAAGAGTCCAGTGGATTTACGGAACTGGAAGTGTTTTATTCTATCGGTATTGCATTTGGAATCCTGGTATTTTTTAACCATGTCGGAAGAAAGAAGATCACACCGGACCCGACTCCGCTGCAGGTGGAAATGCGTAAGTATGAAAATGATATAGATACAACATTTATCGAAAACAGCAGCAGGGGAGGAAGCAATATCGATGTGGGTTAACCATGTGATCTTAGCATTGATGGGATTGTTTGCAGGCTTTGCAGTATCTGCCGGAACATTTGCTTTTTTAATTGCCATCGGTGTTATCCCGAGACTGATCGGAAAGTCGAATACGGCAAGGGCGGTATTTTCTTATGAAACGATGATCCTGTTAGGGGGTGTTGTTGGAAATGTGATCTCCACCTATTCGGATATGTCCATGCCGGCAGGCAGGATTTTGTTGATCCTGTTCGGTTTTTGCGCCGGTATTTTTGTAGGATGTATTGCCGTTTCTTTAGCAGAGATCATCAATACATTTCCCATTGTATTCCGGCGTTATAAATTGAGTATCGGACTGGCATGGGCACTGGCATTTATGGCATTTGGAAAAATGGCGGGTGCATTGTTCTATTTTTGGACAGGGTATATGAGTACGCTGTAATAAGGAGGAAAACAGAGTGAAGGAAGAAGATAAGCAGATTCAAAATGAAGAGTATAATGAGTATGTAAAACAGGTGACTCCGACGAATAATCTTTTTGGAAATATGGTAAAAGCATTTATCGTAGGAGGTGTTATCTGTGTTATCGGTCAGGTGATCTTAAACGTAGCTATGAACCGGTTTGGACTTGACAAAGAGACAGCAGGAAGCTGGTGCAGTATGTTGTTAATTTTGTTGAGTATTATTCTAACAGGATTTAATATTTACCCAACGTTCGCAAAATGGGGAGGTGCCGGAGCATTAGTGCCAATCACCGGATTTGCCAATTCCGTAGCTTCGCCGGCAATCGAGTTCAAAAAAGAGGGTCAGGTGTTTGGAATCGGATGTAAGATATTTACGATCGCAGGGCCGGTCATCCTCTATGGAATTTTTACAAGCTGGGTGTTAGGACTCATTTACTGGATCGGACGATGCGTGGGATGGTTTTAAAAGCAGATGTTGTCCGGACAGATGTTTTATAAGCCGCAGTAGCAGAGGCATTATGGATGCTAGAGTTTGCTATTGCGGTTTTTTTACTCTATAGGATTAGGGGCAAAAGACGGTTTGAAATTTTTGGATTGGCAACTTGCACAAATCCGGGTCTATTTTGTTCCGTTGTACGAAAATAAGAAAATCTAAGTCTGTCTGAGTCAGGCTGCAATGGAGTGACGTGTACGTCTTAAACGCCCGTCCATGGGGCATTAAGACTTTTGCTGCCGTCCATGGCAGCAAAACACTGTACATGAACAGCCAGACTAAGATTTACTAATTTTCTCCCAAAGTCACAAAAGCAGTCCCGGTTTTGTGCAAGTTGCCGACCACTAAGGTTGTGAGCCGTCTTTTGCGATACTAATCTCTATAGGAAATATTGTGTTACATAAAAGTATAAAATTCGTGTTTTCGATAGAGCAAGAAGCCCTTCAGGCGAAGATGTGCAGCACACTTTTGTCTGTAACATATCCAACATACTTGACAACTAATATTATACGCCGTATAATATTGACTATCAAATAGCAAGGAGAGATTCCATGATTTTTCAGACGGGTGCGGCTCTTTTGGATGCAATCGTTCTTGCAGTTGTTTCTAAAGAGGAAGAAGGCACATATGGATATAAGATCACACAGGAAGTACGCAGTACGATCGAGGTTTCGGAATCGACACTCTATCCGGTACTCCGGCGGCTGCAAAAGAACCGGTGTTTAGAAGTATACGATGTGGAATGTGCGGGCAGGAACCGGCGGTATTACAAGATTACGGATGCCGGAAGAGCACAGCTTTTATTATATCGCAGGGAATGGGCGGATTATTCTTCTAAAATCAGTCTGCTGTTTTCTGGAGAGGAGATTAAATGAACCGAAAAGTATTTATGGAAAGACTGCGTGAGTGTTTAGCAGATATTTCTGCGGAAGAAAGAGAAGATGCACTTACATATTATGAGAGTTATTTTGAAGAAGCCGGTGTGGAAAATGAGGCACAGGTCATTGAGGAACTGGGTTCTCCTGAAAAAGTAGCAGAGAACATCAAGCGTGATCTGCTCGAGGAACCGCAGAGCAGTATCCAGGCACCGGAATGTATGAAAAAGGAATCGTCAGAGGATTTTTCATCAGAAGATTTTGAAAAACATGAACAATACGAAGAATATGAACAAAAGGATAAGTCAGGAAGGATTGCTATGATCATTGTGATCGCTGTTTTAACGTTTCCAATCTGGATCACTGTGGCAGCAACATTATTTGGACTGATCGTGGCAGCTTTTGGCGTGTTGTTCGGATGTGCAGCGGGAGGCATTGCCGCAACAGTGGGACTTCTGATATCAGGAGTGGCATTAATTGGCATGGGAATCGGCGGATGTATCTCCGGCAGTATTGCAGCGGGAATCTTTGTGACGGGAGCCGGATTTTTCGTAATGGCAATCGGAATCCTTTTATTGATCTGTGTTGTATGGATTTGTGGCAGGGCAGTTCCGGCATGTTGCCGTTGGATCGTCAATCTTTGTAGAAAACCATGGCAAAGAAGAAAGGAGCGTATGTCATGAAAAAATTTGTGAAAGGCTGTCTGATCTTAGCAGCCGTATGTGCGGTACTTGGCGGTGTGGCATGCGTGACCGGACTGGTATTAGGAGCCGGAACAGGAGAGCTGCAGCAGGCATTTCGTGAGAGTGGATTAAAAGACTGGATTTGGGAAATCGGTTCGGATAGTTCAGAGGAATCTTTTGACTGGGAAAAGGAAAGTGACGTGTCAAAGACGCTGGATAGTTTTTCAAGTGAAGAGATCGATTCTTTAGAAATTGAATTAAAATATGGAACATTAGATATAGAAGAAAGTGATACGGATGAAGTCACGGTAAAAGTAGAAAAAGATCAGGAAAGATGCAAGGCTACGGTCAATGACAGGGTATTAAAGATAGAAGATACGCGAGAAAAAGGGATCAAAGGACATAATTACCATGTGCTGTTACTGATTCCAAAAGGAATGGAGTTCGACCATATCAAAATTGATAATGATGCAGGAACAGTGGATGCACATGACACCACTTTAAAAGCACAAAACATCAATTTCAAGGTTTCTGCCGGAGAGATTATGGCGGAGCGTTTAGAGACAGAAAAGTTAAAGCTGCGGGTAGGTGCCGGAAATGCAGATATTGATGAGTTGAAAACAAGTAATGCAGATCTGATCTGTGGAGTCGGAAATATTGATGTAAAACTCATGGGCACTGAAAAAGATTACAATTATCAGGTAAGCTGCGGAGTAGGAAATATCTCGATCAATGGACAGGATTTTTCTTCACTGGGCAAAGATAAAACAGTAGATCATGGTGCTAAAAAAGAGATAAGCTTAGATTGTGGAGTAGGAAATATTACATTGGTTACAGAGAAGGAGGAAATTTAAGATGGAAACAAAGAAATTGTATCGTTCTAAAAAAGACAGAGTTTTTGCAGGAGTATGTGGAGGGATTGGTGAATACCTTGGCGTGGACCCGACCGTGATCCGACTTCTGGCGGTAATCTTAGGATTTACGGGAAGCGGTGTGCTGGCTTATATTGTGGCAGCTATTTTGATACCGGAAAATCCGGTGTATTAAGGAAGTACCGAAAGACCCTGATATGCAGTCTGTGTACCAGGGCTTTTTTGCGTTAAAAATTTCATAAAAGTATTGAAACTTTTTGCTATGTAGGGGAATCTAATGATTAGAAAAGAAAAAAGGAGGTACAGGCAGGTAATGTTTTTTCAAAGAAAAGACGTAAAGGAACAAAAGATAGAAGAACTTTTGTTAGAAAACTATAACAGATATTACCGATTGGCATACAGTTATGTACACAATGAAGCGGATGCAGCAGATATTGTACAGAATGGAGCCTATAAGGCAATACGAAATAGTGATTCGTTGAAAAATGTGGAATATGCACAAACGTGGATCTATCGGATTATGCTGAATGAGATTTTTCAATGTGCCAAAAAGAAACAGATGGTTTCATTAGACGAACTGCCGACAGAACAGGGACAGGAAGATCACTATGAAAATATTGATCTGAAAAGAGCATTAGATCAGATGAACCCGCAGGATAAGGCAGTGATCGAATTAAGGTATTTTGAGGATATGAAGATAGAAGATATTGCAAAGGTGTTAGATGAAAATGTCAATACCGTAAAAAGCAGACTTTACCGGGGACTGAAAAAACTTCGGTTAGAACTGACAGATGAGTGGCAGTGGGAATAGAAAGGAGATATTGTTATGGAAGAAAAAAAGAAGAACAATGCAGAAACATTAGAACAGGTAAAAAAAGAGTATCAAAAGCCGTGTATGACACAAGAACAGGTGGAACAGATGAAAAAAAGGATAGAAGAAGCAAAAGCAGAAAAACAAAAGAAGGTCGTCAATTCCTATATGGGAAGAAAAATAGCAGCCGCTGCAGCAGTGGTTGTCGCAGCGTTTATCGTTTTGCCAAATACATCTGAGAATGTGGCACATGCAATGAATCAGATTCCTGTGTTAGGAGGTCTGGTAGAAGCAGTTACTTTTCGGGATTACAAATATGATAACGGAAAGCATACCGCGGATATTGAAACTCCAAAACTGTCTGTGAAAAAGAGTAAGACAGATCAGGAGGATTCAAAAACACAGCAGAATCTAAAAGAGACTACGAAGGAAGTAAATGCAGAAATTCAAAAACTTACCGATCAGATCGTAACGGAGTTTGAAAGTGGTCTGAAAGATAAAGAAGGGTATCAGGAGATGCAGGTAAAGCATGAGGTACTCAGCACCACAAAAGATTATTTTACATTGAAACTGATCTGTTATCAGGCAGCCGGAAGTGGTGCGGAAACCGATTATTATTATACGATCGATTTAAAAACAGGAAAACGGCTGGCGCTGGCAGATCTGTTTGTAGAAGGTGCCGATTATATTACTCCGATCAGTGAAAATATTAAACAGCAGATGAGAGAACAGATGAAAAAAGATGAGAATGTTATATACTGGTTAGATGATCCAGAGGTGTCGGAATGGAACTTTGAAAAGATTACGGACCAGACATCATTTTATCTGAACCAGGATGGAAAACTTGTCATTTGCTTTAATGAAGGTGATGTGGGACCGATGTCCATGGGATGTGTACAATTTGTAATTTCAAATAAAGTCATTGCAGATATAAGAAAATAAATTATCATTTAATAAAAATACCCTTTACCGGTCAGAAACCGGCGAAGGGTATTTTTTAAAATAAAGCATTACACGCTTTGGTATTTCATCTTTTAAGCACAGATCCATTCTCTTGCATCTTCAATCTTCATAAGTACCGGAAGCAGTACCAGACTGATGACGATTCCGGTAACACCCTGTAAAATGTTGAAAGGAATACCGGAGGCACTAGAAGCAATACCGGCAGCAAGTGTTGCGGAGTTAAAATGTCCACTGGCGAGAGCAGCAAGTCCTGCTTCATAAACAAAGTAGCCAAATACCATAACGGCTTCACCGATGATACCACCCAAAATGATGCTTAAATATTTTGCACCATTTCCGTTAAAACGATGCTGCATGCGGTGGAATAAGAAGCCTGCAACAAAAGCGGTAAGCGCTTTGATGATCAGTGTGGCAGGTGCCCAGGAAGCATATCCTGAAAAAATATCTGCAAACATAGAACCGATGCCGGCGGAAAGTGTACCGCCTAAAGGTCCAAGAACGATACCACATAAGAGGACGAGACCGTCTCCTAAATGAATATAGCCTAAGGTAGGTGTTGGGATTTTAATGATCATGGTGGCAATGCAGGTCAGAGCAGCCATTAATGCACCAATCACAAGTTTTTTTGTGCTTTTCATATCCAATTCTCCTTTTCGTTGTCTTTTGTTACTGCACATTATAGAGAGAAGATGGCTGTTGTAAAACATCCAGTTTTAAAATAATTACACAAGCCAGTTTAGATATGATCTGATATCAGAAACGGTAATGAGCAAGAACAATAATGAGATAGAAAAAACAGACCATAACTGGTTCTTTTTTAACAGATATTTCGTAAATTATAAAAAATGGAAAGTTCTATATAAGATATTTGTATGAATAATGAAAAATTAGAAAATCTGCTCAATCTCTCTTTAGAGGCAACACAGCGGGAAAGAGAGAAATCAGAGGAATTAGAGATCGGATATGAGAAAAGCACCAACACATGGGAGCTGATCGTCAAGTATAGTGGAGATATCAGTCATTTAGAAGATCTAGAGCGGGGAATCATCATTGAAAAACTGAGTAATGAATATGCGATCGTCCGTATACCGGAGGATCTGATCCCAGAATTTGTGACAAATCCGGAAATTGAATTTGTGGAAAAGCCTAAAAATCTGTATTTTTCACTGGTACAGGGAATCCGGCAGTCCTGTGTCCTTCCGGTACGCAGAAATCCTTATTTTTTAGAGGGAAGGGATGTCATCACAGCCATTATTGATTCGGGAATTGATTATTTTCACCCGGATTTCAGAAACGAGGATGGCAGTACCAGAATCCTTGCACTATGGGATCAGACGTTACAACCGAGAGAGGGAGAAAAGCCGCCCTATGAATTTCGCCGGGGTGTGGAGTTTGGAAGAGAAGACATTGATCGCGCATTGGCAGCTGGAAGTGAAGCGGAAGGATTTCAGATTGTTCCAAGCCGTGATACCAGCGGACACGGTACGCATGTGGCAGGAATTGCAGCAGGAAACGGCGGGGCGTCCGCAGGGCGTTACACAGGTGTGGCACCGGAGAGTGAACTTTTGGTCGTAAAGCTGGGATATGCAGGAGAAAACGCATTTCCAAGAACTACGGAATTGATGATGGCACTGGATTATGTGGTGCAAAAAGCGATAGAATACCGCAAACCAATAGCAATCAATATCAGCATTGGAAATACTTATGGCGGTCACAGTGGAACTTCTTTGTTAGAGACTTATATCGATGATATTTCCAATTACGGAAGAAATGTGATCTGCATTGGCAGTGGAAACGAAGGGGCAGCCAGAGGACACGCACAGGGAATTTTAAGAGAGGGATTTTCAGAAGAGATCCAGTTAGCGATAGCACCTTATGAGACGACCTTAAGTGTTCAGATCTGGAAAAATTATACCGATGATTTTGATATCAGCGTGATCTCCCCCTCCGGCAAAAGGGTTGGACCACTTCAGCAGATTTTAGGTGCACAGCGTTTTACACTGGATGGAACAGAAATTTTGCTTTACTATGGAGAACCGAGTCCATATAGCCCGTATCAGGAAATCTATATTTCATTTTTGCCGGTCGCAGATTATATCGATAGCGGTGTCTGGAGATTTGAATTAATACCGCACAGGATCGTACAGGGAAATTATAATCTGTGGCTGCCAAGTCAGGCAGTATTAAGTGCGGGAACCGGTTTTTTATATCCGTCAGAAGAGATTACGCTGACCATTCCATCTACAGCCTCCAGAGTCATTACCGTAAGTGCCTATGATGCCTATTCCATGCAGCTTGCTGATTTTTCCGGGCGCGGCTATACCAGAGAAACAAATCAGATCAAACCGGATCTTGCAGCTCCGGGTGTTAATATTACCTCCTGTGCACCGGGCGGAGGATATGTCACGGCATCGGGAACATCCATGGCAACACCGTTTGTAACAGGAGGAGCAGCACTGCTGATGCAGTGGGGGATTATAGATGGCAATGATCCTTTTTTGTATGGAGAAAAATTAAAGGCATACTTAATAAAAGGAGCAAGGCATATTGAAGCGGTGACGGAGTATCCGAATCCGGAGATTGGGTGGGGGACGTTGTGTGTGGCGGAGAGCTTGCCGGGGTAATTTGAAAGACATTGATAATATACAAAAAAAGAGATATAATTATATCGATAAAATGATATATCTATAAGATGATAGGAAAGGATGAAGAAAATGATTATTAAGGCTTCAGCAACACTTCGGAACGATTATGCTTCTATTTCTGATCTTGCGAAAAAAACAAGAGAACCGATTTATATAACAAAAAATGGGGAGGGCGACGGAGTATTTATGAGTATTGATGCTTTTGAGAAAAGAGAGCAGGCATTAGAACTTCGTGCAAAAATCATGCAGGCAGAAGAGGAACGGTTAAGCGGAGCAAAGACAAAAAGTATCTCCGAAGCAAGAAAGGAATTGAGGAAACGTGCAGGAACAATATAAAGTTGAGATACTTCCGACAGCATGGGAAGATTTGAAAAAGATTGAAGATTATTATCTGCTTCAATTTGGCGTGGAATCTGCTATGAAAGTTACAGAACAGATTTTGGACAGTATTGAACGATTAGAGAGTTTTCCTGATTCTGGTTCTCTGACACCGGATAGATGGCTGAACGAGCAGGGGTATCGAATGGTCATATCTAAAAGGTATGTTTCTATATATCGACCGATAGGAAAAGTAGTTTATGTGTATCATATTACAGATACGCAGACAGAGTATACGAAATTGTTTTCGTGATGGTAAAGAGGTAGCAGGATGAAAGAATGTTCAGTTTGCCAATCCACTGGAAAAATTAAAAATCGAAAATATAACCAGAGCAAAAGTAACGAATACAAAGAGGGTAGAGAAAAATTTGCTTGCCGGGGTAAAAAATAGCACCTTTTGATTTTGGGGAAATCCAGTAAATATACGGCTTTACAATGGATTTTGACAAAGTAAATCATGTCGTTGATGAGCATATTAGATTTTGTTAAAATAAGATTAACAGTTAGTGCTAAGTGTAATATAATCGAAAGGTAACGATATACTATGAAACGTAAAATCAGATATCAGGCAAAGACAGATTTAAAACTATTGAGACGTATTAATGGAATATCCAAAGAATATGTGGCTGATAAGATTGGCTATACTATAAGAAGCCTAGAACGGATGGAAAAAGAAAATGCGGTTACAACAGAGCGTACTGCACATCAATTATGCAGTTTATATGATTTGGTGTATGAAAAACAATTTTTTATCGTGGATAAAAAATCACTGGAATGTGTTCGGCGATGTTTAGTGGAGAATAAAAAAGTACCGGAGCATATTGTCTACCATAATAGTAAGTATTATCTTTTATATGTCAGGAAGGTGGGATTGTTTCAAGATTGTATTGCAGGAAATGTAATGTGGGTTGGAAATTATAATCGAAATATGGAACGGCGAAGACTAAGGGAAGTTAATGCGAATGTAGTTTTGCAAGAAGAGCCTGCCATTGAGATAATAAATAGTGAAGATGAGTGGTGTTATTGGTATCATAATCTAATCATTGGTAAGTTGTATAAGGTGATTGTATCAGAAGGGTGTATGGAAAAGTGTCTACGAACATGTTTAGATGAAGTGATAGTTACACAAGATAATCTTCATTCGTATGACGGAATAACAGATATTGCTTTTTTGGGAACTAAAAAAAGATATTACTAAAATTCGTGCAATGCACAAAAACAAGGAGCAACACTATGGAAATTAAAAGAGATGTATACCTTGAACAGTTTAAAATACGAAAAGATAATGGAATGATTAAGATTATTACAGGGAAATGCGTTAATATAGGACGGCACCGAACAAAAGGAGAAGATGAAGCAGCAGAGTACAATTAATGTTTACGGAAGGATAATAACCCACAGAGGGCTGAGATGGTCCTTATCCTCGCAACACCAATATCCATGAGAAGATTGCTGAAGCCAAGAAGCATAATATAGATGATAGGGTTTCTTCGGTGTCACCTCAGATTGGGAAGCAACATCGAATATATGTAGGCACAGTAGTTGTTTGCAATAATCATAAGTATCTGATTCCATTATCACATCCGGTTGAAAAACACAAGAGAATGAGCCAAGAGCTGATTTTGATAAGATAATAGACAAAAAAGGAAAACTTTTGGGAGTGCTGAATTATAATCTTATGATTCCGGTAGAGGACAATCAACTTATAAAAGTTGACTTGAAGGAGAATAAAAAAGATACTCCAGCTGAAAGACATTATAAACAACTATGTATAGATGAGCTTACATGGTGTAGAAAAAATGCTGAGATAATAATTAATAAGGCTAACTGCTTATATAATCTATGTATGGGAGATTCAAATTATAAGGGGAAGACAAGATGCCTCAATTTTGGTAAAGTGTCAGGTGTGTCTCAGTTGCGGAAATGTGCTGGAATTTGTAAAAGAGGCGGTTACAGATGTAGTTTTTTCCTATCTTGACATAATAAAAGAAAGATGATAAGATAACACTGTTATTAAATAACAGTGTTATTTTTTCTCTGAGAAGAAAGATGATGAGTCGAAGAGCCTATACAAAATTCTTCTTACAGAGCAAAACGAGGTGCACCATGAAACCAACAAACGAAAAGCTGGCAGCAGATATTCTGTCGGCAGGGAAAAAAGAATTTTTAGAAAAGGGATTCCAGAAAGCGTCTATGCGTAGTATTGCATCATCGCTTGCGGTGACGACCGGAGCAATTTATCGCTACTACACGGACAAAGAAGCCATTTTTGAGGCGTTGGTGGAAGAACCGGCAAAAGAATTAGCTGACCGCTACAGAGCGAGTCAGCAGAAATTTGCAGAAATGTCTTTAAAAGAACAGTTAGAAGGGCTGCCGGATGTGGCTGATCATGAGTATGTATGGATGGTAGATTATGTTTATGACCATTTTGATGCATTTAAACTGATTGCCTGCTGTTCGACAGGTACCAGATATGAACATTATCTGGATGCATTGATAGAGATAGAGGTCAATGCCAGTCATCTGTTGATGGAAAAAATGCAGCGGGAGGGTTTGAATGTCCTTCCACTGGATGATGACATGGTACATATTTTAGCAAGTGCACTCTTTAACGGGCTGTTCGAGACGGTACGCCATGACACGCCAAAGGAGAAGGCGGTAGCATATGTGGATACACTGCGAACCTTTTATTCGGCAGGATGGTTTAAGATTTTAGGAATCCAATGAGAAATGTAAAAGGCATTTCTCTTATTTTTCGATGATGAGTTAGTTGAATCTAACAAAAATTAGTGCAGGAGGAAATGCAACGATGGAACAGGAAAAGAAACGTTCGCCCTATCAGATGTTATGGGAATGGGCAAGAGCATATCACGGTTCGTTTTATGCCGCAGTTATCTTTGCGGTATTGGGAGTTGTGTGCAGTATGATACCGTACTTTTGTGCGGCGGGTATCATAAAACTTTTGTTAGAAGGATGTGAGGAAATAGAAAAATTGTTGCCGTATTTTGGAGGAATGCTAGGAGGCTATGCAGGCAAGGTGATTTTTTCCTGTATTTCTACGGGAATTTCACATAGGGCAACCTATGCTACGCTTCAGGATTTAAGGAAACAACTGATTGCAAAGCTATCGAGAGTTCCAATGGGAACAATTTTAGAGACACCTTCCGGGCAATACAAGACAACGATTGTAGACCGTGTAGAGGGTATGGAACCGACCCTGGCACATCTCTTGCCGGAGATGACAGCAAATGTATTGGTGCCGCTTGTCATTGCGGTTTATATCTTTGTACTGGACTGGCGTATGGGGCTGGCATCTTTAGTCACTCTGGTAATTGGCATGGTTGTCGCGGGACAGAGTGGAAAAACCTATGCAGTACGCTGGGAAGGAGCGGTAAAGACCGGGAAACGAATGGCAGACGCAATTGTAGAGTATGTCGGAGGTATTCAGGTAGTGAAGGCGTTCAGCCAGTCAGCCGGTTCTTATCGCAGATATGCGGATGCAGTGAATGATAATGCACAGTATTATGTAGACTGGATGCATGATAATCAGAAATATATGGCATCCATGCAGTCCATTGTGCCGGCAGTTCTGGTAACGATACTTCCGGTAGGTACGGGACTTTGGGGAACAGGAAGTTTAAGTGCTGCGGAATTTTTTACCATTATTATCCTGTCATTGGGACTGACCGGACCGTTGATGGCAGCAATGACATTTGTGGATGATTTAGCAGTAGTGGGAACCAATGTAGGAGAAATTGCAGCAATTTTAGAAGCAGACGAATTAGAGCGTCCAAAAGAAATCGCAGAATTAAAAGGAAACGGTATTGAACTGCATCAGGTGGAATTTTCCTATGGTGAAAAGACGGGCGAAGTGCTGCATGGCATCAATCTTTCCATTCAGCCGGGAACAGTCAATGCATTGGTAGGACCATCCGGTTCAGGAAAATCAACACTTGCAAAACTGATTGCAGGTTTTTGGAATGTAACCGGAGGAAGTATCACATTGGGAGGAACGGATATCCGCAAGATACCGTTTGAGCAGTTAAACGGACAGATTGCTTATGTATCACAGGAAAATTATCTGTTTGACCGTTCTATCCGGGAAAATATCCGTATGGGGAATCCGAATGCAACGGATGAAGAAGTGGAAGAAGCTGCACGTCAGTCAGGATGCGACAGTTTCATTCGTGCATTAGACAATGGATATGATACCGTTGCAGGAGGTGGCGGAGGTCATCTTTCCGGAGGAGAAAAACAGAGAATTTCCATTGCAAGAGCCATGTTGAAAAATGCACCGATTGTTATTCTGGATGAAGCAACAGCCAGTGTGGACCCGGAAAATGAAGTACAAATACAAAAAGCACTGTCAGCATTAACAGCAGGGAAGACATTGATTGTTATCGCACACCGGCTTTCCACCATTGTGGATGCAGATCAGATTATAGTAATCGAAAACGGATGTGTTGCGGGATGCGGAAAGCAGGAAGAATTATTAGCAGACTGCCCGCTGTACGCAAACATGTGGAAAGCACATCAGGAATCCAAAGACCGGATGGGAGAGGAGGAACAAAAAGATGATTCAAATAATTAAAAAAATATTTAATTTTGCAGGAAAGAAGCGGGAATTACTGAAAAAAGCAGTGCTTACAGCATTTGTGGGTGCGATTTTTGGAGCATTGCAGTTTGCGGCTTTAATGATTGTTTTAGATGCAGTGATCGCAAAAGAATATACGGTTGCCGTTATCTTTGGAGCATTGGGAATCATGTTGCTTTCCATCATAGGAAGGCTGATATGCATGTATCATTCAACCAATGCGGAAACAGAGGTAGGATACTTTATGGTGGCACAGAAGCGTATAGAGATCGGTGACCGTTTACGCTACATACCAATGGGATATTTTAATAAAAACAGTTTGGGAGCCATTACCGGAGTTGTTACCACAACCTTAGGAGATGTGGAAAATTCAGCAGCAAGATGTTTAGTCACACTTTTTGGTGGATTTTTAAATACGTTCGCACTTTGTCTGATGCTGTTTATTGTGGACTGGCGGCTGGGACTGTTGTCACTGACAGGAATTGCAGTATATTTGTCAGCAACCGAAATTTCCACAAGAAAATCTAAAGCCACCGGACCTGCAAGACAGAAAGCACAGGAGCAGTTGTCAGAATCCGTATTGGAATATGTACAGGGCATGAGCGTGGTCAAAGCATATGGATTAGAAAAAGATAAGCGTCAGACCGTTCAGAAAACCATCGAGGAAAGCTGTAACAAAGCATTAAAACTTGAGTATACGGTACTTCCTTGGTCAGGAATCCGGCAGGGAGTCGTATGGATTTTTAGTCTGCTTATCGGAATATGCAGTGTGATGTTTTATTTTCAGGGAAGTATGGCATTATCCCGTTGTATTCTGATGTTGATCGCATCCTTTATGATTTACAGAGAATTGGAAAATGCAGGAAATATGTCGGATTTGCTTCAGATGCTGGGGGCATCCATAGATACCGCAAACGCCATTGATGGGATTCCGATTATGGACGAAAAAGGAGCAGAGCTTGCACCGCAGGATGCTTCCGTGACATTTAAGGATGTGGAGTTTTCCTATGAGGAAAGAAAAATTTTAGACCATATCAATATAGAAATAAAGCCGCAGACTACGACTGCTATCGTTGGACCTTCCGGCAGTGGAAAAACCACACTTTGTCATCTGATTGCACGTTTCTGGGATGTGCAGGGCGGTCAGATTTTAGTAGGCGGGCATCCGGTACAGGAGTATAAATTAGACAGTCTGATGAAAAATATTTCTATGGTATTTCAAAATGTCTATCTGTTTCAGGACACCATTGAAAACAACATCAAATTCGGCAGACCGGATGCGACCCGCGAGGAAGTGGAAGCTGCCGCAAAACGTGCCTGCTGCCACGAATTTATCATGGCACTTCCGGATGGATATGATACCGTAGTAGGAGAGGCAGGAGGAACTCTTTCAGGCGGCGAACGGCAGAGGATTTCCATTGCAAGAGCAATGTTAAAAAATGCCCCGATCGTCATATTAGACGAGGCAACCGCCAGCGTAGACCCGGAAAATGAGAAAGAACTGCAGGAGGCAATCGATGCACTGACACAGAATAAGACCATTATCATGATCGCACACCGTTTAAAAACCGTGCGTCATGCCAACCAGATACTGGTATTGGACAATGGTCATATTGTGCAGAGAGGAACGCATGAAGAACTGGCTGAAGTTCCGGGGCTGTATTACGATTTCCTGAATGCAAGAAAAGAGGCTGTGGGCTGGAAAGTGAGCCGGTAGACATTCCAATCGTGGCAATCCTATTGCAGAACCTTAACGAGAAAGTTTCTCAATAGCAAAAAAATACTAAAATTTCCGAAAAGAAACGTTATAATAAGGTTAGAAGTAACTAACTAGCATAAGAAGGAGATTGTTATGTATTTAGAGTTAAAAAATATTCATAAATCCTTTGGCAGCGGCGACAACCGGACAGAGGTGCTCCGTGGGATCAGCTGCGGAGTAGAAAAAGGAGATATCTGTGTTTTACTTGGACCATCCGGTTCGGGAAAATCCACCTTATTGAATATTATAGGAGGAATTGAAACAGCCGATGAGGGCAGCATCATCATTGATGGCGAGACCGTAGAGAACATGAATGACAAGCAGCTTTCCTTATACCGGAGAAAGCACTTAGGATATGTGTTTCAGTCATACAATCTGATTCCGAATCTGACAGTAAAGGAAAACATTGAGACAGGTGCTTGCTTAAGCAGCAACCCGCTGCCCTTAGATGACATGTTAAAAACACTCGGACTTTGGGAACACAGGGACAAGATTCCAAACCAGCTTTCTGGTGGACAGCAGCAGCGGACTGCGATAGGAAGAGCAATTATAAAAAATCCGGACATCCTGCTTTGTGATGAGCCGACCGGAGCTTTGGACTATAAAACCTCCAAAGAAATATTAAAACTCATTGAGACCGTCAACCAAAAATTCGGAAACACGGTCATCTTAGTTACACACAACGATGCCATCCGTCACATGGCTGATCAGGTAATTAAGCTGCATGACGGACAGATACGTCATAACGATAAGAATGAGCAGAAGATTCCTGCCGTGGATTTAGACTGGTAAGGAGGGAGCTGTATGAAAAATCCATTACATAAAAGATACCTGCGGGAATTAAAGCAGGACGCCGGAAAATATCTGGTACTGTTTTTATTTCTGACACTGACGATTGGATTTGTATCGGGATTTCTGGTTGCTGACGGCAGTATGTCAAAGGCATATGATGAGAGTTTTGAAAAATATAAAATAGAAGACGGACATTTTACGCTGGCGGTCAAAGCAGAGAAAGAATTAAAAGACAAGTTAGAGGAAGAACATCTGAAGCTGAGCGAAATCTTTTATAAAGATGTAGAGCGTAAAAATGAACATTCCGTGCGTATTTATACCCAAAACGACGATGTCAATGGAATCTGCGTCATGGATGGAAAATTTCCAAAGAATAAAGATGAGATTATCATAGACAGGCTTTATGCTGAAAACAATGGGATTGCCATCGGAGACAAGTTTGATGTTGATGGGAAAAAGTTTACCGTCAGCGGAGTGGCAGCATTTTCTAACTACAGTGCATTGTTTAAAAACAATACGGATATGATGTTTGATGCTAACAAATTTACCGTTGCCATGGTAACGAAAAAGGGTTTTGAGCGGTTTTCCGATGATGAACTGCATTATTGCTATGCATACCGCTGGAATCACCGCGGATATTCGGAACAGAAAGTATCGGATAAGTCAGATGATGTCAAAGACATTTTAAAGAAGAACGGCTTACTGACCGATTTTGTCAAGGCGAGCGATAATCAGGCGATCACCTTTACCGGTGAGGACATGGGCGGCGATCTGGTCATGATCATTACCCTGCTCTATATCGTGATGGTCGTTCTGGCATTTGTCTTTGCCGTAACGACACGCAGTACGATAGAAAAAGAAGCGTCTACCATAGGAACCCTGCGGGCACTCGGCTACACACGGGGTGAACTGATCCGGCATTATCTGACTCTGCCGATCTGGGTTACACTGATCTCAGCAGTTATCGGAAACATTTTAGGATATACATGTATGAAAGATGTGGTCGTAGATATTTATTATCACAGCTATTCACTTCCGACTTACGAGACGATCTGGAATACGGAAGCCTTCTGGCTGACAACCGTAGTTCCATGCCTGATCGTATTTGCGATCGTGCTGTTGATCTTAGTTTCCATGATGCATCTGCCACCGTTGCAGTTTTTACGTCACGAGCTGCGGAAAAAGAAAAAGAAAGGCGTGATACGTCTGCCGGAGTTTAAATTTTTTACACGTTTCCGGCTGCGTATCGTGTTCCAGAATATTTCAGCATACCTGACCCTGTTTTTAGGTGTGTTCTTTGCAAGTTTTCTGCTGTTCTTTGGTATGATGATGTCACCTCTGTTACAGAATTTTAAAACAGAAGTCATTAATTCAAAAATTGCAAAATATCAGTACATTTTAAAGGCACCTGTTCAGACAGAGACAAAGGGTGCGGAAAAATATGCAGTGATGTCCTTACAGACAGAGCGGGGCGAAGAGATCACGGTCTATGGTGTGGAAGAGGATTCTACCTATTTGAAGGATGCCAAGATCCCTTCCGGAAAAAATAAAGTGCTTCTTTCCGATGGATTTTTAGAAAAATATGGTCTGAAAGAGGGAGGAAAAGTAACCTTAGAAAAGAAATATGAGGATGATTCCTACACCTTTACCGTCAGTGGTACATATGATTATCCGGCGACCTTGTCGGTATTTATGAGTATGGAGAATTTTAACCGTATCTTCGATTATGATGAGGATTATTTTAACGGATATTTTACGGATAAAAAAATAAAGGATATTGACAGCAGCATGGTTGCATCCATTATCACACAGGATGACCTGACCGTCATTGCGGACCAGTTAGAGGATTCCATGGGCGACATGATGTGGCTGATGTGCGCATTTTCCGTATTCCTCTATGTTTTAGTCATCTATCTGTTAGCAAAAATGATCGTGGAGAAAAATGAACAGTCCATTTCCATGATCAAGATCTTAGGCTACAGCGACAAAGAGGCAGGCAGTCTCTATAACCGTGCGACAGGAGCTGTATTAGTGATATCGTTATTGCTTGTCATTCCAATCTGCCACTTTACAATGATGGTAATTTACTATGTGATGATGCAGCAATTTAACGGCTGGCTGACCTACTATGTTGCTCCTTGGGTCTATCCTGCGATGATTGCGATCGGCATTGTATGCTATCTGGTCGTATATATGATCCAGATGAAACGTATACGAAGAATCCCGATGGGACGCGCATTAAAGGACATGGAGTAAGGATAGGGAACGAAGAAATAAAAAAATAAAATAAGAATAAAAGAACGGCAGTACATTTCCCGAAAGAGAGATGTGCTGCCGTTCTTTTTATTTGAGCGTTTTTTGGGTAGAAACGGATTCTGATTTTTGTTCACGCAAATTCTGTTTGTGCATAAGTTTGACCTGTGACATGATCAGTTCCATTTGATTAGGTGTTAAAGACTTAAAGTAGTTAAGCAATAGAAGCTCTTGCTTGTCTAAAGTAAATGGTAAGGTCTGATTATCAGACTCTTCAGATGATGGTGTCGGAGATAGAGAGTTACCAAGCAGATAATCACAGGAAACCTGAAAATATTGTGCGAATTTTATCAGAGTATCATAATCCGGCTCCCTTCGGGCATTGATATATCCATTTAATGTGGAAGGTGCGATGTCTAAGTCAATTGCCATTTGTTTTTGGGAGATATCGCGCTGATAGAGCAGAGCCAAAATGTTATTACCTATCGTCATTCAAGTACTCCTTTTCGTAATTTATTGATGGTGATGATACATAAGCCTCCCCCTAGTAATAAGCATATAAAAATGTATTCTACATTCTTTACAGGGTTTCATGAAAGATCAAATTAGGAAAAAGTAGAATACCAAATTTAATTATAGAAAAATGAATCTTTTATTGCTTGATAATACTCAAAATGAATAAAATAATTGACTATACTCAAAATGAAAATTATAATAATAAGAAGATTATTGACAAAGATGACAAAAATAATGCAAAAAAATACAAAAAAGTAAAAAGAACAGTTTAGAAGATAGAATAAGAACAGAAGGAGAAATACAAATATGATCGAGTATAGAACAATTTCAAAAGATGGTGGGAGATCCCATAATGAGGATTATGTTGGAGTAGAACAAAAAGGTATGCTCTATTGTTTTGTCCTGGCAGACGGCCTGGGTGGACATGGTGGTGGAGCAGAGGCTTCACAGTTCGTATCAGAGACCATTTTACGGGATTTCAAAGAGCGGGGAGAGGTTTCAAAAGAATATCTGAAACAGTGCTTTGAAACGGCACAGGAAGCCTTGCTGAAAACACAGAAAGACAGGGGATGTCCGGATGAGATGAAAACGACATTGGTAGTACTGTTGATCGATGAAGAAAAGATACTCTGGGGACACATCGGTGATTCAAGACTGTATTACTTTCAAAACCGCAAATACAGGGTAAGGACCTTAGATCACAGTGTGCCGCAGATGTTAGTGATGGCAGGCGAAATTACGGAGAAAGAGATTCGTGGTCATGCAGATAGAAACCGTTTATTAAGAGTAATGGGGACGGAGTGGGATTCTCCGAAATATCAGATTGCAGAGTTCATGGAGACCGGACAGAAAATGGCATTTCTATTATGCTCGGATGGATTTTGGGAACTTATTGAAGAAAAAACTATGCAGACGATGTTAAAAAAGTCGGAGACACCGGAAAACTGGTTGGACAATATGGAAAAAGAAGTTCTTAAAAACGGAAAAGGAAAAGAAATGGATAATTATTCCGCCGTTGCAGTATTTGTAAATATGTAGATTACAGTTTAGAAAAAGAATGGCTAAAGGGAAGAGGGATGATATGGCAGTGATCAAGTGTAAAAAGGGGCATTTTTATGATGATGAGAAGTTTGCAGAGTGTCCGCATTGTGCAAACAGGAATGATATGGAAGAGGATTCTGTTACCAGACCATTGAACACGGAATCAATAGAATATTATGCAGCACAGTATGTACATGACCGGGCAGAGCATATCCATGTGGAAATGGATGAGGAACGTACCATTGGTCTGTATAGCAGGAGAGAACATGAAAAATGTGTAGCAGGCTGGTTAGTATGCATAGAAGGGGTATCAAAAGGAGCAGATTATCATATTTATGCGGGATTTAACAGGATCGGACGTGAGCAGAGTAACGATATTGTATTGGGTTATGATATGCAGGTTTCAAGAAATACACACTGTTCCGTTGTATATGAAGAAAAAAAGAATGAATTCTATGCAGTCCCAAAAGCCGGGAATCTTACATATCTGAATGACGAATTATTAGAGCAGGCGCAAATGCTGACAGACGGAGATAAACTTTGCATGGGTGAAAGTATTTTGGAATTTGTTGCATATTGCAAGGGAGAGAGACGATGGGAAGGAAAATAGAGATTTTATTATGCAGTATGCTCATATTGCTTATGGTAACGGGAAATACGGTACAGGCAGCAGAAAAAGGGAGAGAACAGACAGAAGAGCAAATACGGCTTGAAAGTGTCACTGCATACATGCCACAGATGAAAGCATATTGCTATTTAGATAAAAAACCGGACAAAAAGGAAGTACAGGCATCCTACGGCAAAGAAGCACTGACGGTAAAAAAAGTCATGCCGTATCAAGAGAGTAAAGAAGGAACTCTTTATTACCTGCTGTTAGATCAGTCAGGTTCTCTGAGTGAAACGGATTTTGAGCAGATTAAAAACAGCGTGATCGCATTTTCAAAAAGAATGAAAGAAAATGACAGATTAACCATTATAACATTTGGAGATGAAGTACAGATCCTCTGTGAAGATCAGACGGTAAAAGAAAGTATTGCTGAGAAGGTACGGGCATTAACAAACACAGACGGAAATACAAAGCTCTTTGAAGCAATACAAAAAACAGCAGAAATTGCAGATCAGAAAGAAAATGCAGGGAAAAGAAAAATAGCAGTTGCATTTACGGACGGTGAAGATTTTTCTGAAAACACATCTACACAAAAAGAAGCGTGCCAGGCATTACAGAAGAAGAGTATTCCGCTCTATACAATGGCAGTACGACAGAGAAAGAATCAGAACGATAATCCGTATATTAGCAGCATGGGAGAATTTGCAAGAAGTACCGGAGGAATACAGGAGGTTTTTTCGGGAAAGGAATTAGAAGAAAAATTACAGCAGTTGCAGGAGTTGTTTGAACAGGCATATGTAATCCGGTGTGAAGCAACATCTAATCAGGTAACTTATAAACCGGAGTTATTTGTTTTAAATATTTCAGATGACAAGGTAGTATCAGGAGAGGTCACGACACGTTACTATCACAAAGATCATAAGAAGCCAACCGTGTCTGTCCGAAAAAGCGGGAGCAGAAAACTGGAACTGACATTTAGTGAGCCGGTCATGCATGCACAAAAGGTAGAGAATTATGAGATTACAGTAAATGGAAAAGTGCCATTAGCTGTTTATACAGCAGGATATACAGGGGATACGAAAGAGAAAGTTGTTCTGACCTTTCAAAAAGAGTTGCAGAATGGAAAATATCGGATCCGCTTTTCGGGAATCTCAGATCGTTCCATGGAAAAAAATCCAATAAAAAAATCCTGTACATTTGAGATCAAAGAGCAAAGCTCCATAAACCGGAAAATCCTTATCGGAATCATCATGGTCATTGCAGGGTTTATCTGTATTTTAGTAATTTGGCAGAAACAAAAGAAAAAAAGGGTTTCAAAAGAAAAGTATGACAATACAACAGAAAGTGTCAGCCTGTTATCTGCGGAACCAATACAAAAACATCATGTCAGACTTCAGAAAGAGAAGGCACCCGGAAAACATATCATCTTTGAATTACAGGGAGTACAAAGTCAAACCACAGTGATAGATGCAGAGATTGTGAAAAGCCTGATCGTAGGAAGAGCAGATATCTGTGATATCTATATGGACGATGCAAGTATGTCAAAGCAGCATTTTGTAATCTACGATAAAAAGGACGGTTTTTATATAGAAGATCTTCAAAGTACAAATGGAACATTAGTCAATGGAAAAAAGATCCATACACAGAGCAGGCTGCAAAAAGGTGACAGGATACAGGCAGGAGAGGTACAGATGACAGTGAGGTGGTAGCAGATGGATACGGTAAGACAAAAGACCTGTCCGGATTGTTTTAAAGGAATCCTGGAATCAGGAAAGTGTAACAGGTGTGGATTTGAAATTCAGCATGAAAAACAGAACAGTCTTCGTATAGAGACCTTTTCTAAATTAAAGCAAAGATATATTGTCGGAAGAATCTTAGGATATGGTGGATTTGGAATTACATATAAGGTATATGACACAAAGCAGGACAGGACCTGTGCGGTGAAGGAATTTATCCCTATGGGACTTGTGGCAAGAAGAAATCAGGGAACACAGATTTATGTTACCTCCAGTGCGTATGAGGGGGATTTTGAACACGGGAAAAAGCGTTTTATAGAAGAAGCCCGCGTATTAATGCAGTTAGATCACATTCCGGAAGTCGTAAAGATTACAGATTATTTTGAAGAAAATAATACGGCATATTTTGTGATGGATTATATCGAGGGTGCAACCTTAAAACAACTGATGCGTGTATATGGAGGAACCATTCCATTGAAAAATGCATTGGAAATCATAAAACAGGCAGGGGAAGCCTTAGAGCAGGTACATACGGGAGCCGGAATATTTCATCGTGACATCAGTGCAGATAACATTATGCTGACGAAAGATGGAAATGTAAAGATCATTGATTTTGGAAATGCCAAATACCTGATCGGAAAGAACAGCCAGACTCTGTCAGTTGTATTGAAACATGGATATGCACCACCGGAACAATATTCGAGTACAAGTCTTCAGGGAAGTTATACAGATGTGTATGCATTAGCGGTAACGCTCTATTACATCTTAACAGGAGTGATGGTAACAAGTGCACCGGACAGACTGACAGGAGAAGAATACTGGGCATTAAACCGGGTGCTTCCGGAGGTGCCGGAATATGTATCAAAGGCAGTAGACAGAGCCTTAGAATTAAACAGCAAAAAGCGGACACAGACAGTACGACAGTTTTTGACAGAGCTTGGGTTGTCTGAACAGGCATCTGTTTCAAAGAAGAAAAAACAGGAAACTCCCTATATTGCAGTAATTGGAACAGACAGCAGGCGGCGTTTTAATCTTCCATGCAACAGTATTATGACCATTGGACGTTCAAAGACAATGGCAGATATTGTTCCGGCACGGGATAGTCAGATCAGTAAAAAACATTGTGAGATTTTTTATGACAGCATAGAGCAGCAGTTTTATCTGGTGGATCAGTCTACAAATGGAACATATTTAGACGGACAGAGAATGGAAAAAGGAAAAGTATATGTGATCAGGGCGGGAGAACGGTTTTCGCTTGGACGGAATTTATGCATATTGCAGACAGGAGTGGAGAAATGAGCAGAACGGAAATGGAAAAAGATGTTGTGACGATCAAGATCGAACCGGAAGAAATAAGAGGCTTGGAGATCGGAGCATCCAGCATTATAGGAACCAGAAAAAATCAGGAAGATACGATATTCGGACATAGAGAAGGGGAGGAAGCATTGCTGATCGTATGTGATGGGATGGGAGGATTGCATGGCGGAGAACGGGCAAGTAAAACTGCCGTGGAAAGTATTGCAGAAGCATATTTTCAGAATCCGGAAATAGAAAGTGTTCCGGAGTTCTTAGAAGAAGAGGCATACCTGGCAGATGAAAAAGTTGCCTGTCTGCGTACCGGGCAGGGAGAAATGCTGCATGCCGGAACAACTGCTGTTGTAGCAGTTATCAAAGACAGGGAACTGTACTGGCTTTCTGTGGGAGACAGCAGGATCTATATCATCCGTGGCAAAGAGATCATGGCTGTGAACAGAGAACATAATTACCGGATGACCATGGATGCAATGTTAGAAGAGGGGACGCTTACCTTAGAAGAATACAAAAAGGAAGAATATCGTGCAGAAGCACTGATCAGTTATTTGGGAATTGGAAATCTCGAACTGATGGATGTCAACAGACAGCCATTTCTGTTAGAGGAAGGAGATGTTGTCCTGTTAAGCAGTGATGGATTATCTCGGAGTCTGACAGAAGAAGAAATATTAGATATTGTTTATGAATATGAACCGGATATGCAAAGAACTGCTGAAGAATTGACGGCAGCAGCATTAGGAGAGAAGACATCAGGACAGGATAATACTTCTGTTGTCATACTGCAATATCATGCAGAAGAAGCAGCAGAGTAAAAATATAAAGGATCAAAGAGGAGGAACTACTATGAATTTAAAAAGATGCGAGAATGGACATTTTTACGATGTGGACAAATTTGAGACATGTCCGCATTGTGCAGCCATCGGTGGAGATTCAAAGATCACACAGCCATTTGAGGCGATGGATGATACAGCAATGACAGAGCCTGTGACTGTGCCGCTTTCATCCCATGTACCGCAGCCACAGCCGCAGACTTCAGTACAGCCACAGGAAGAAAGTCTTTCACTGAAAGATGCGATTGGAAAGGCAATGACGGAAAATACACATGAGAGTCAGGATGATGACAGCAAAACCATCAGTCTGTATCAGACAAAGATAGGCGTAGAGCCGGTAGTAGGATGGTTAGTGTGCATTGAGGGAGCTGCTTTTGGAGAGAGTTTTAAATTAAAAAGCGGACGAAACTTTATAGGCAGAGCCAACAGTATGGACATTGTGATACCGGGCGACAGCAGTGTTTCAAGAGACAAGCATGCCATTATTCTGTATGAGCCAAGAAAAAGAGAATTTATTGCACAGGCAGGAGAGTCAAGAGAACTGTTCTATCTGAATGATGAAGTTGTATTAATGCCGGTACGTTTAAAACAGCATGATATTGTCACGATAGGAAATACCCGTCTGATGTTTTTCCCATGTTGTGGTGAGGAGTTTAGCTGGGAGGACTATAAAAAGGAAGAGAAAGAATAATGCTTAAAGTTGCGGTGTGTGATGATGATAGTGCCTGTAGAGCAGAGATTGGAAAGGCAGTAGGCGACATTCTTTTTTCGAGGGATGATTATGAAATTTTTTACTATAGAAGTGGTAAAGAAATTAAAGAAGCAGTGGAAAATGGTGATTTTACAGCGCAGCTTTTGCTTCTGGATATCCACATGCATCCTGTGAATGGGATAGAAATAGCAGAATGGATCAGGAAACATCGGGTGGATGTGGACATTATCTTTATCACGGTATCGCCAAAATATGTCTACGATTGCTACACCTATCGGGCATTTGCCTATCTGTTAAAACCGGTTTCTTTAAAACGTCTGCAGCAGGAATTAAACCGATATGTGGATGAACTTGAGACCGGCTCAGAGTATATCAATATTGCAGTTCGTGGATGTGAACACAGGATACCGTTAAATGAGATCCGTTATTTTGAAAGCGACATCCGAAAGATTCGTGTTTATTTATCAAAAGAAACACTGGAATTTTATGGAAAGCTAAATGAACTAGAGGATGTTCTGAAGGGTAAAGGTTTTTTGCGGTGCCATCAAAGTTATCTGGTGAATAAAAATTATGTAAATGCTATCAGGAGAAATGTGATTGAACTGGAGGGAACAGAGATCCCCATTAGTCGCAAATATTGGGAAATGTTAAAGAAGCAACTGTAAAGCAATAGAAAGGAAGAGTTTGTGTGGAAAATGTGTCAGTCACAAGAAGCCTTGCATTGAACCGGGTACCGGGTGGAGCTGTGATCGGTGTTCGCGGAGAAAACTTTGGAAAGATTGTCTGTATCCGTCCGGAAGTAGAGATTTTGCTCGGAAGGGATACGAATCTCTGTGATATTTTCTTTCATAATGGAAAAGTCAGCAGAAAGCATTGCGGAATTGTCTATCATCTGAAAGAAAATGCATACAGCGTTTATGACTATTCTACGAATGGAACCTATGTAAAAGGTGGAAAGCGGTTAAAACGGGGTGGCAGCCATGGGATACCACCCGGAACAGAATTATATATTGGAACAACAGAAGATGTAATTAAATTGGGATAAAGAGAAAGTGAGAGGTGCATATGCAAAAAATCAAATTAAAAAATGAAAAGGTATATATTGTTCTTATGATCCTTCAATACATTGTTGGAGGAGTAGCATTAAAAAATATTATCAAAGGATTATTTGGGGGAGTTCTGCTTTTCCGGTATAGTGAAAGTCCCTTAGCAGCACTCGCATTGCAGCAGCATCCGGTGACTACGATTATAAGTCTGGCAATCGCAGTCTATAATTTTGTACTGTTTTGGAATATCTGTAAAGATTTAAATACTGTTTGTGAAAAGTATGAAGATCCAAGTGGGACACAACGGACACCTAATTATTTAGTGGTTTGTATCTTCACAATGATTACCTTTGGTATTTACTATTTTTACTGGATGAATAAACATGGAAACCGTATGTATGGGATCGATCAGGCAGAATACAAAAAAGGTGTAAAGGATACAGGTTCTACATATCTGCTGTTTCTGTTTTTAGGACTGGTTACGTTTGGAATCTGCCGTTTGATCGCAAATGTTAAATTTATCAAGAATTTGAACTTATTAAGTGAAGCATATAACGAGAGAGTAGGAGATATGGAGTCCGGTGCTCATGCAATAGCAGAGGATGATTCCGTGACCGTTGCAATGCAGATGCCGGAACAGACAGGGGCATATCAGAACAGAGGCGGATGTTTAGAAGGATGTGCAGGAGTCTATGATGGAGCACAGATCCCGATAGAAAGTCAGTCAGAGCTTGTGATAGGACGGGATGAAATATGTTCTAATGTGGTTATCAAGAATCCAAAGGTCAGCAGAAAACATTGCAGTATCCGTTATAACGATGTCAATGGAATGTATATTGTAACAGATCACTCTACGAATGGTGTTTATTACAAGAATGGTGAAGCACTTCCTAAGGATACACCGGTGGAATGTCGTCCGGGAACGATCTTAGTCATTGCAAAGAGTGGAAATGAGTTCCTGTTGAGATAATAAAAGAGGAAAGCAGTATGAGTGAAACATCAAAAAGATGTATAGTCATCATTGATGAAAGCGGAAAAATACAGGAAATATCGCTGAAAAATGAAAGCACAGAGAGATACCGCTGGGGAAGAGATGTAGGACAGAATGAGATTGTTACAAATTCAGCGGTGATATCCAGAACACACGGAAAGTTCAAAGTAACACCGGATGCACTGCTCTATGCAGATTTAGGAAGTACCAATGGCACTTATGCAGAATGTGGAGGTACTAAAACTTTCATACATGCCAGTAAATCCTATACCATATTAAAAAGCGGAGATATGCTTCGTGTCCAGTCACCAAAAGGAGACAGGGAAGGTTCCGTATTAGTGCTGTACTCAGAAGATGGACAGAAGGGAAAATGGAATTTCTGTCCGATTGGCGGCACAAATCTAAACATAGGACGTGGACATGAGAATGATATTGTCCTGCATCATCCGGGAGTATCCAGAAAGCATGCCATAATAGAGCGGCAGGGGGATCGGTATGATCTTGTAGATTGCAGGAGTGCCAATGGGATCATTGTCAATGAGCATGTGATGGATGGAAAGAGACAGTTGCAGGACAAAGATGTGATCCGTATCCAGAACTGTATCCTGATCTATACCAATGGAGGAATCTTCTATAAGAGTACGGCACAGGGAGTCGGATTAAATGTCCGCCATATAAAAAAAGTGGTAGGAAAAGGGAAGAAAATCTTAGATGATGTCAGTCTGGACATAGAAGGAAATGAGTTTGTAGCGATCATCGGAGGGTCAGGAGCAGGAAAAACAACACTGATGAATGCGATCAGTGGATTCGACGGTAAAAAAGAAGGAGAAGTCCTGTTTGGCGGGATGGATCTGAATAAGAATTTTCCGGTACTTAAAAGCCTGATCGGTTATGTACCGCAGCAGGATATCATTTATGAGAATCTGACGTTGAAGCGGATGTTGTATTATACTGCAAAAATGAAGATGCCCAAAGATACCTCAAAAGCAGAGATAGAAAAAAGAATTCTGGATGTACTTGATATGGTGGAACTGTCAGAACATCAGAATACCTATATCCGAAAATTGTCCGGTGGACAGAAAAAGAGGGCAAGCATCGCAGTGGAACTGTTAGCAGATCCAAGTCTGTTTTTCCTGGATGAACCGACATCTGGTTTAGATCCCGGAACGGAAAAGAAACTGATGACAATGTTAAGCCGTTTGTCGAAATCACAGGGAAAGACCATCATCATGGTCACACATACCACACAAAGCCTGGATCTGTGTGATAAAGTCATTTTTATGGGACAGGGAGGAAGGCTGTGTTTTTGTGGAACCTGTGAAGAAGCAAAGATGTTTTTTGACACGGATAATCTTGTGGATATCTATAACGAAATGACGGACCAGCCCAAAGTCTGGGCAGAGCAGTACCGGAACTGTGTACCGCTGCAGCAGATACAAGCAGACAGTGAACAGAAGGTGTTAAAGAAAAAGAAAAGCTCAGGATTCCGGCAGTTTGGGATCTTAAGTGCCAGATATGCGGAACTGATCAAGAATGATGTTCCGCGTCTGGTCATGCTGCTGCTTCAACCGGTGCTGATCGCATTCCTGTTAGGGATTGTTGCAGACAATGATGTGTTTAAAATATATGAGAGCACCAAAACTATTTTCTTTGCGTTAAGCTGTGCAGGAATCTGGATCGGTCTGTTTAATTCTATTCAGGAGATCTGTAAAGAGCGAACGATTTTAAAACGTGAATACATGGGAAATATGAAATTGTGGTCGTATACGCTGTCAAAATTCGTGATACAGATCCTGCTAGGAGCCGTGCAGGCGGTGATCATGACGCTGGTATTTCAATTTGCAGTGGGACTTCCGGAGAAGGGAATCCTTTACAGTAACAGTTTTGCAGAAGTATTTATTACCACATGGCTGACAGTCATCGCATCCATGGCACTGGGGTTTGTTGTTTCAGCCGTTGTAAAGAGCGGAGACAAAGCAATGACCTGTGCACCGTTTGTTCTGATCATCCAGCTTCTCTTTTCCGGAATTCTGTTTGAGTTAAAAGGATTTGGAAAAAACATAGCATATTTTACCATCAGTAAATGGTCGGTAGAAAGTTATGGAAGCATAGCACATCTGAATAAACTAAAAACCAGGATGCAGGAAGCCGTACCTGGAACAGAACATGAATTTGAAAAAATCTTTGAATTTTCAAGAAATCATCTATTGCAGCATTGGGGAGTTCTGCTGCTCATGATGCTGGTATGTGGGGTTCTGACAACCGTAATCTTACGCAGTGTATCAAAAGATGGAAGATAAATAGACGATATTTTAGTCAAAATATGCATTTTCCATGTCAAAAAAGACAATCCCCGGAAATCTGGCAGATTCTTTTTATAATAAGAGTATCAAAAGAATTTGTCAGAGCAAAGGGGGAAATCACATGAAGAAATTAATAAAAAAAGAATTTGTAATCTGTATCGTGGCAGCGACATTCTTTCTGTTCTGTCCGGTCATGCCGACAGAGGCAGCGAATACCTCCGGAAGTTTTAATGAAGGGATCTCACAGCTTCAAAAGAAGTTCCCAAATGGGAAATACTGGAACCATATGGGAAAAGGGGCAAATGATCCAAACGGGTATACGAGTACACCTTGTACACACCACGGACATTGCAGTGCAAAAGGCTACAATGGCTGGTGCGGATGTAACAGTTTTAATAATCAGTCCATTCAGTGTTTTGGATTTGCAGAAAAATTAGGCTATGATGTATTTGGAACAAACCCATCCAGAACATGGACAAAATCATATAATCTTTCCAATGTAAGAGCAGGAGATATTATCCGGTATAAAAATAACGGACATTCTATTTTTGTCACAAAAGTATCAGGAAATACGATCACTTATGCGGACTGTAATTCAGATGGTCATTGTAAGATCCGCTGGAATGCAACCATCAGTAAATCATCCGTTTATGGATTATCCTATGTGCAGCATGCAAATAATTACAGTGATGTTATGAATATCCGGGACAGCAAACCGGCAGCACCACAGATCACAGCAATGAATGCAGGTGGCATAATAAATCCGGGTAACAGTTTTTCCGCCAGAATCCGTAATTGTGCAAGTGGAAAATATCTGACAGACCGAAATTCTAACGTAGATATAGAGAGTCGTGGAGATGAGAAATTAGGAGAGCAGATTTGGAAATTTGAAAGAAACAGTGATGGTTCCTATTACATACATTCCAGTATTACAGGAATGGTCATGGATGTGGAATCCGGAGATAAAGATGCTCTGAACATTTATTTAAACAATAATTATCAGTTGCAAAACCAGAGATGGTTCATACATCAGAGGGCAGATGGAAGCGTATATTTCAGACCGGCAAATTCAACGACTAAAGTACTGGATATTGCAAATGGATTTACGGAAGAAGGTACCAATGTATGGGAATGGACATATAACGGAACCGATGCACAGAAATTTGCAATAGACAAATGTAGTGAGATCCAAAATATAGGTGAAGATTTTTCCGCATTGATCATGAATACGGCATGTTGGAAACCAATTATGCAAAGAGACGATGCCAATGTAGTCTTAGGAACACCAACTGCAGAGAATATGTCAAGGATCCTGTGGCATTTTGTCAGAAATCCGAAAACAGGTTATTACACGATCTATTCTTATCTGAATGGAAAATGTCTGGATGTACAGGATGCAAAGAGTGATTGCGGGGCGAATGTGTGGTGCTATCAGGAGCATGGTCATGTTGCACAGAGATGGTATGTGTTAAGGGACTCGAATGGCAAGATGTATTTAAAAGCAGCATGTTCTTCTAAGAATCTGGATCTGTCCAATAATGAAAGTGCAGATGAGACCAATATCCAGATGTGGGATTACAATATGACGAATGCACAGGTGTTTACGATCTATCAGCTGGATGCAAACCGTGATAAACTTAATCATCAGATTTCCGCATCCAAAACACAGGTGAATGTCAATGAAAAAGTGAATATTTCCGTAACAGGAGTGCTGTATACAACTTCTTACCGTTTTCATATCGTTGCTCCAAACGGTCAGGAAAGCGTTGTAGATAACAAATGTAATCCAAATTATACATTTAGCGGAACACAGGCCGGAACTTATCGGATCTACGCAGAACTAAAATCCCCGGTATCGAGCGAAACAGGAAGCCTGTCCGGTAAATGTGTCAGCATTCAGGTCAACAGTGTACAAAAAGATACAAAGAGCCTTACAGGTACAAAAATATATGGTATCAAAACATCTTATACATATACAGGAAAATCGATCACACCATCGGTTATCATTTACAATAACAAAACAAGATTGAAAAAAGGAAAAGATTATATTGTTACCTGTCAGAATAATGTAAATATGGGAAAAGCAACCGTTACCATACAGGGAAAAGGAAAATATAGTGGAACCGTAAAAAAGACATTCCGTATTATACCGAATAAGATGAATCGTGTCTCAGCCGGATATCAGAGTGGAAAAATCAGGGTATCCTGGAAGAAAAATACACAGGCAGACGGATATGAGATATGTCATGCAAATAACAGAATTTTCATCAGGGCAAAAAAGAATGTTATTTCCAAAAACAGCATTACCACCCGGAACATTACGGGTTATAGAAAAGGTAATAACTGTTATGTAAAGATCAGATCCTTCAAGTGGATAGACGGTAAGAAATATTATGGAAAATACAGTGCTGTAAAAGCTGTCAGATGCAGATAGAAAGGAAAAGCAGCCTGAAAAAGGAGATGTCAAGAACAAAATTCTTTTTCAGGTTGCTATTTTTTACAACTGAAAACTCAAAACGAGTATATTTATTGACTATATTCAAAACGAATATTATAATTTTATCAGGTGAAAAGATGCGGAGGGATGGAAATGAGAAAGAAGATCGTAGCAGGATTTTTAGCTTTGACATTAGTAGTGGGAAGCATGATACTAATGAGTGTGTCAGCACAAGAAATAGAGAATACAGAAACAGCAGCAGAACCGGTAGAAAATGAGGAGGAAGACTTTGAGACACAGATGCCGGAAATGGAAGAGCCGGAGACAGTACAGGCAAATGGTGCTTCTATTGTAGAAAGTGGTTCTTGTGGAGATAATGCTACTTATACACTGGATTCTAATGGAGAATTGAGAATATCGGGAAGTGGGGAGATTAAAGGCAGGGCATTTAATGGAAAGAAAAATATTAGAACAGTTGTGATTTCTAGTGGAATAACAGGAATAGGAGATTATGCATTTGGCAGTTGCAGTAGTTTAAACAGTATTAGTATTCCCTCAAGTGTGACAAGTATTGGATATGCTGCATTTTCGTCTTGTAATTTGTTAAGGAAAGTAGTATTGCCATATAAAATCAATTCAGTAGAAGAGGCGGCTTTTTTATATTGTAGTTCTTTAGAAATACTGGTTTTTCCTAAAAATAAAGTAGAGACAAGTATTTCAAGTGAACTTGAGATGATATGTCAATGTACAAATTTAAAGCAAATATATGGATATGATGCAACGACGATTGTAGTTAGGAGAATCAGAGATTACAGTCTGAAAGAATGGGTTGAGAAATATGGTAAAAAGTACGTTAGCCTTGACAATGGAATTCAACTTACCTTAAATGCTAATGGCGGAAGTATCAGTAGTTCTACAAAAAAAGTATATCCGGCGTACACCTATGGTACGTTGCCAACTCCAATCCGTACAGGGTATGATTTTGCAGGTTGGTATACATCAGCATCCAGTGGACAAAAAATAAATAGTAGTGACATCGTACAGAGTGTTACAAATCAGACACTATATGCCCACTGGAAGCAAATTAAATATACAGTTACTTTTAATCCAAACGGAGGAAGTGTAGAGACAGGAAGCAGAGTAGTAGGAAGTGGAGAAACACTCAGTACATTTCCGACACCAACGCGAAATGGATATACCTTCGAAGGCTGGTATACCCAGGCGAGTGGAGGAAGCAAAGTAGAAGAAAGTATGAAGGTAACCGGAAATGTAACCGTATATGCCCACTGGAAACAAATTAAATATACAGTTACTTTTAACCCAAATGGAGGAAGTGTACAGACGAAAAGCAAAGTAGTAGGTGGAGGAGAAACACTCAGTACATTCCCGACACCAACGCGAAGCGGCTATACCTTTGAAGGCTGGTATACCCAGGCAAGTGGGGGAAGCAAGGTAAGTGGAAGTCTGAAAGCAACAAAGAACATGACATTGTATGCTCATTGGAAGCAGATCGACCAGACACCATCAAAATATACGGTTACATTTCATCCAAACGGAGGAAGTGTACAGACGAAAAGCAGAGTAGTAGGAAGCGGAGAAACACTCGGTATATTCCCGACACCAACGCGAAGTGGATATACCTTTGAAGGTTGGTATACTCAAGCGAGTGGAGGAAGCAAGGTAAGCGGAAGTCTGAAAGTAACAAAAAACATGACACTGTATGCACACTGGAAGCAGATTGACCAGACTCCGTCAAAATATACGGTTACATTTCATCCAAATGGAGGCAGCGTACAGAATGGAACACAGACAGTTACTTCTGGAGGAAGCCTGAAATCTTATCCGACACCAACGCGAAAAGGCTATGCATTTGATGGCTGGTATACATCAGCATCCGGAGGTAAAAAAGTAACAGGCAGTGTTAAAGTTACAGCGAATATGACGCTCTATGCCCATTGGGTTAGTAGAAACATTACTGCACCTAAGATGTCTATAAAAGTTACATCCTATAATAGTGTGGAAGTTTCATGGAAAAGAGTAAAGGGTGTCAAAGGTTACATTATATACTATTCTGACCAGAAAAATGGAAAGTACAAACAGGTCAGAAAAACAACAAAGACGAAGGTACATTTTTCTAATCTGAAACAAGGAAAGACTTACTATTACAAAGTAAAGGCATACCGCACAGCTGCCGGTCAGCCGGTTTATGGAAAATATTCGAAGGTTGTAAAGCGACAGATAAAAGGAAAACCTGCAACACCGAAACAGAAAATCATCCAGGTCAACCAGATGAAAGGAACGCTTACGATTTCATGGAATAAGGTAAAAAATGCACAGAAGGTACAGATTTTGATGAGTACAGATGGAGGAAAATATAAAGTATGGCGTACTGTTTCTGCAAGCAAAGGAAAAGCAGAGTATGTCTATCGCGACAAGCTGAAAAAATCACATATCTACAGCTTTAGGCTAAGAGCATATTACACAGTAGATAAGAAAAATATCTATAGTGGGATGTCAAATGGCTGGAGAGTACAGGTTAAGTAAGGTCACAACAGACAAGGCGGTGAAAATGTATGATAAAAAAGAAGATTACAGCAGTGCTGCTTGTACTCGGAATATTGTTCACATCCATTCCATTGCAGACACAGGCAGCGACAAGTGCAGTATACAGTGGCAACTGTGGAACTTCCGGAGTTACCTGGGAATTGAATAAAAGTACGGGAGAATTAAAGATTTCAGGAAACGGCGAGATACAGTCTGTATTTGACTGGTCTGGATATAAAGGAATGCCGGTGGATACCGTAAAAAGTATTTATATCACAGCAGGCATTACCGGAATGGCACAGGGAGCCTTGGGTGTGCAAAGGTGGAATAATCTTGAAAAGATCACAGTAGCATCAAACAGTCCCTATTTAAAAAGCGTGAATGGGATACTGTTTAATAAGCAAGGGACTAAAATCCTGAAATATCCGAATAAAAGGAGCACGGATTATACAGTGCCCTCCGGTGTGACTGAAATTGGAAATCGGGCATTTGCACAGTGTACATTAAAAAGAATTACCATACCGCAGAGTGTTTCCGATATCTGGCAGAGAGCATTTTTTTGCAGCAGTATTACGAATGTTGATGGTGCAAAGGGATTAGAGAGAGTGTATCCGGAAGCATTTGCCTATAGCAGACTTGCAAATATAACTTTTTCACAGGGATTACAGCAGATTGGTGCGGGAGCATTTGAAAATACGGATTTGACAAGTGTTTCACTTCCGGCTGGCATAATCTACATAGGCTTAGAGGCGTTTGGATATAATGCCAAACTCAAAAAAGTAGTCAGTAATTCTGCGTTAGGACCAAAAGTGGGGAATTATAACCAGTCAGGATGCAGCATTTTCACATCCTGCCATAATCTGACAGATGTGACAATGACAAACAATGTTGGAAGTTTTGCATTCAATGATTGTACAAGCCTGAAAAATGTAACTTTAAAAGAAGGCGTCAATTACATTGGTGTAGGAGCTTTTACAGGAGATGAAGGAATTACAGAGATGTATCTGCCGAAGTCTCTGAATGGATTAGAGGAAAGTGCGTTTGTAGGATGTGCCAATATACAAAAATATACGGTCCATGCAGAGAACAACTGGTTTTGCAGTCAGGATGGTGTGTTGTTCAGTAAGAATAAAAGACAGCTCATATCTTATCCGCCGGGGAAGAAGAGTGGAAAAACGTATCAGATACCGGATACCGTAACAGAGATTACCGGTTGGTCTTTTTCGTTTTTACAGGGAAACTCGTTAGAGGAGATTTTAATTCCTTTCAATGTAACGAAGATAGGACAGGGAGCCTTTGCAGGAAGCAGTTCATTAAAAAGACTGGTAATTCCTTATACTGTGAATGAAATCTGGCAACAGGCAGTTTTTTATGAATGTACCGGATTGGAGTACATTGTATTTCCTAAGACGGAGATTAAGATGGATTACGATGCAGCTATTAATAAGTGTAATTGTACCGGTCTTAAAAAGATTTACGGATATACAAGTACGATTCTTTCTACAGAAGATGGAAGCAGAAAAAGCCTGAAGGAATGGGCAGGAAATAAATTCGTCAGTCTGGACAATGGAATAGAATTGGAATTGAATGCCAATGGTGGTAAAGTCAGCAGTAATTCAAAGCGGATCTATCCGGCATATGCTTATGGTTCACTTCCGGTTCCAAGTCGTACAGGCTATGCATTTACCGGCTGGTATACAGCAGCATCCGGCGGGACACAGGTCAGTGAAAAAGATCAGGTACGCAGTGTGACGAAACAGACGTTGTATGCACACTGGAAACAGGCTGACAAACAGACAAACAGCAATACAAAACAACAGCCACAAAAGAACACGGACGGGCAGACGGATCAACCGCCACAAAAACAGGCAAATGGGCAGACAAACCAGCAGCCACAGGATCAGACGAAGAAAAAGAATACCGTCAGCAAGATAGCAGCACCTAAAACTTCCATCAGAATGACAGACAGTAGGAGTCTGGATGTCTCATGGAAAAAGATAAATGGAGCAAAAGGATATGTTGTTTATTGTACAGATAAAAAGAATGGAAAATACAAAAAAGTAAAACAGACCACGCGTACCAAGGCACATTTTAAAAATCTGAAAAAAGGAAAGACCTATTATTACAAGGTCAAAGCATACAAAAAAGTCAATGGAAAGGTATACTATGGATATTATTCTAAAAAGGTCAGTCGCCAGATCAAAGGAAAAGTATCAACACCGATACAGAATAAGATTAGGGCAGATAAGAAGAAAGGAACGGTAATATTTTCCTGGAAAACGGTGCCAAATGCCCAAAAGATGCAGATATTGATGAGTACGAATGGAGGCAAAAGCTACAAAGTATGGAAGACCGTTTCTGCAAAAAAAGGAAAGGCAGAATATTCCTACCGTGACTCATTCAAGAAATCGCGTGAGTACCGGTTTAAGCTTCGGGCTTATTATTCGGTAGATAAAATCAGAGTTTACAGTCAGACATCAAATGAATGGCGTGTAAAAATAAAGAATTAAGAAGGAATAATGTAGTTGAAAGGAGAACGCAATATGAAAAAAAGAGTATTAGCAATCTTGTTAGCAGCCAGTCTTGTGGCAGGAACAGGATGGGGGAATGGCTGTGTATATGCAGCATCGGAGATCCCAGACAAAGAGGCAGGACAGGAGACAGCTTCAGAAAATACAAAGATATCGGGTCAGCAGAAAGAGACGTTAGAAGTCAGTGAACAGCAATGTGTGTCGGATGAGGGAGTTGAGAACAACAACAAAGAAAATGCAGAGAAAGAACAAGTTGAAGGCAACAGTGAAAAGAATGTAAAGAAAGAACAGACTGAAAATAACAGCAAAGAAAATGTACAGACAAGGACATCTGTAGAGGAAGATACAAAAGAGGAAGCACAGGAATCCGGTAAGGATTCTGCAGAAAATGAAGCACAGGTAGAAGTAGTCACAGAAGAAATAGAACGAAATGGAAGTTCCAATGCCGTCAGGATCAATCCTAATTCTGTAAAAAAAGATGCATTGAGTGAATCATGCGATGAAAAGAATTATTATTTTACCATCAACAGTGCAGGAGTGATCAGCCTGTCATTTGGAAAAGGGTATGATAGCGAGCCTGACCATGGCTGGAATATAACATTGTATGATTCATCCCAAAATGAATTAATGAGCAGGGAATATAGCTGTAACAATACGGAAACAGAAACCACATGTAAGATAGGAGTACCGGCAGGCACTTACTATATCAAAGTAGAGCGTCGGGCTTATACATATCAAAGTGATGCAACCTATAGTCTGAAAGTAAATTATAGTGCAAGCAGCACATGGGAAAGTGAATTTAATAATGAGATTGGACAAGCGGATCTGATTGCAGTAGGAACATATTATAGCGGAACAATTATGGAAGATAACGATATTGATTATTATCGGTTTACCGTACCTAAGACTTCTTATGTAAATATTTCTGCAAAAGGTGAATATGACAGCGACACCTATCATTGTTGGCAGTTTTGTGTTTATAATGCTTCTATGGTAGAGCAACAGCAAAATCTTTACTATTGTGGGAAGAAAAAGACAGAGAATTATGAGGCAGTCAGACTTCCAGCAGGAACATACTATCTGAAAGTAAATTGTTATAATGGTAATCGAAGTGATAAGGCATATAGCTTCAAAATAAACACGACATTCACAAAAACCAATACGAAGCTGTCGACAGCAAATACAGGCTCAGGAATTAAGCTGTCATGGAATCGGGTTTCAGAGGGAAGTGGTTATAAGGTTTACCGTAAAACCGGAAATGGTTCCTATTCCTTGATAAAAACCATTGAGAATAACAAAACAACTTCTTTTACAGATAAATCTGTAAAGAAGAAAAACGGAACGAAATACACTTATATGGTAAGGGCATATAAAGGCTCTGGTCAGAATGCATGTAGTGGAAAAGTAATTTATCGTCTGACAGCACCGGCAAAACCGGAGGTAAAGAATAGCAAGGGTAAGAAAATCACTGTTAAATGGAAGAAAAATACTTCTGCATCAGGCTATCAGGTAAAATTTGTCAATGGCTCTAAATCCAGGACAAAGACATTTTCCGGTCAGAAGTCTGTGAAAAAGACCGTGTCCGGATTCCAGAAAGGTAAGACATACAAAGTATATGTAAGATCTTATAAGAAGGTTTCAAATAAAAAATATTATTCAGCATGGAGTGCAGCAAGATCTGTAAAAGTTAAAAAGTGATCAGGGATTGCTGTAGTATAAAATCTGGATATGAAAAGGTGGACTATATATATTCTGTATGTAGTCCATCCTTGTATCAGAGGAGAATGTGAGGGACAAAATGAAGAGAAAAAAATTAGTAATAGGAGTCTTTGCAATGCTGTTATGTTTTGCAGTCGCAGGATGTGGAAAAACAACGAACGGGCAAAAAACAGATAAGACGAAGACAACGGAAAAAGCGACAGAAAAAAAGAAAACAGAAGAAGGGATATCTTTTAAACATTATAAAAAACAGATATTAGAACCGGAATTAGGTGTGTTTCAATTAGGAGATTACCGCTATCAGTATGTTTTTGAAAATTCAGGAGAATCGGAGTATATAGATGGAAAATTAGATAACGGAAGTGGAATCGTAAGTACGGAAGCCATAGATATGGATCATGATGGTCAGAAAGAATATTTAGTATTTTACATGTATGGAGATTGGAAAGATTCTGAGGGACATCCTCAGAACTGCCTGTCAGTAAAGCTTTATAAAAAAGAGAAGAAACACTTTAAAAAACTGGATGAAGAAGTCATTTTAGAGGATGTAATGTCATGTACCGATGAGGGACATTGGAAAGTTTATATCGTAAATATCAATGAGACATATTACATTTGTTCTGAAGGATACGATTTAACTTATACATGGGCAGACGGAGCATATATGTCTATGAATGTATGTCATTATGAAGATGGGCATTTAACAGGGGATATCGATGAGTGGGCAAATGGAAGTGATTTTACAGATTCTCCGGCGATGAAGGAAACGAGTGTGAAGCTGAATGAAATTGGTTTAACAAAGTCAGCAGACTATGTTTATGAACATTGGGTGTATCAGTTTGCAGCAGAAGAGATGGGTACGCCTGTCATAGAATTTACAGGTCAGTTAGAAGATCCAAATTATGATAATCTTTTGCAATATATAGAAAACCACGAAGCAGATAAGCTGCCATATGTAATAGGTAAGGGAACTGTTTCAAAATATAAGGAATCAAAACAAAAAGATACTGAGCAGAATGCAAAGGAAGAAAAACAGGAGGCAGAGACCCCGGAATGGAAAGCGGCATATGACAAAATCTTAGAAGAACATAAAAGGGCAAAGGCTAATAATTATTATAATGGTGACAGTGAGATGACTCTGAATATCAGTCGGGAACTGTGTATGGCAAATGATCCGGGAACTCTTTTTTATATGATGGTCGATTTGTCAGGTGAGGGTATACCGGAGTTGATCGTAGCAACTTCTGACAACAATTCAGAGTACCATATTTATGATATTTATACCTATGATCAGGAAACGAAACAGGCAGTCGATATATTTGAATATGAATTAGGCTATCGCATGAATTGTGAAATCTGTGAAAATAATATTTTAAAATATGAGTATTCAGGAAGTGCAACAGACAGCGGTATTACTTACTATAAATTAGGAGCAGACCGTGTAGTGCCGACAGATGTTGAAAGTGTATCATATCATGAAAATACAGCGGATATCAATCCGGTAGGTAAATATTACCACGACGAGGAAGGCGCGCCGGAAAATGAGATTACCGAGGAACAGTATCAGGAAATTATAAGTAAGTATAAAAAAGCTGAAAATCTGGAGTGGACAGCTTTGGAATAGGAAAATCAGCAAAATGCCTGCAGGACAAATGATGGATTTGTTTTGCAGGCATGATATTTTTTAAATTTTTTATGGTATTATGTATCTAAAATGTGGTAAACTATAAAAAACCACAAAAATGATTGACTGAGAAGATGGTTTATATTAAAGGGAGAATAATGCGTGAAATTAAATGTCCATTAATGGATAAAGAAGTCACAGAATTTAAGTGTGCAAATTCTTCAATTGAACAGCAGATAGAAGATGCTTATTTTATTACCTTACTAAAGCAGGCTTATGGACATCAAATTGTGATTGATGGTACTGTGATAGGATATTATATGTTGTATTTTAAGGGAATACAACTTGAGGAAATTAATAAAATAATGGAAGAAGATTATGAAAGTAATATGGCGGATTATTATATGGCAATGCATATAAGGTATTTGGCAATTGATGAGCGTCTTCAACATAAGGGAATTGGAACTCGTGTTCTAAAAGGAATCATAGCTGAGATATTGAGACTTTCAAAAATTTATCCGATAAGAATCATAACAATTGATGCATTAAGTGAATATTATGAATGGTATAAAACGATAGGTTTTAAGGATATTCCCGGAAGAGAATTTGATGGAAATACATATGCTATGTTTATGGACTGTATGTCGGAAGCTGAGCTGGAAAAATTAGACGAATATTGTGCAGGATGTTGTTGAGAGGTGGTAGTTATGATGATGGATGCAGAGATTAGATTAAATGGAGAAGCGGCAGTTGAATTTCATAATATGATGACATCCGTTGATATAGAATCATTAAATGCGAGAGATAAGTTCCTTTCAGACTTGACGTGTGAGTTGGATGAACAAGGAGTATTGTCAATTGATATTTCAGATTTGGATGTTGATCTGAGTGTTATGCAGGATATGTCCTGTGAAATAGAAGCAGTTCCTGTTTCAAAAAATGAAACATATGTAGGAGAAATAAGCGTACAGTTTACAGCTTCACCGGGTTCAAATATTAATATATCGAATGAAAGAAATACGTCATATACAGTTACTAAGTATTATGCATCAACGGGTATATACTCTGTTGATCAGAGTGTGTCAATTAGTTATGCAGCATAAGTTTAGGGGTAGCAGATGAAAGAGAGCAATTTTCAATTCACAGATCCGAGTCTTACATTTATGCAATTTCAGGAAAATAGAAAATTTTCTATTGAAAAAGGAAAAGAAATTGAAATCCAAACAAGCGTGAATGTTAGGAACACAAAAATATCAGAGGATGAAGCAGTTGTTGAATTATTAATAAAATTGGGGGATAAAGGTAATACATCGCCATTTTATTTAGAAACTATATTTATGGCAAAATTTAAATGGGTTTTAGGATTAGAGGAAGATAAGGTGGATTTATTTTTAAATCAAAATGCGCCTGCATTATTATTGTCATATGCAAGACCTATTATTTCAATGACGACAAATGCTTCGCATTTTCCGGCATATAATATACCATTTATCAATTTTATAAATAAGAGTGGTAATTAGGCAGATGGCTATATTGCCAGCCATTTTATAATAATGTTTAGTTTTAAGTGGTGTACATATCTATGCACCGAGTTTTGAAAATAGAATATTAAAATGATTTCATAAAATAGGATTAACTGGAATATTTAGTTAGTTCTATTTTTTTGAATAAATACTGATCTATTCTGGTAGTGAATCGAGTGGTTATATCCTTAGAAGTGTTATTTTTTACAATGAGATATTCAAAATGAGCATAATGATTGACAATATTCAAAACGGATATTAAAATTTTTTTAGAAAAAGAAATAAGGGTAGGGGGATATATGAACAGAGGATATAAAGAAAAAGTAAAATCAAAAATCTGTGGAATACTGCTTGCATGCAGCATTGTCTGTATATTAATACCATTGTCTGCGCAGGCAGAGGAGATTATCCATTATGGTGAAAGTGGAAATGTATATACGGGAACATATGGAGAAGATACAAATATTACATGGGAGCTGAATGAAGGCACAGGAGTATTAAAATTTGAAGGAAATGGAAAAACAACAAAAGAAAGAATGAAAGTAATGTGTCAGACAAATGATGGATTTATAATATCTGAAAAAGATTTGGAATTAAGAGGTTCAG
>OIXH01000648.1_pt1 | contig 42373 bp, 37 predicted proteins | sample 1587741 | NCBI WGS metagenome assembly OIXH01 (sample SAMEA3888916, study PRJEB22519) | human gut metagenome | biome: human gut; feature: human-associated habitat; material: faeces | place: Denmark | collected 2011 | reverse complement strand
TACTTGGCAGAAAGTACGCAAGTTGAAGTTGAATTTGCGCTCGGCGCAGATGCAAGAGTAAGCCTGCTCACCTGCCTTGCCGCGCTGGGGCTGTTCATAGCAGGAACGCTCGTGTTTATGCTGCGCTATCTTGGCAAAGGACCGAGAGATCTGCTGCCACGGGCGGGAGAGTAATTCTTTTTCTGAATGCGCATGGCGTTTGACACCCGCCATGCTGTCAGGCTATAATAGTTAAATTGACAGCAGTAATTTTGAGGGGTGATTCGGCATGAGGCGGGACGATACGAAGCGACGGATAATGGACGCGGCGCTGGAGCTTTTTGCGGCGCATGGATACGACGCGGTGAGCGTGGAGCAAATTGCGGGCGCGGTCGGTATAAAGGCGCCGTCGCTTTATAATCATTTTGTCAGCAAGCGCGCCATTTTTGACGAAATTGTCAGCGATGCCGCCGCGCGGTACGAGGATTTTACTGCCATGCAGAGCGTGCATGTTGACGATGCCGATGCGGACACGGGCGAGTTTTTAGGCATAAACGAAGATGAGCTCTGCCAAAAGGTGCGGGAAATTTTTCTGTATTCGCTGCACGATAAAACCGTGAGCAGGCTGAGAAAGCTGCTCACCATTGAGCAATTCAGGAGTGCGGAGCTTTCCAAAATGTATAATGAGCGCTATGTGGACAGGCTGGCCAATTATCACGCCGGATTGTTTGCGCACCTTATGGAGAAGGGGCAAATCAAGCAATATGATCCGTATGTGCTGGTGCTGATGTATGTTTCCCCTATAATGACGCTTATGGGCGTTTGCGACCGCCAGCCCGAGCGCGAGGATGAGTGCCTACAGAAGCTTGATAAGCATGTGCGCCTTTTCTTTAATGCGTTCAATAAATAACCCGCTTATTTTTGCAAAAGTAAAGCCCGTGTGATGCTTTCCCGCGCGGGCTTTTTATTATGCGTTTTTTACGCTTCTTTTGCTTCTTTTATTGTTATGCTGTTTATAACGGGCTGCTCCGCGGCTGGAATCGTACCGTTGTTGTCGATAGGCTTAGCGGATTCGCAAATGCCGTCCACAATGTCCATACCGTCCGTTACATAGCCGAACACGGCGTATTGCCCATCAAGCGACGTATAATCCTGATGCATTATGAAAAACTGTGAGCTTGCGCTGTCGTAATTCATGGCGCGCGCCATGCTTATTGCTCCGCGCGTATGCGAAAGCGCATTGTCAACGCCGTTTGCGCTGAATTCGCCCTTTATGTTCTCCCCGCTGCCGCCCGTGCCGTTGCCGTTGGGGTCGCCGCCCTGCATCATAAAGCCGCTTATTATGCGATGAAAAGTAAGGCCGTTATAGAAGCCCTCGTTTGCCAGCTTTACAAAATTGGCAACCGATATTGGCGCGTCGTTGCCGTACAGCGCAACGGTTATAACGCCGTGATCGGCAATGTCTATTTCCGCGTAATACGTTGCATTCTCATCCAATGCCGCGGTCTCAATGCTCGCGGCAGGCTCGGCAGTAGGTTCGGCGGGGGCTGCGGGTTCGTCGGCGGCAAGCCTGCAGGAGCACAGCATCAGCGCGCACATAAGCACAGCCGTCATAAGCATAATATGCTTTCTTGTTTTCATTCTGTCACCTCTATAAAAAATACGGGGTGAATGCTCCGCCCTTATATATAATGATAATACCCATTACAGCGCGTGTCAATACCGCCCGTATTGACGTGAAAAGCGGCAAAGTATAGAATATAAGGCGTAACAAAGATTATGAAAGGGGCGGCGCGGTGCGCCGCAGAGTAAAAAGAAAGATGGAGAAGGCGGATAAGCCGTCAACGCGGCTTATAGATTTGTTTCTTGCGTTTGCGCGGGTGGGAATGCTCACGTTCGGCGGGGGCGTGGCAATGCTGCCGATGCTCGAACGCGAATGCGTGCAGCGCTTCGGCTGGGTAAACAACGATGAGCTTACGGATTATTTTGCAATCGGCCAATGCACGCCCGGCATAATTGCCGTAAATACGGCAACGTTTGTGGGCAGCAAGCAGCGCGGCGCGCTCGGCGCGGCGGTGGCAACGCTTGGCGTTATATCCCCCAGCATAGTTATAATATTGATAATTGCCGCCGTGCTCAACGGCTTTGCCGATAATCCGTATGTTATCCATGCGTTTGCGGGCATACGCGCGGCGGTCTGCGCGCTGATGGTCAATGCCGTGGTTCGCCTGTGCAAAAGCAACGTGCGCGATTGGTTCGGCCTTGCGCTTGCGGCGGCGGCGTTCGTGCTTACGGTGGTTATCGATATTTCGCCCGTGTTTCCTGTGCTCGGCGCGGCAACATTGGGCATATTCGCCGGAATGTTTACGGAGCGGGGAGGAAAACAATGAGCATTTATTTTACCCTGTTCTGGGAATTTTTCAAAACCGGCCTTTTCGCAATAGGCGGCGGCATGGCAACATTGCCGTTTTTAAGCAGCATGGCGGAACGCTTCCCGTGGCTCACGCAGGAGCAGCTTGCCAACATGATAGCCGTATCCGAATCAACGCCGGGGCCGCTTGGCATAAACTGCGCAACGTACGCGGGCTACAACGCCGCGGGCGTGCCGGGCGCGATAATAGCAAGCTTTTCTGAAGTGCTGCCCAGCTACATCATAATTTTGATAATATCAAAAATGCTCCGCCGCTTCAGCCAAAGCAAGTATGTTTCCTTCGCCTTCGGCGGGCTGAGGCCCGCGGCAACGGGGCTTATAGCCGCGGCGGCATGGGGAGTTGTGTCCATAGTGCTGTTCAACTTTTCCGCCTTTGCTTCGGGCGGGATTGCGGCGGTATTCAATATCGGTGCGGCATCGGTTTTCGCGCTCATGATGGTATTGACCAATATAAAGCCGCTCAAAAAGCTGCATCCGCTTTACTTTATCGCGTTTGCGGCGGTATTGGGGATAGTGTTTGAATTATGAGCGAAAATATCGAAAGCGCGTTCCGTTTCTGCCCGGTTTACAGCGGCTCCTCCGGCAATATGCTCTTTGCCGAAGGCGGCGGCGCGCGCATATTGATAGACTGCGGCTTTGCGGGCAGCACCGCGGCCAAGGCCATGGCGGAGATAGGCGTTCCGCTCGATACGATAGACGCCATACTCGTTACCCATGACCACAGCGACCATACAAAGGGCGTGGGCATACTCAGCAGACGTTACCATATTCCCGTTTACGCAAACGAAGGCACGTTCCGCGCCATGGCGCCCATAATAGGCAAATTGGGCGAAGGCATGGCCCGCGTGTTCGTTACAGGATACGACTTTTTTATAAAGCAGCTTAACGTGCTCACGTTCCCAACCCCGCACGACGCGGCGGAAAGCGTGGGCTTCACGCTGGGCTGCGGCGGCAAGCATGTGTCCGTAATGACGGACATTGGCCGCTTTGACGAGCGGCTCCTTTCCTGCGCCGCAGGGAGCGACCTTGTGCTGCTGGAAGCCAATCACGATGTTGACATGCTGAAGGTCGGCCCGTATCCGTATCCGTTAAAGCGCCGCATACTGAGCGACCACGGTCATCTTTCAAACGACGATTGCGCCGCTGCGCTTATAAAGCTTTACCAAACCGGCGTACACCGCGCCATATTGGGGCACCTTAGCGGGGAGAACAACATGGAATCCCTTGCGCTTGAAACCGTGCGCCAATGCCTGAGGCAGGCGGACATAATGGACGGTGACTTTGCGCTGGACGTGGCGCACCGCGGCGAGATAGGCAAAATGTATGAAATATAAGGAGCGCATATGACTATACGCATACTTTGCGTTGGCAAAATAAAGGAGGCGTTTTACCGCGACGCCATGGCGGAGCTTATAAAGCGCATGGGGCGCTACGCCGCGGCGGAGGTTATTGAGGTTGCGGAGGAAAAAGCGCCGGAGGGCCTGAGCGCCGCCGAAAAGGAGCGCATACTTGCAAGCGAGGGCGAAAGGCTGCTTGGCAAAACCGATGAGCGCGACCACGTTACGGTATTATGCATAGAGGGCAAAAAGCTGACGAGCGAGGCATTCGCCGCGCATATCAACGCCGCCATGCTTGCGGGCAAAAGCCGCATGGTGTTCATAATAGGCGGCTCCTTCGGCCTGCACCCGAGCGTAAAGCGCCGCGCGGATATGCTGCTTTCGTTCAGCGATATGACATTCCCGCATCAGCTCTTCCGTGTTATGCTCGCGGAGCAAATATACCGCGCGTTCAAAATAAACAATAACGAGCCGTATCATAAATAAAAAACCGTTCTATTACGAAATCGGGTAAAATTCTCCCTCTTTTTCGTAATAGAACACATTATGGCAGTGTTTATGGATTGTTCATGCGGCAAAGCATTTGCCATCGCCTTTAGATAAAACGTATCTGTAGATTAAGCTTAACATACATTTTTCCATCAGGTTCACTATAAACCGATGCAAACTTATGTTTGCTAGTTGAGCCACGCTCAAATTTGGTATTGTTAAGAAGGTATGTTTCAAAGGCATCCCTATTGTAGATATGGTATGCAACAACATCGCCGTTGTATTTAACTATGACATACCCGCCGTTGGCTTCGTCGTACCCGTTCCAATGCTCGGACGGACGCATTCCAAGGGCTACAGAGCAAAGAAATTTTTTGAGTTTGTATTCATATAATCCTTCCCTTGGGTACATTAAGGGATTCGTTTCCTCAACCTTCCTGATGAGGGTCCTACACTCGTTAATGTTATCGCAGTAATAATACAGCATAAGTTCTGCTATAATACGATCCATGTGTGTATCTATAAACATCAGGTTGCTTGCAAATTCGGAGTTACTAACTCTGCTATAGGTCATATGGCCGTGTTCACGTATCATATTGATACGGTCTTTGATTTTGGTTTTTGTGTTTATGCTGTTAATTTCCGATTTCAGGCTTTCGGTAAGTCCGGTTATTTCAAACACGAAATTGGTTGCCATCGAGGCATTAAGCAAGGAGGGCGCCTTCCCCAATTCGGACTTTATGCTGAATCCGTAAATCGGATTATAGCCTGTGTTTATGTCATGAACCTGCATGACAATATCCCTTTTATCGGAAGACGGAGCCGATATCCTGTGGCATGACAGCTTTTTCATGATTTGTTCAGAATCGTTGATTGTAAATGCATGATCGTCGCCCGCTTTAATATTTACGTACAAATATTCTGCCATTCTTATCAATTCTGATTGCGGAAGTCTGCCGACGGTATCGGCATGTAAATGAATCTCAACGGAGCCATCCTCGGAGCTTATGACATACTCTGCAAGATTGCCTTCCTCCGACCGTTGTATTTTCAGTATAGGGAAGAAAACGTTGTCGATACGATTCGTTTTTTCATCGGCAGCATATAATCTGCCTGTTGAAAGGAGTTTTACAAATGCATAAAACTCGCTCCATTCCCCTTTGTTACCTGCTTTGCTCATTTGTGTTCTCCTGTTATCGGCTGATTTTTTCGGTATCATTCCGTTTCTGGCGGGCCTTTCCAATACTTTTTTTATTTCCGTTGCAATAGCCTCTATTACATTCACGGTAACGCTGTTGCCAAGCTGTCTGTATGAATGAATATCGGCAAGCGGGAGTACATAATTGTCTGGGAAACCCTGAAGCCGTGCCCATTCCCGTGGTGTCATCTTCCGTATACCCTCTTGGTTAATCGCTCCTTTTATATGGGTGGTCGGGGACAGGTTTGTCTGCCTTTTATCTATTATTAAGTTTCTCTCCCTACCCATTCCGCCGCATACGATAGCTCCCGCAACATCGTCCCATCCGCGTATTTCATATCCGAAGCCGTTTCCCAGTGCCTCATGACGGGCTTTATGCTTTCTGAGTGTCGACATATATACATCGCTTAAGTAATATTTTGCCGGCACGGGATTCTCTTCAACAATGTCTCTGATCCGTTTTGTGCTATCGGTTGTGCCCGGGAAAATGAATTTATCCGGAGCAATATCGTTTCTGAACGCCACGATATAAATTCTTTCGCGGTTTTGAGGGACGCCGAAATTCCTGCTGTTCAAAACCTCGGAAAAAACTTTGTAGCCCAGCTTCTCAAAAGTCTCGCGTATTATTTCGAACGTTCTTCCGCGGTCGTGAATCACAAGCCCTTTAACATTCTCGCAGAAAATAACTTTTGGTTTATGATACTCACAAATGCGGGCAACGTCCAAAAACAAAGTTCCCCGACAGGTTCCGTGGTAGTCGTCCTCAAAGCCCTTTTTATGCCCGGCTTGGCTGAATGCCTGGCACGGAAATCCGGCCAGACATATATCAAAAGAAGGTATGTCCTTTTCGGCAATTTTGGTAATATCCCCCGCAATATCAAAATTATCGGGAAAATTTGCCATATATGTTCGTTGGGCGTTTACATCCCATTCACTGACAAACACGGTTTCTATGCCGTCCGCACCAAAAGCTTTGTCAAAGCCCATGCGAATTCCGCCTATGCCGGCAAACAAATCTATTGATTTATATTTCATCTTTCTTTCCATACATTTTCAATTTTGTCGGCGCAAGACGCCGGATTCTTTTTTATTTCGTATCCCCAAAACCTAAGCACGACCCATCCGTTTTTACTCAGATATTCATTGACCTCATTATCACGGCGGATGTTCCCCTCAATTTTAGGTATCCAGAAGTCACGGTTCTTTTTAAAGTCATGTTTTCTTTTATCCCAGTCATATCCGTGCCAAAACTCACTGTCGCAGAAAACGGCTATTTTCTTTGAACGAAAAACTATATCCGGTTTGCCGAACACGTTCTTTGCGTTTTTTCTGTACCGCAATCCTCTTTTCCAAAGTTCTTTCCTTAAGATGACCTCAATTGACGTATCTTTGCATTTTATACGACTCATGTTATATGACACAATCTTTTCGTCACGACTCATATTGCCAAATCACCTCCCTTACGCGCACTTTCTTCTAAGCATCAGCCTTTTTACCAGCGTGCAAAGGTCGCGCGCGGCAATAAGGCCGCGGCGTTCGTAGTAGCAGTCGCCTTCGGGCGTGGTAAGGCTGTGTTTTTCTATCAGCTCGTTCAGTCCGCCTTCAAATACCTTGTATTTTTCAAGCCTTGCTTCAAGGTCGCCTATGTCCGAAACGTCGTCCATACCTATAACGTAGGACGTGAAGCTTACGCAGGTGTATGCGTCCTTCAGCCTGTATCTTTTGCCGAACGGCAAAACTACGGCATCGAAAAGATTGTATATAAGGCTGTCGCTGCGCTCTATGCTGTCGTTCAGCCTTGCACGGGCGGCGGCATATTCTTCCTCCGTCATGTCCACGCGGCAAAGCTTTATAGGCACATCCATGGCGTTTATAATGTAATGCACGGGATATTCGCGCATAAAGCCGCCCGAAAAGGGCGAATCGTGCCTTTTGCGTGAAAAGGAGTATACCGTATAAAGCTTTTCATCCAGCGAAAGCGCAACGTGGGAATAGCGGCTGTTGCGCAGGAACACGCGGATAAAGCAGCCTATTTTGGTGTTCTGCCGGGAAAACAGAACGTACATGCACCGTTGCATGGCGTATCCTCCGATAATTTTTTTGTGTTTACAGCAGCGTCTGCCCGTTTATCGTCAGGCGGAATTTAAGCCCCAGCTTTTCCGCAGCCTTGCGGCAAAGCAGCATGCGCTTGAGGAATATTTCAAAATAATCCATAACGGAGCAATACTGCGTATCTATCGTCATTGTAAGGGTAACGTTTTCGTGCGCGTCGTCTATTGTGGTGCTTGCTTCGCGCACGGCAAAATTCACGCGGTCGTGAATGTCAAACGCGGCAAATTCGGCCTTGCGCACGCGGGTGTAGCGCACGTCCGTCTTGTCCGCTATTATAAGCGCGGCTGAAATCGCGCTCACCGGTACCCCCGTGCCTTCATCGTGGTTACCTATGGCGGCAACTATTTTTGCTATGTCCTCCGCATCCGCGCCAAGGCGGTCAAGTATCCTGAACGCCATTACCGCGCCGCTCTGCGCGTGGTCAATGCGGTTTATAACGTTGCCTATGTCGTGCATATAGGCTGCTATCTGCGCAAGCTCTATCTCCCGCTTGTCGTAGCCCAATGTGGAAAGTATATATGCGGCCACGTCCGCCGTTTTGCCAACGTGGGCAAAGCTGTGCTCCGTGAACCCAAGCTCGCCCAGCGATGCGTCAGCCATGCGGATATAAGTCTTAATGGACGGGTCGGCCTTTACCTGCTCAAGAGTTATCATTGACATTCTCCGGTTTCATATTCATTTTACCCATATATAATAACTCATTTTTCTTAATTTGACCATATGCGCGCCGCACGTTATAATATGTTTACAAATATTGTAGGAGCCGCAGCATTATGAAGATAACGCGCTTTGCATTGGGCATACGCTTCGCCGCCATGGCGGAGCAGCCGCATAAGGAATTCGCAAGGAAAATATTCGAAGGCATATTCTCCGTGCTCACGTTGAGCGAATTGGAGGATCTCACTTTATACGGCGGGGCGGACCCATTCAGTCCCGCGAATGCCGAAGGCGAGGAGAGCGACGTTTACCTTGTTGTGCTCATGGGCGGCAAGCTGAAGCAGATGCGCAAGGTTTACCATGCCATTGCCGATGATGCGGCGCTTGATATGTACATGGTGCATAACCGCCCCTTTGTTGAAAACAACCGCCTTTATAAGGTGGAAGGGCTGGACTACTTCGGCCAGGTGCGCCCAAACGGCCGCATAGAGGGCGGGGACGGAACGCTGGACGGGCTGAGCGTGCCGAAAAAGCGCGGCCGCCGCAAGCCCGTCGGCAAGGGCATACGGGTAATGCTCGCCCCTGCGGATTACGAGCGCCTGACAAGCACCGATGCAATAAAGCGCATGACCGTTGCCGCGCGCAGGCATTTTCAGGGCGTTAAGCTTGCCCCCTTCCCAATAAATGACGGCGGCGAAGGCTTCAGCGCAAGTATAGTTACCGCAACCGGCGGCGCGGCAAGGAAAATAGCCGTAACCTCCTGCATGCTGGACGGCAGGCGGGACGCATATTACGGCGTTGTCAGCGGCAGAACCGCCGTTATAGAAACGGCGCAGGGCTTCAGCGCGGGCGGAATATCATCAATAGCTGTTGGCGAGATGCTGCGCCGCGCCCTTGACGAGGGGCTGAAAAGCATAATAATAGGCGTGCACGATGCCCAAATGGGCGATGGCGGCATGGGCTTTGCCCGGGCGCTTGGCGTGCGCTTTTTCGATAAGGACGGCGCCGAGCTTGACGCTTCACGCGATGCGCTGCCGCTTATTGAGCGAGCGGAGGCGGACTATATCCATCCGCGCATGGGCGAAGTGAAGCTTCTTTGCATGGATGCATCGTCACCTGCGGATGCGATAGCGGGCATAGACCGGCTAAACGCCGCGCTGAGCGCCGCACTCGGGCGGGAGATTGACCCCTCGCCCGGCTTTGCGGGCATAGTCTGCGCGCTGAGCGGCGGACGTTACAGCCGCGATTACGACGACCTGCTCGAAGCCATAAACTTCAATAAGCTTGCGCGAAACACCGCGCTCGTTGCCACGGGCTGCTCTGCGCTCGATACGGCGGCCATGCAGCCGGGCAGGCCGATGTATTGCATAGTTAAGCGGTGCGCCGCGCTGAAAATCCCCGTTGCAATGGTGGTGAACCAAATAGGCGACGGCGCGGCGGAGCTGTATTCAATAACCAACGCCGGCATAATGACAATAGGCTCCTCCGCTTCGGACACTCCGGAGGAGACCGTTAGGAAGTTCGACAGCGCGGCGGACAGAATGTTCCGCTTTATAAGAATGGGGCGCGATGTTGAAAAGATAGGCGCGCCCAAGCAGCCAAAGCTTAAGCCGTGGCTCACGCTGCTTATAGACAGCTGGAAAAAATAACCGCGTGCGCAACGCGCGCATGCATGATAGAATAATAAAAATCGCCGGTTTTTGGCGAAATAAGGGGTTTAACAGTATTGAGTAAGTGCATTAAAAAAACAGCGCTTGCGCTGTGCATATTCGCGTTCATACTTTCGGCGCTGCCCGCGCCCAATTTGGCGGCGGAACCGGCGTCCCAAACCGTGCGCGTTAAGCTATCTACCAATAACGCAACGGCTATCGCCGTAAGCGTAAAGGGCGAATATTTCATAAGGGAATGCGGCCTTGTGCTGCCAAGCGGCACGCTTACATTGCGTTCCAACTTCAACGGCACCATTTCAGCCGTCCATTCAACATACGGAGAGCTTTATTCGGGCGATACAATATCCCTTATGCGCACGGACATGCAGCCATCCGCGGGCTATCTTTCGTTCAATTCGCGCCGCTACCTTGGCCATCTTTACGCCCGCGCCCTTTCAAGCGGATATATTCAGCTTGTGAATGAGGTTCCCGTTGCGCATTATCTTTACGGCGTTGTGGCATACGAAATGAACAATCTTTATCCGCTGGACGCCTTGAAGGCGCAGGCCATAGCCGCCAAATCCTATGTGCTTTCAATAATTGCGGAAAAGCCCAACGCAAGCTATCATATAGGCGATACCTCGGCCGATCAGGTGTATAAGGGCTATAACTCAAGCTATACAAACGTTATAGAGGCCGTGGATTCAACCATATCAGAAGTGCTTACCGTGAACGGCAGAATACTTACCGCGTATTACAGCGCCTCAAACGGCGGGGAGACCACCGTCCCCAGCACCGCATGGCCCAGCAAAAAAATAAGCGACGCTGGCTTTGCCGTGGCGCTTGATCCTTACGACACTGCCAATTCATTAAGCCTGAAGGAAACCGTTACCATTCCCATAAACGGCCCCGGGCAAATATCGCAGCAGCTTTACGATATGCTCATAGCCAAGCTTACGCAGTACCGCGGCGTGCAGGCGCAGGGGCTGAACATGATACGCAGCGTTGAGCTGAGCGACCCCAAGGGCCGCGGCGAGCAGCGCAGCATGACCACCATGACAATAGTTGTGGACGGCATATTCGCAGGCGAAGTGGAGCAGAATATAACGCTTAGGTTCAACGTGAGCGAGCTTTTGCTTTACCGCGTATGCACAAACAGCAACCTGCGCAGCTACTGGGGCGAATATTCATCCGACGGCAGCGCTTACACCATATATCATGTGCGCTGGGGTCACGGCGTCGGCCTTAGCCAGCGCGGGGCGCAGCAGCGCGCAAGACAGGGCGAAAATTACCGCAGCATACTTGCGTTCTATTACCCCGGCGCAACGCTTGCAAATTACAGCATAACAATTCCCGCCGCCCCTGCAAAGCCCGGCGAGCCCGACCCTCCCCCCATGCCGGAGCAGACCGCAAATCCCACCCCAACGCCCGATAGCGGCGGCACCGTGGGCATGATAAGCATTGGCACGGGCGTTACCACGGCGCGCGTGAATATTCGCCGCGGTGCGGGCACAAAGTATGAATCCCTGATGCTGATGCCAAAGGGCACCAAGCTGACCGTTTATGATTACGACAACGGCTGGTACTATGCCGAAATTGACGGCAAGGACATAGCGGGCTTCGTTATAGGCGATTATGTCAAATTTACCGCCGCGAAGAATGACCCTGCCCCCACACCCACGGCTGAGCCTTCCAATACGCCGGGCATAAGCGGCACGGTGGACATTGGCACGGTTACGGGCAGCGGCGTGAACCTGCGCACGGGGCCGGACACGTCCTATGCTTCCATAAAAAAGCTTGATAAGAACACGCTTATAATAATACTTGGGACAGATGGCAAATGGACGCGCGTTGTGGCCGGAGACAACGAAGGCTATATCCACAGCGACTATGTTAAAAAGACCGGCACCGCCGTTATTGATTCAAACGAAACGCCAAGCGTGCCTAAGCACGGAGAGGGCGAAACAACGGGCAGCGTGAATCTTCGCGAAGGGGAAGGCACGAACACGAAAAAGCTTGCGGTGCTGAAAAAAGGCACCAAGCTTGAGCTTATATCCCTTTCAAACGGATGGTATAAAATAAGCTGCGCCGCGGGCGAGGGCTACGTCAGCGCAAAATATGTGCGCATAATAACGGCCCTGCCCGAAAACGGCGCCGATACGGACGAGGGCAAGGAGACCGAGCCTGAAGCCCCCTCCGCAATAGGCACGGGCGTTACCACGGGCACGGTGAACATGCGCGAAAAGTCAAGCACATCGTCAAAGATTCTGACCAAGCTGAAGCGCGGCACGGAGGTTACGCTTTATTCCCTTTCAAACGGCTGGTACGAGGCCGAATGCGGCGGCAAGCGCGGCTATCTTTACGCAAAATACGTTAAAAAGACCGCCGATGCGCCCGCGCAGCCGCAGGAGCCGTCCTCACCGGGCGTAACGCCGGAAAGCGACGGCAAGGGCAGCTCAAAGGTGGAGCTTGCATCCGGCAAAACCAACGCCAAGGTGAACATGCGCACCGGCGCATCAACGTCCGGCACGGGCGTGCTCGGCACGCTTGCCGCGGGAACAAAGCTGAACATATTGGCGGAAATGGGAGACTGGTACTATGTGCTTTACGATGGGCGCACGGGCTTCTGCGTAAAGGCATACGTCAACGTGCTGTCCCAAGGGACGGTAGGCATATATCAGGGCGATACGGCAATAACCCTTATATCCGCCACAATAAAGTCCAACGTGAACTTCCGTACCGGGCCGGACACGACTTACCCCATAATACGCCAGCTTAATAAGGGCGACGCCGCAATGGTATACATGATAAACGGCGGCTGGTGCCTTGCAAGGTGCGGCGATGATTACGGCTTCATCAGCAAGGAATACGTTAAGCTGAGATAATTAACGGACTAAACAGAATAGCAAAGCATCAAAAAGGCAGCGCAATACCCCCTCCGCGCTGCCTTTTCCGGCCTTTTTGAAAAGGCCCCGTAGTGGGATTTACCCCTCCCGCACTGTAACGCATGGTGGTGACATGCGCCGATGCATATGATACGCCAAATGCGGTGCAGTATGCTGAACCGTGTAATAAAGTGCTGTTTTTATGTAATCTTTTGCATTTGCTTGACATGCGGGGCTGTGTATTATACCATTGAACCGATAGGTATTTTGTACATTTATTCCGTAACGGGGGAGCATATATGAGCAATTTTGCGGTTTCAATGGTAGGCAACGCAATAATAGGCTTTTTGATGGCGGCATTCGTGCTGTCCGTATTAAAGCCGCGGTTCAACTTTGCGCTTACGGCAGTCATAACGCTGTTCGTTGTGTTTTACGCCAGCTTATACGGCATGCTGCTTTTGCCCGCGAACACGCCGCCGCTTATAAAAATGAGCATAGGCATAGTGTGGGACACCTGCTGGGGATTGTTCCTGTTTACCGATAAGCGGATGAAGGTTGTTTTAAGCGTGAGCCTTGTGTTCATGCATGAAGCCATCTGCGAAGTTATGACGCAGCTTATATTCAACGTGCATTACACAAGCTCCGCCGAAGTTTACAGCTCTCCTCTTAACCTTTTAACATGGTATGCAATATACATAATAATGTTCGCAACGCTGCTGTTCCTTTCAACGCTGGTAATAAACCGCTCTTCGGACAGGCTTACCTGGCGCGAACTTATTTTGTTTGCCATATTCCCCATCGCGCAGGTGGTAATGAGCATGTGGATACTCGATCCGCCGGATGCGGACAGCGCATATATTGCCCGCATAGGCACGATACTTTTCTGCATAGCCAGCGACGTTTCGCTTTACCTTGCGGTGCGCGGAATGTCCCAGCGGGCGGAGCTTAAGCTGAGCAACGAAATGCTGAGCGAGCAGATAGAGAACGAAAAAACGCACTATGCCGCGCTGGTCGATCAATACGAAACGGCGCGTTCCCTCAGGCACGACATTGCCAACCATATGTATACCATTCAGGCGCTGCTTTCAAGCGGCGATACTGAGCAGGCCGCAAAATACGCCGCGGAGATAATACCGCGGCACACCTTTTCATCCACGCTCGGCCAATGCGAAAACAGAATAGTTGACGCATTCATGGCGTCCCGCCTTGAAAAGCTGAAGGACAGCGGCATAAGGATAGAAACGGACATTGCGCTGCCGTACGAATCCCGCATTGCAAACGCGGATATGATAATAGCCCTTGGCAACATGCTGAACAATGCCGAGGAAGCCTGCCGCGCGGTGAAGGGCGCGGAGCCGTTCATACGCATATGGGCGCGGGAGGAAAACGGCTGCTGCACAATAAGGATGGAAAACTCCGCCGCCGCGGCCGATACGCGCAAAAAGGCGCGGATACACGGCCTTGAACGCGGGCTTGGCACGGGCATAATAAACAACATTGCCCGTCAATACAACGGCACGTTCATAACCGGCACAAAGGGCGGCGTATTCAGCGCGGCGCTCACCATGCAGGTGCCGGCGGAGACGCAAACCGAGCAGCATACGGAGGAGGCAGGATGCTGAACATAGCCATTTGCGATGACGATGCGCTGCACGGCCGCCATACTGCGGCGCAGATAAGCGCCCTTGACGGGTTTGCCGCGGCGAAGCTTAGCCTTTTCACAAGCGCGGATAATTTGATATACGCCATAACGGAGGATAACTACGCCGTTGACATTGCGGTGCTGGATATTCAGATGGAATCCATGGACGGGATAGAGCTTGCAAAGCGCATAAACGAAATTGCGCCCGAATGCCAGGTTATATTCTTAAGCGGGCATATAGAATACGCCTCAAAGGTATATGACGCGGAGCATGTTTTCTTCGTGCTCAAATCGCAAAGCGAAACATATCTTAAAGGCGCGCTTGAAAAGGCCATGCACCGCCGCGAAAGCGCCAAGGCGAACTATATCGTAATAACAAATGGCGCGAACGCGCAGCGCATACCGTGGGACAGGGTACAGTATTTGGAGCGCGTGCTGCGGCGCACAAAGGTTGTAACGGCGGACGGCGAATGCTGGACAAGCGCCGCGCCGAAGGAGCTTGTGGCGGGGCTTGACGAAACATGCTACTGCCGCTGCCACAACAGCTATTATGTAAACACGGCCAGCCTTGCGGCAATGCTGCCGGGCGAATTTATACTGAAAAGCGGCGCGCATATACCCATAAGCCGCAGCCTTTCGCGCCAGGCGAAGGAAACTTTTCTGTTCGCGGGGCCGCGGTTTGACGGTTGAAGCGGCGCGGCGCGGTATGATAGAATAAGGCATAAAGCAATTATGAAAGGGGCCTGCCGCCATGGCGCGATATACACAGCGGTTAATGATGAACGGCTGCACGAGATAGCGGCATGTGCCGCTATGCGTTCCTCGGCTTCTTCCTCAAGTTCTTTTGGAACGGAATGGATGACGACATAGACAAAAGCGTGGATTCGCTCGGGGAGCTGTTTACGGGCTTTGTTGAGAATGCGGTAGGTTCATCGGCTAAGTAAAACTAAACTACTATGACCAAAACGGCCTCCCTGCATATGCGGGGAGGTCATAATGAAAAATTCCAAGGGGCGGCCTTCATGCGCCTTATTTTGCAAGCACAAACACCATGCCGTCCTCCCAAAGCTCCCCCTTATACGGAACGGAGGACTTGGCGGACACGAATTTCAGCTTGTTGTTATCAATCAATTCAAACGTCCATTTGCATGTGCTGTCCGCAAATTCCGTTTTCAGTATCACTTCGTTTCGGTTTAGCGTCATTGTGCCGGATGGTTGATGCGATACGAGTATATCCTGAATGACCTCAATACGATTATCTTCCCCAATAAGAAGATAGGGAACGGCCATATCGTCCTTTTCGGATTGTTCAGGTATATACCGCCCTTCGTCCAAAGAAAAGGGGGTATTTTGGCATCCGAACATAAGCGCCGCAACGAGCGGCAGAACAAGCATCAACATTCGTTTCATCATAAACACCTCCTGATAAGCATTGAAATAGACTTGGCATATGCAATATATCTGCCCTAATAATTATACAATGCTTGCGGCGGGCGCTTCAATACCCGTTTAATCGGGAGCATGTAAATTTTCCGTGAACGGCGCCGTATGGGGCGAGAAAAGCGCAGCCGATATATTGCCGGCCGCGCCTTTGGTGAGCATTGCTTTGCGGAGCGCCTATCCGTTTTGCTGCTTTTCCTTTATTTTTCGGTTCATCTTCCTTACCTGCGCCTTGATATACAGAAAAATGCAAAGCCCTATTACGGCGGCGGAGCCCAACGCAATCAAAAGCCCCTGCGCTACACTTCCTATGTCTAATTTCATCCAGCCGGCAAAATACGCCGTAAGCAGATAGACCGCCGTGCCTGTAACCATGTGTATCAGCGACCTAAGCCACAGGGCAAGCCGCTCGTTTTCGTAAATCAGGGACGGAACATTGAAGCCCAATGATATTGCGATAAAGCAGAGTGCGCTAAGCTGCCATTCCTCCCCCGTTCTTGCCGCAAAGAAAGCGTTTGCGCCGCCCGCAAAAACAGGGGCGATGAAAAGCACTGCAACGAAAACGAAGCAACCCATGCCAACGCCGGAGCAAATCTTTTTAAGTAACTTCTTCATCATATATGCCTCCTTACAGTCCAAGATATTTTTTGAAAGCGGGCAGATACTTACGCGAGATGCACTCCTTACAGCCGTTTTTTAGAACAAGGAGCATAAGCCCGCCCAATGTCGGTTCAACATGGTCAATGCAGCTTAGGTTCGCAAGCGTCCCTTTGGATATCCGCATAAACCCTTTCCCGAGAATCTCTTCAAATTCGTAAAGCCGCTTGCCGCCGTCATACCGCTTTGCCTTGGTATATACGGCCGTCCTTTCGTTTTCCGCCCGAATCATGTATATTTCGTCGGGGCGAAGCACTATTATGCTGTCGTTTTCCCTTACGGGGATCACGTCGGGCGTTTCCTTTTCCAGCAATGCCGCCGCGCGGCGTATTTCGGACGTTATATCGCCTGCATATATCACGGCATACGGCTCCTTTAATTCGGGCAGCACCTTTATTTCCACCTTCATGGGTATCACCTCGTTTCCTTTGCCCTTGTAAGCATATTATAAAAGAAATGCTCCGTTTTGTCCTGAGTTCATCGGTAAATGGCATATTTTGGCGGGTAAGCTGCAGCCCGCGCGGAGTAATATATAGGCAGGCAGGCGCGGCTGCGGCTTTTCCGTTCCCCAAACAGAAAACGCTTCGGCGGTTATTTCCCCGTCCGAAGCGTTGTTAGCGTTATATATGTTGAGTTTAGGGCGTTTGGCCGTCAGGCGTGAATCAGTTCCAAAGCTTATCGGTATACACGCCCTTTTGTTTCAGCTCTTTGAGCTTCTGCATAACAACGGGCTTGTCATCCTGATGCGTTACACCGAACCAAGCGTCGTGCGTGGGTTCAACATGTACCCGCACCTTGCCCGCCTGTATTGCGCTGCATACGGCAACGGGCAGCAGATCCTCGTACTTCATGGGATTCCTTTCAAGGCCGGCGGCTATGTTGGCGCGGAAATTATCGTCCAGAATATCAAATATGCTGTTTGAAAATCCCCAGCAGTTCATGGATACGGTGGTTCCCTTGGGTATGGCTATGGTGGTGCCGTCGTCCTCCGTGGCTACTGCGCCGCAATCCGCGCGGGCAATACGCATACGCTCGACTATCGAGGTAAGGTAGCCTTCGCCGTTCACCCGGCATACGCCGCGCGTGACCTCGCCGTTTTCGGGCAGGGTGTTTTCCACGGGATAGCCCACGGCAAGGTGCTCGTTTGCGCCATGCTCGCTTGTGAGGAATTTATAAAGATGCTCAAACGCCTCCGGCCCATAATAATCGTCCGCATTTATAACGGCAAACGGCCTTGTGCCCACGGCGGGACGCGCGCAAAGCACGGCATGGGTCGTGCCGAGCGGCTTTTCGCGGCCCTCGGGCAGGGTTATGCCCTCCGGCAGCATATCGAGCTCCTGATAAGCATAGCTCACTTTAAGATATTTGGATACCCTGTCGCCAATGGCTGCGTGGAACGCGCCGCTTATGTTTTTCTTAATAAGGAATATCACCTCGTCAAAGCCGGCGCGGTGAGCATCGAACACGGAAAAGTCGATTATTATATGCCCTTCTTCGTCCACGGGGTCTATTTGCTTAAGGCTGCCGTAGCGGCTGCTCATTCCCGCCGCCATTATGACCAATACCGGTTTTTCCATTCTTTGGTTCCCTCCTGATTATTTTGGCTATATTATACCATTTATGCTGCCGCGCGTCATCCCCAAAGCAGCACGCGCAAAATGCCCATTATAAAAAGGTGCGCCGGATAATAAACATAAAAAAGCTTGCCCATGCCCTTCCACTTGCCGCGTTCGCCGTTATAAAGCCGCAGCATCGGTATCGTAAGGCAGGTAAAAAGCTGAATAACGCCGTATATTTTATCAAGGAATATGAAATACACCGCGGCGTAAGTGGCGCTCCATATCATCATCCAAATCATCTGCTGCTTAAAATTGCCGCGCGCGTTGCCCATGAAAAGAATTGCAACGGCGGCTACGCAGCTCCAGTCCGACGGGAAGGTTATTGCGCACACGGCGAAAACTATAACGGCCTTCAGCCAATGCGGCAAGCGCTTTGAATCGTTTATTCTAAGCAGCACCAGGCCCCACGCCAGCGACCACGCAACGCTGGTTTGATTGAATACGCCGTCCTTCAGCGGAACAAGCGATATGCCGAAGCAGAAATTATATGCAAAATGCGAAACGAGCGCCAGTATGAACAGCCTCAGTGTATATTTATTCACATCGTGCGTATAATGATAGCCTTCCACTATGAAGAACCACATTATGGGCGCGGTCAGCCGGCCTATTATGTGGCAGGCTATGGCGGCGGGGTTATGCGAATACCCGGGCCAAAGCGTCCATGCAAGGTGGTCTATCGTCATTGCGGTTATGGCTATAAGCTTTAATTGGTTGCCGTTAAGGCCGCGCCGCGTCAATGTGCTTTCCATGCGTTTTTTCTCCGTATAAGCAAAAATATCACAGGGATTTTACCACATGCGGCGCTTTGCTTCAAGTATGCAAAAAGGGCAGGTCTGCGCCCGCCCTTTTTTGCTTTATTTAAGCCGTATGTGATTTTTGAATTACATGCCTTCCACTATGGTGGCAACGCCCATGCCGCCGCCTACGCACAGCGTGGCAAGGCCGTACTTGGCATTGCGGCGCTTCATCTCGTAAAGCAGGGTCACGAGTATACGGCAGCCGGATGCGCCTATGGGATGGCCCAGCGCTACGGCGCCGCCGTTTACGTTTACCTTATCCATGTCGAAGCCAAGCTCGTTGGCAACGGCAACGCTCTGCGCGGCGAAGGCTTCGTTGGCCTCGATAAGGTCTATGTCCTTCAGCTCCAGGTTGGCCTTCTTGAGGGCCTTGCGGGTGGCGTACACGGGGCCGATACCCATTATTCTGGGATCTACGCCGGCGCTGGCGCCGGTAACTATCTTGGCAAGGGGCTTTACGCCAAGCTCCTTGGCCTTTTCGGCACTCATGATGACCAGGGCGGCCGCGCCGTCGTTAATACCGGAAGCGTTGCCCGCGGTTACGGTACCGCCGTCGCGCTTGAAGGCGGGCTTGAGGTTGGCAAGCTTTTCCGCGGTGCTGTCCGGACGGGGCTGCTCGTCTACCTTGAACTCTACCATTTCCTTCTTGACCTTTACCATTACGGGAACGATTTCCTCGTCGAACTTGCCGGCGGCGGCGGCTACGCCGTATTTATGCTGGCTGTTGGCGGAGAATTCATCCTGCATTTCGCGGGTCACGCCGAAGCGCTCGGCCACGTTCTCGGCGGTGATGCCCATATGGTAATTGTTGAAGGCGTCCCACAGGCCGTCGTTGACCATAACGTCAACAACCTTGCCGTCGTTCATCCTGTAACCGAAGCGGGCATTGGGCAGAGCATAGGGCGCAAGGCTCATGTTCTCCATACCGCCTACTACCATAACGTCCGCATCGCCGGCGGCGATCATGTCCGCAGCGAGGTTGACGCACTTGAGACCGCTGCCGCAAACGTTGTTGACGGTCAGCGCGGGTACGCTCTCGGGCAGACCGGCCTTTATGGCGGCCTGGCGGGCGGGGCTCTGGCCAAGACCGGCCTGCAGCACGTTGCCCATCAGCACTTCGTCCACGTCCTCGGGCTTAATGCCCGCGCGGCGAACGGCTTCCTTTATAACCAGAGCACCAAGCTCCACAGCGGGGATGTTAGCCAAACTTCCGCCAAACTTGCCTATAGCGGTACGGCAGGCGCCTGCCAATACGATTTCCTTAGCCATTGTATTTTCTCCTTTATATTTTTGTTATTTCGAGCGGTTTTATAAAAGCTTACGCTTCAAAACCGGTCATGTCCATCTTCTTGAGCTCGGGCCCGATGATAAGATCGGCTTCCGTGGCAGCTATTATCTGCTCCAGCGTGAACTCGGGATTGTATTCTATAAGCTCAAGGCCCTTATCGGTAACGTTCATAACGCCCATTTCGGTAACGATCATGTTTACGCAGTGAACCGCGGTGTAGGGCAGGCGGCACTTCTTCAGTATTTTGGGATTGCCCTTGGCGGTATGCTCCATGGCCACTATGACCTTCTTGGCGCCGACCAGCAGGTCCATTGCGCCGCCCATGCCGGGCATCTTCTTGCCGGGGATTATCCAGTTGGCAAGGCTGCCTTCTTCATCCACTTCAAGGCCGCCCAGAACCACCGCGTCCACATGGCCGCCGCGAATGAGGGCAAAGGAATCGGAGGAATCGGTGAATGCGCCGCCGAGTACCACTGAGGAAGGACTGCCGCCGGCGTCAACAACGTGCATAGGATCGGCATGCTCGGCATCGGGCGCGGGACCCTGACCGACTATACCAAGCTCGCTATGAACGGTAACATGAATGCCCTCGGGCAGATAGTTGGTGCAAAGAACGGGCAGGCCTATGCCAAGGTTAACGACCATACCATCGGTGAATTCCTGCGCGACGCGCTTTGCTATAAAGGGTTTAATCAAGCTTTTTTCCATTTTATTTGCCCTCCCTGAGAACTATGTAGTTAACCAGTATGCCGGGGGTCATAACGTTTTCGGGCTCTATTTCGCCGACCTCGACTATTTCCTCGGCTTCAACAATTACCAGATCCGCCGCGGTGGCCATCACGCGGTTGAAATTCTGCGCGCTGCCCTTGTACCATACGTTGCCGGCCTTGTCCGCTTTGTATGCGCCTATCAGCGCAACGTCCGCGCGCAGGGGCTTCATTACCAGGTAATCCTTGCCATCGTAATTCACCTTGCCGCGTACCAGCGGGCTGTCCTCAACCAGGGTGCCTACGCCGGTGGGGGTGATAACGCCGCCAAGGCCTGCGCCGCCGGCACGGATCATCTCTGCCAGGCTGCCCTGGGGAACCAGGTCAACCTTCAGTTCGCCGTTGGCCCACTTTTCAACCGCTTCAGGGTTGGTGCCAAGGTGGCTGCCGATATAGCCTTCTATCTGGCCGTTATGTATCATTTTTGCCCAGCTGTAATACTCGTCGCCATCGGGACCGTTCAGCTTGGACGAATCGTTGTGAATGGTATGGAAGTGACCCTTGTTGCTCTTGGACAGGGCATCGATGATGGAGAGCGCGCTGCCGCAGCCAACGAAGCCGCCCATCATGATGGTAGCGCCATCAGGAATGAGATCGACAGCCTGCTGCGCAGTGATGATCTTGTTTTTCATAGAATCCTCCGTGTAAGTTTATGATTTAGGCCGCGCGAACGCCGCCCATAGTTATGGGGTTATGCGTATAATCCCGCATAGAATAATTTTACGCCACGCGCAGGCTAATGTCAAATAATTCTGGGCATTTGTGGCGAAAAAGTACATATTTATACATGGATTTGTGGATACAATCAATAATAAACGCAAATTTCACATTTATATCCATTTGCCGTCTTTTTTTTGATATGAAAAGCGGCTATAATGCCCATAATGAAATTATTATAAATTTTGAAAGGAGCATCATTGTGAGCGTAAAGGAACACGAGCCCCCAAAGAAACCGCTTATATATTACTGCACAGTTGCATTGGTAGTGCTGCTGCTGCTGAACATCTTCGTTTTCCCACTCATGTTCGAAAATCAGGTTGAGGAGGTTGGCTACAACGACTTTCTTGCAATGGTTGATGCGGGCGAGGTTGAGGAAGTTGCCCGGGACGACAGCGCAAAGACCATAACCTTCACCGCGCATAACGGCAAGGACGGCCGCCTGCGCTATTATCAAACCGGTATTTGGCCGGACGATACGCTGCTTACAAGGCTTGAAAGCGCAAACGTCAAGTTCGCTTCCTCCATACCCACGCAGGCTTCACCCCTGCTTACAATACTCATATCATGGGTGCTGCCCATACTCATATTCAGCTTTATAGGCAAGCTGATAATGGGCCGCATGACGAGCGGCGGCGCAATAGGCAACGCGATGAGCTTCGGCAAGGCCAATGCCAAGATATACGTTGAGGCACAGACCGGCAAAACCTTTGCCGACGTTGCGGGCGAGGACGAGGCCAAGGACGCATTGCAGGAGATAGTCAACTTTCTGCATGAGCCTGCAAAGTACGCCGAAATAGGCGCAAAGCTGCCCAAGGGCGCGCTGCTCGTTGGCCCTCCGGGCACGGGCAAAACGCTGCTGGCCAGGGCCGTTGCGGGCGAAGCGAAGGTGCCTTTCTTCTCCATTTCCGGCTCCGAATTCGTTGAGATGTTCGTGGGCATGGGCGCGGCAAAGGTGCGCGACCTTTTCAAGCAGGCCGATGAAAAGGCGCCCTGCATAGTTTTCATAGACGAAATAGACACCATCGGCAAAAAGCGCGATTCGGGCTTCAGCTCCAACGACGAGCGCGAGCAGACGCTCAATCAGCTCCTTACCGAGATGGACGGTTTCGACCCGCAAAAGGGCGTTGTTATACTCGCCGCGACCAACAGGCCCGATACGCTTGACCCCGCGCTGCTGCGCCCGGGCAGGTTCGACAGGCGTATTCCCGTTGAGCTGCCCGACCTAAACGGCCGCATAGCCATACTGAAGGTTCATGCGCGCGACGTTAAGATGTCCGGCGATATCAACTTTGAGGTGATTGCCCGCGCAACCAGCGGCGCAAGCGGCGCGGAGCTTGCCAACATAATAAACGAGGCGGCACTTCGCGCGGTAAAGCTGGGGCGCGACACGGTCATCCAAGAGGACCTTGAGGAAAGCGTTGAAACTGTAATTGCCGGCTACCAGCGCAAGGGCGCGGTTGTATCGCCCGAAGAAAAGCGCATAGTGGCATACCATGAAATAGGCCATGCGCTTGTGGCGGCAAAGCAGAGCAACTCCGCCCCCGTACATAAGATAACCATAGTGCCCCGCACCAGCGGTGCGCTCGGTTACACCATGCAGGTTGAGGAAGGCGAAAAGCTGCTGATGACCAAGGAAGAGGCATTCAACAAGATCGCCACGCTCACCGGCGGCCGTGCCGCGGAGGCCGTTATATTCGGCTCCATCACCACCGGCGCATCCAACGACATTGAGCAGGCCACGAAGCTTGCCCGCGCCATGATAACCCGCTACGGCATGAGCGACGATTTCGGCATGGTGGCGCTTGAGACCGTGAACAACCAGTATCTTGGCGGCGATACGAGCCTTGCCTGCTCCGCCGAGACCGCGGCTAAGATAGACCGCGACGTGGTTGCCATGATAGGCGACGCCTACAAGAAGGCCGAAGCCATAATAAAGGAAAACCGCACCGCGATGGACGCCCTTGCCACCTACCTGCTTGAAAAGGAAACCATCACCGGCGAGGAGTTCATGGACATACTCGGCAAGCAGGAACAAAACGCATAAACACATAATTGTAAAATGCAATGCGGCCTCCCGAAAGGGAGGCTTTTTTATGCCGTAAACACATACGCGAAATTGTATTATCCCTTCATTGGGAAAACGTTGACACAATATATTGCAATGTGTTACCATAAGTTCAACGAAGAATCCAAGTAACCAAGTTGACATTTAGACCTTAGATTTAATTGTTGCCCGTTCCCAACCGGAACGCTGTTGATCTTTCAGGCTCGTTATATATGGGGGAGTATTTTATGCTATCCATGCACCTGCGCCAGCTTTTCCGCAAACCTACCCGCACAGCGCTATATTTAGCTGTGCTTATTCTGCTTACAGCCTTCTTCTGCACAAGTTTGAATCTATATAAGGATAGCCAATATAATCTTCAGCTTGCAGAGAAAACGTTTCACACCATTGCGGTTATGGATTTATACGCCGATGTAGATATAAACGGGAATGTAGTATCGGAGTTAAAAGACGCAAGAGACTACGCAGGATACCGCAGAGTTACGGTAAATGGCTACGATATAAGTCCCGTGGTTTCGGCACCGAGTGTGCTTGGGTATGATTTACGCACAAGATACGGGGCATACAGCGAAAACAATATAGCGAAGAAAAAAGATAGTTATAGTCGCAGAATTATACCATTTTATAAAGAAGATGTTATTCGCTTCAAGATTGGCATTGACGCTAATTCGGTGCTTGATGCGTACAATTTAGGTTCATATATCACGCTGAATTTAACGGATGATGGATTTGCTATTCCCGAAATAATGAACAGAGGATTATTCACTGATGATGAGCATATTAGCTACATAACATTTGTGCCTGAAATAACATGGACAGCCACAGATGCTTTTCTAAATAAAGGTGTGGGGTATGCGCGAATAAGCATTTCTATTGATGTTCCGGATAGTATTATCAATAAGTACTCCAACGAATTAACAGCGCTGAAGTTTGATTTCGAAAACAAAGAATATGTATATATAGAGCCTGAGATTGAATATATTGGCATAACGGAAATGACAAAAGCCGATGGCTTTGATGAAACAATGAAGCCGGTAGGAATAAACGGTGTATCATGCATTGTTTTTAATTCTGATGCCATGTTTGATACATATTCATATTTTTATTCTAACCGCATTGGCAATGTTGGAGAATATGTGCGTGGTACTCATACTAAAGCCCATCCCTTCTGGCTTTATAAATATGAAGATGTAAAGAACAGTCCTGAATTATCCGAAAGGTTCGAGCAAATCAGCCGTGCGTATTATATAAATTCACGTTCTTTCTGCGTCACAACGACCAACGATGTTACGGGCGTTCCTGCTTTTAACGTTGGAAATATGTACATGAAGGACGGACGAATCATCTCCGATGAAGAATATGATTCCGGTGCAAGGGTTTGCATGATAAGCAAAGAATTAGCCACGATACAGGGCTGGGACATAGGTACAAAGATAGATTTCAGCTTTTATGAATACGGTTACTTCTCTAATTCAAGCGATGAACTTAAGCCCCGCTACACCTACACCTCCCCCGACCACTTCTTCGACAGCGGCGAATACGAAGTTGTCGGCATATACGACGTGCGGCCCATGACCGGCAGCTCGACCATATCCGAAGCCGCGATATCCGTCCCCTGGAACACAATCTACATTCCCGAAAAGTCGCTTGAGAACGCCCCTGCCGAGGAGGACAGACCCGTCACGGGCGCGCTTCTTACCATATGGCTGGAGAACGGCAAAATCGAGCCGTTCATAGAGCGCATGAACGAACTTGGCATAACGGGCGCAAAGCAGGGCGACTATGAAGCGAGGTTCACATTCTACGACCAAGGCTATTCGAGAATACAGCCAAGCTTGGGAGCACTCTCCGGCACGGCGGAGCTGCTGTTGATACTTTCATCGTCTCTGCTGGCAATAGCTGCATTACTTCTGGCGTTCTTCTATGCACAGTCGCAAAAGCAGAGCATAGGCACCATGCGTCTGCTCGGTTGCAGCAAGGCAAGAGCATTTGCCGCGGTTATGCTGAGCGCATTGATAATTGCCGTGACCGGTGCGCTTATTGGTGCGGCAATAGGGCATGCTCTTACCGCCGGCGTAGGCGAAAGCATAATGGCCAACGCCAACCAAACACCGGAGGAGTTCTTAGCCTTCAGCGCATACTTGGCAGAAAGTACGCAAGTTGAAGTTGAATTTGCGCTCGGCGCAGATGCAAAAGTAAGCCTGCTCACCTGCCTTGCCGCGCTGGGGCTGTTCATCGCCGGAACGCTCGTGTTTGTGCTGCGCTATCTCGGCAAAGGGCCGCGGGAGCTGCTGCCAAGGGCGGGAGAGTAAACTTTTTTGCCAGGGGGCCAGGGAAGATTTCGATTTCTCCCCTTAGGCCCCCTGGCGACCCCCGTAACCCCATTGAAACGATCGCTCCGCGAAGGGGTACGGCACTGCACGCCGTGTTTGCACTGCACCCAAAGGCCTCCCCGGCCGGGGAGCTGTCGAACGAAGTGAGACTGAGGGGTTGAGATAAACAAAGAGCAATGAGCCGCTTTATAACCCCTCCGGCTTTCGCTACGCGAAACCCACCTCCCCTTTCAGGGCAGGCTTAATGTTTGAGTTTGTACCGCACCAAAAGGCTCCCTCTAAGAGGGAGCTGGCAAACCGAAGGTTTGACTGAGGGAGTAACCAACCTAAATGCTGCAAGCTTCTTATGACTCCCTCCGTCTGCTCGCGTTGCTCGCATCCACCTCCCTCAAAGAGGGAGGCTTAATATGAAAGTTTGAAAGGCGCACCCAAAAGGCTTCACCGCTTGCGGGGAAGGTGTCGCGGCATAAGCCGTGACTGAGGGGGAACTTCTCGCGGCAGTTGGCTGCTTTAAGTTATTCTCATACCAAAAAGCTCCCCAAGTAGGGGAGCCGATAAGTCAATTATTTTTTCGAAGGAGCAGATTTTACTCCTCCAGCAGCTTTTTTGCGAATATCACGCTGATTATGTTCATTATGCCGTCCACCATCATGCAAACGCCCATAACCGTGGTCGCGGCGGCCGCGCTCTTTATGGGGTTGAACAGCATCACTATGCCCGCCGCAAGCATTATGAACGCAAATACCATAACGAGTATATAACGCCCTATGCCAAAGCGCATCATGTTGAAGGAAAGCTGCATCCTCAGTATGCTGTCCGATATCACCGCTATGCCAAGCACAACGCCGAATATTGCCACAATGGCCTTGGCGCAGATTATCATGAGTATGCCCGTTACCGTGCACGCAACGCCAAGCGCAAGCCCCATGCCCGGAAACATATAGCTCGTATCCGCGCCGAAGTAGCGCACTATGTGGTATATGCCGAACAGCGTAAGCGCCGCGCCCATTATATAGCATATCACCATGCGCGAGCCTACCGGCCACAATATTTGTATCAGGCCAAGCACTATGTAGGTCAGTGAAATCGCCAAAAGGGTGTTTCTGAATGCTTTGCTCATTGTTTCTACTACCTCCCATATTTATGCTTCTATTTTACCCAATACAAAAGGCGCATTCAATATACAATGCGCCTTTTTTACCCTAATTTGACCGTGTTTTCACATTTTTTGCGCAAAAAAGAACGAACGGCTTATTCAAACCGCCCGCCCCTTTTAACACATTAGGTTTGCTTCTTAAAGTTAGGCTATCAGTTGATGCCGTAACGCTTCTTGAAGCGGTCTACACGTCCGCCGGTGTCTACCAGCTTCTGCCTGCCGGTGTAGAACGGATGGCACTTGGAGCAAATTTCGACCTTGAGCTCGCCCTTTACGGAACCGGTCTTGAAGGTCTCACCGCAAGCGCAGCGGACGATGCTTTCGCCGTAAGAGGGATGGATATCCTTTTTCATCGTGCAACTCCTCACTTTATTTTTGCTGGGCGCAGCGCGATTAACCGCCCTGCTGCTGCATTCGTAAGGACAATAAGTCCCGAACAGATGGTATTATACCCTGAAAAGCTGCACAAATCAAGGGCTTTTTTGCCTTTTTCAAATCTTTTTGGCCATATTCCCCCTCCCGCGCTTGACAATCCTTCCCATTATGCCCTATCATACCTACATCATCAGTTAAAAGTACGAGGTTTATTATATGAAAAAAGCAAAAAAAACGATAGGCATGCTGGTCGCGGTCGAGATTGGGGCCGTGCTTTCCCGCTACGGCGATAAGCTTACCGATGTGAGCGAGACCGGCTTCGATGTAAAGCGGCTGGACAGCAACGATTACACGATGTATATTCTCAAAAGCGGCGCGGGCGAAATAGCCGCCGCAGCGGGCACGCAGTTCCTCATAACCAAATACGGCGCGGAGTTCATAATCAACTTTGGCGTGGTCGGCGGTCTTACGCCGGAAATGAGCCTTGCCAAGACCTGCGTTGTGGAAAGCGTTGTGCATTACGATTTTGATACTTCAACAATAGACAACTGCGAAGTGGGCCGCTATCTTGAATACCCCAGCATATACATTCCCGCTCCCGCAGAGCTTGTGGACGCCGCCATCGCGGCGGAGCCGTCGCTCAAGCGCGTGATATGCGCCTCCGGCGACAAATTCGTTGACGATCCCGCCAAGAAGCGCGCCCTGCATGCCGACTTCAATGCCGACATATGCGAAATGGAGGCCGCCGCGATACTGCTCACCTGCAACCGCAACCGCATCCCTTGCCTTATGATAAAGGCCGTGAGCGATGCCATAGAGGGCGGCTGCGAAGAATTCACCGCCCAGGTGGACCGCTCCGCCGCGATCTGCCTTGAAGTTGCGCACCGCGTAATAGAAAAGCTCCATTCCTAAGCATCAGCTCGTAGCATAACTCCCCAAATTCGGGGAGTTTTTTGTTTTGTTACCAGATTGTTCATGGATTCAGTAGGAGCAATCTGGTAAAGTAGTAACAGGACTCCCTCCGTCTGCTCGTTGCATTCGCATCCACCTCCCTCATCAGGGAGGCTGGCAGCAGCACTAACCAAAAGCTGTCCCCGTTTACGGGGAAAGTGTCGCGGCGTAAGCCGTGACTGAGGGAGTTGAGTTAGTGAGCCTGAGGAAATTAATTCGAGAAAGCCTGTTTTATGTACGGTACAAGCACCCACCGCAGTGCCGTACCCCTTCGCGGAGCGATCGTTTCAAGGGGGTTACGGGGTTCGCCAAGGGGTCTGAAGGGGGGAAATTCGAAATCCCCCCCGACCCCTTGGCAGTAAAAAACGGTATCATATCAAAGCATCTATTGGGAGAACCAAGCATCGTGTGCGGTTAGCATGGCCGTATTCCGCCCTCTCAGTCACCTTCGGTGACAGCTCTCCCAAAGGGAGAGCCAAGTCCGTCGAAAAAACCGAAAAAAGTGGCTGAACGCCACTTTTTCGATACTCTCAGCCACAGTAGTTCATGCTGCTGTGGCTGTTAACTGTCTTATGAACGCCGCGGCGACCCGTTTTTTTTATTTCGTGCCTTTATTTCGTGCCGAACAGCCTGTCGCCCGCGTCGCCAAGGCCGGGCACTATGTAGCCGTGGTCGTTAAGATAGTCGTCCACATGCGCAACGTAGATGTCCACGTCGTCATGCGCCGCCTGCACGGCCTTTATGCCCTCGGGCGCTGCTATCAGGTTCACCAGCTTTATGTTCCTGCAGCCCGCGCGCTTTATAACGTCTATCGCCGCAACGGCGCTGCCGCCGGTGGCCAGCATCGGATCAACGATTATTATGTCGCGCTCCTCTATGTCGGAAGGCAGCTTGCAGTAATAGTCAACGGGCTTGAGCGTTTCCGGATCGCGATAAAGGCCGACATGGCCCACCTTCGCCGCGGGGATAAGGCTCAGCATGCCGTCCACCATGCCAAGACCGGCGCGGAGAATGGGCACTATGCCAAGCTTTTTGCCGGCAAGCACTTCCGTGGTAGCCACGGCAACGGGGGTCTCCGTCTGCACCTTTTCAAGAGGAAGATCGCGGGTAGCTTCGTATGTAAGCAGCATTGCCAGCTCCTCCACCAGCGCGCGAAATTCCTTTGAACCGGTGTTCTTGTCCCTGAGGAAGGTCAGCTTGTGCTGCACAAGGGGATGATCGATAACGTGTACTGTACTCATTTGCGTCTCCTTATATAAATTTATTTGTTCTCATATTGGGTTATTTTGGCTATGCGGTTAATGTGCCGCTGCCCGTTTGAAAATTCCGTCTCAAGCCAGGTTTTTACTATGCCCTTGGCAAGCTCCGTGCCTACTATCCTGCCGCCCAGCGCCAGCATGTTCGTGTCGTTATGTTCGCGCGTAAGGCGGGCCATAGTTTCGTCCGTGCAAAGCGCGCAGCGCACTCCGCGCACCTTGTTGGCGCATATGCTAACGCCTATGCCCGTGCCGCACACTATTATTCCCCGGGAAATTTCACCGGAGCCGACTTTTTCGGCTAAAGAAAAAGCTACGTCCGGATAGTCAACGCTGTTTTCATCATAGCAGCCGATGTCTATCGTTTCGTAGCCAAGAGAGTCAATAAACGGGATTAACTCCTTTTTAAGAGCAAATCCGCCGTGGTCGCAGCCTATGGCAATTCTTCGATCCATCCTATACCAACCTTCCTTGTTTTGATCAAATTATAAAATTAAACCGTTCGATACACTTTGCGTGCGTTTTGCGGTTCATTTTGTATTAAATTATGTTGAATCCGGCTGAACGCAGCAGCCTGTTCATATATGCAAGGCCCATGTCGTCGTTGGGCAAAGCCTCGGCAAATATAACGTCCGCCCTGTCGCCGTATTCCCTAAGGCTGTAAAACAGCGATGCGCACAGCGTTGCCGGTTCAGTCCTGTCCCCTATTATAACACAGTTGCGCCCCCTATAAAAGGGCTGCGTCTGCTTTGTTGCAAAAATAATGCAATCCTCGCCCGCGGCTTCGCGTGCGTCGTACTCACGACATATCTTTGCCGCTATATCCCTTTCCCTGCCTTCGGCGACCACCACCTCCGCATCCGGCGCATAGTGGCGGTATTTCATGCCCGGGCTTGCCGCCGTTTCGCCCTCCCTCAGCGGGGAAAGCACCGCGTGCGCCACGTCCACCGGGCCTATGACCGCTTCAAGCATCTCCTTCGTAACCGCGCCGGGGCGCAGTATGGTAGGCCGGCCTATCAGGCTGACCACCGTGGATTCAAGGCCGTATTTGCACGGCCCGCCGTCTATTATCAAATCAACCCTGCCGTCCATGTCCTGCCGAACGTGTTCGGCCGTGGTGGGGCTGGGCTTACCGCTCAGGTTCGCGCTCGGCGCGGCTATGGGCACGCCCGCCGCGTTTATCAGCGCGCGCGCGGTTTTGTTCAGCGGCATGCGCACCGCAACCGTATCAAGCCCCGCGGTCACCTCGTCCGGCACGATGGAGCTTCTGTTGAATATCATGGTCAGCGGCCCTGGCCAGAACGTGTCCGCCAGTATCCGCGCGTTATCCGGAACGTGACTCCACAGCGGCTTTAATTCGCTCTTTTTTGCAATGTGCAGTATCAGCGGATTGTCCGCGGGCCTGCCCTTGGCAGCGAATATCTTCAGCACCGCTTCGCTGTTAAGCCCGTTCGCGCCAAGGCCGTATACCGTCTCCGTCGGGAAAACGACCAGCCCGCCTTCTTTTATTATACGTCCGCCCAGGCTCGTCCCGTTTTCGTATTGCGTTACGGCGTTTGCATACTGCGTTTTCATTGCCTGCCTCCTGTTTTGTCGCGCGGCCTTATTCCTCCGCGGAGGATAGCTGCCGCGTGCGCTCCGCCAAAATGAGCGCGTCTATTATTTCGTCCATGTCCCCGTCAAGAAATGCCTCCAGCTTGTATAGCGTAAGCCCTATGCGGTGGTCCGTAACCCTGCTCTGCGGGAAGTTATATGTGCGTATGCGCTCGCTGCGGTCGCCCGAACCTACCTGGCTCTTGCGCTCGTCCGCCTCGGCCTCCGCAGCCTTGCTCTGGTAAAGCTCAAGCAGCCTGCTTTTGAGCACGCGCATGGCCTTGTCGCGGTTCTTATGCTGGCTGCGCTCGTCCTGGCACTGCACCACAAGCCCCGTGGGTATATGCGTAATTCTTATTGCGCTTTCGGTTTTGTTTACATGCTGACCGCCCGCGCCGCCGCTTCGGTATGTGTCTATCTGCAAATCGTTCGGGTTTATGTCAACCTCCACGTCCTCTGCCTCCGGCAGCACGGCAACCGTTGCCGCGCTCGTGTGTATGCGCCCCTGCGATTCCGTTTCCGGCACGCGCTGCACCCTGTGCACTCCGCTTTCAAACTTCATGCGGCTGTATGCGCCCTTTCCCTGAAGCGAGAGCACAACTTCCTTCACGCCGCCCTTTTCCGTGTAGTTTTCGTTCATAAGCTCGGCCTTGTAGCCGTGCCGCTCGGCGTAGCGGGTGTACATGCGCAGAAGATCCGCCCCGAACAGCGCCGCTTCCTCGCCGCCCGTACCCGCGCGCACTTCTATTATAACGTCCTTGTCGTCGTTGGGATCCTTGGGCAGCAGCATAACCTTAAGCTGCTCGCTCAGTTCATGCTCCTTCGCGCTCAGCCCGCTCAGCTCCTCGTGTATCATTTCGCGCATGGCTGCGTCGTCCGCTTCTTCCAGCATGGCCTTGCAGCTTTCTATTTCCGCATCCGCCGCCATGTATTCATCGTATGCGTTCACTATGTCCGTCAGCCCCGCCTGCTCCTTGCTCAACTCGCGGTAGCGGTTCTGGTCGCCTATAACCGCGGGGTCGCTCAAAAGCGCCGTAAGCTGCTCGTATCTTTCCTTTATTCCCTTAAGCTTCTCCAGCATAAATCTCGCTCCGTTCAATCATGTGTATATCTTCCCTTTCGCCTATGCATGTGGCTTCAACATGGTCGTATGCCTTCTGCATCGCCCTCAGCACGCTTTCGTCCATGCCCGCATCGTTCGCCACGGCTCCGTTTTCAATAAAGCATGGCAGCGTCCTGTGAATTTCCCTGCCGCCGTCCGTCGGCACTGCACGGCAGCAATACAGCGGCAGGCACGCAAGCTCTTCGCACCTTACCCCGTTTTCGTCCCTGGTTATCCTTATCCGCGCGAATACACCTATTTTGGCATGCTCCTGCGACATGTTGGATATGAAGTTCCCAAGCGAATACACAACCGGCACCCTTATCGCCCTGCCGTCTCGTTCCGCGTCTATCCATTCCATGGGCTGCGGGCAATGCGAATGCGCGCCTATTATTGCATCCGCGCCCCAGTCTATCAGCTTCGCCGCAAACCGGCGCTGGGATTCGTCCTCCGTACTTTGATGCTCATAGCCCCAATGCACCATTATGATTATAAACTCCGCACCCGTCCCCGTGCAAGCCGATATTTGACTTTTTACCATTTCTTCGGTAAGCCGCGTAAGCGCAAAGTCCCTGTTTTCGGCGTCTATCTTGGGCGCGGTGCCGTTGAGTATCTGCGTTGCGCCCACCAGGCCTATTTTTATGCCGTTTTTTTCAATTACGCACGGCGTAAGGAAGTCCTCCATGCTAAGCGCCGTGCCCGCGGTTTTTATTCCCGCCGCCCTAAGCACGTTTATCGTGCGGAAAAGGCCCGCGTCGTCGCGATCCATGGCATGGTTGTTGGCGGTGGTAACGGCGTCTATCCCCGCGTCAAAAAGGTTCTTCGCCAGCTCATCCGGCGCGCTGAAGCTTTGCATTGGCGGATTGGTGGGGTTCGGGTTTTCCTCCGTCGCGGGCGCAATCGTTTCGCGCGGCTGCGTATAGCCCGCCTCCTCCCCGCCAAGCGTGCCTTCAAAATCCGCGCACATTATGTCCACCGATTCAAACACGCTCTTCATCGGCAAAAAGCTTTCCGTAAAATCGTAGCCCGTTTCGGTTTTCGCGTCCGCTATCTGCCGCGTCATCATCAGTATGTCCCCAACGAAGCCGACAGTAGCCTCCTGTACGGCCGGCGTAGGCTCTGGCGTTGGCTCGTTCGTGGGTTCGGCCGTGGGCGTGGGCGCAGGAGCCGGTTCAACCGGCGCGGCTGTTTCGTTTGCCTGTGTTGCCATGGGAGCGGGTACGGTAACGTATTCCTGCGGCCCCGCCGCGCAGCCCGCCGTTGCCGCCGCCAATACAAGCGCCGCAATTATAATGAAGCTTCGCTTTACCATTCCTTTATCACCGCCCGCTCAATGCCGCAAACGTCCTTAACTATCCGCGCCCCGCCGAGCATTTTTGCCACTTCCTCCGCCTGATATATGCCAACCTCCAGCGCAAGCGCACCGCCATCGTTAAGCCTTTGTGCATAATCCCGCGCAATGCGGCGATAAAAATCCAGCCCGTCCTCCCCGCCGTAAAGCGCGTTTGCCGGTTCAAACGTAAGCTCCCGCTGAAGCGACGCCATATCGTTCGCCGTAAGGTAGGGCGGGTTGCATACAATTATGTCGTACTTATCCGCAATTCCATCAAACATGTCTGTTTTTATCGTGCGTGCGTTCACGCCGTTTGCCTCCGCGTTTTCGCGGCAAAGACTCAGCGCGGCTTCGCTTATGTCCGCAAGGGTAACTTCTGTGCCGCAGATATTCGCTATGCTTATGCCTATGCAGCCCGATCCCGCGCATAAATCAAGGCAGGTTTTATATCCGCGCCGCTTTATCAGCGCGATCGCTTCCTCGCAAAGCGTCTCCGTATCCTGCCGCGGTATCAGCGCACGCGCATCCGTTTTGAACCTGAGTCCCATGAATTCCCAAAAGCCAAGTATGTATTGCAGCGGCTCGCCCGTTCTTCGGCGTAAAATATATTCCCGCAATTCAGCGTACTGTTCGGCGTTTATTTCTTTATTTACGTTTGCGGCAAGCTCCGCGCGGCTTCCAATACCCAATGAATGCATAACAAGCTCGCGCGCTTCGATTTCCGCCTCTTCGTGGGCCACGGGGCGCAGTTCGTCCGCCGTTTGGCGCAATACTCGATTTACCGTATACCGGTATTCCATGCTAAAAATCCTCGCTGTATTCTATTGCTTTGCCTATGCTGAACAGATATATGTAGCTTTGGCGCACTTTTCGCCCCGTGAGCCGCTCCAGCGCCGTTTTATACAGCCTAAGCTGTGCAAAATGTTTCTTTGCAACGTCGTATGCGCTGTAATTTTGTGCAACTCTGTCCGTTTTGTAGTCTATCAGCACCCATTCGCCGTTTTCCGCAAAGCAGCAATCTATAACGCCCTGCAGCAGTACCGTCTCGTCCGTGTCCGCGCCCAGCAGTTCCTTCGCCCCTATGCGCAAATTGAACTCCACCTCCCGCCGCACGGTTTCCGCGCGCAGCAGTCTCTGTCCGAGTTCTCCACTAAAGAACGCCGCAATGCTCCGCGCCGAAACTGCATTGGCAACGGTTTCGTCCATAAGTCCGGCTTTGACCAAGCCTTGCGCAAACTCCGCGACGCTGCGCTCCGTAATGGGCTTATCCAGCGGCAACCGCCGCATTATTTCGTGCACAGCCGTGCCGAACTGCGCCGGGGCAACGTTTTCCTCCCGCGCAAAGCTTGGCGCATCGGTCAGCTCCATCTGCTCTCCGCCGCTCAATGATGTTACGGACAGCTTCGTCGGCAGCTCCACGTCCGCCGCGTGCGCATATGTCCGCGTGAAGAATCCTCCCGGCTTTTTATCGGCATGTGCCAGTGCGTCCCGCACAAATTCGTTATACTTGCCCTCGTCCATCCGTCCGCCGCCCGGCATCGCCAGCGGAGCGGGTTCGCAGCGCGCATAAATATGCACATCCGGCTCAAACACGGGCTTCAGTCCGTATTTCGCGCGTATTTCGTTGCCGCTTTTGGAGTTTAGTATATGCCCGAGCAGCCATGCGGCGAAGCTTTTTTGCATAATTATGCTGCTTTGCGTCTGCGGCGCAAGCGCGCCGTTCACAAGCCTTGCCCCGTCCTTTGCCGCGCAAAGCATTATCAGCCGCTCCCTCGCGCGCGTCATGGCAACATAAAGCACGCGCATTTCCTCCGCCGTGGCCTTTGCCGAAAGGGCTGCCGTTATGGCCTCGTGCAGAAAGGATTTTCGCTTTATCTCGCCCGATATAAGCCGCGCGCCTATGCCAAGCTCCTTTTCGCAGACCAAATTGTCCATGCCCTCCCGCACGAAGCCCGAATTAAGCCCGCCAATTATAACATACGGAAATTCAAGGCCCTTGCTTGCGTGTATGCTCATTATGCTGACCACGTTTGCCCCGCCCGTCTGTGGCGCGCCGTACACATTGGCTGCGGATACCTTTTCCATGTAGCTCAGGAACCCGCCAAGGCTCCTTACCCCCGCCGCGGCGCAGCCCCGTGCGCGTTCGCACAGCGCCTCCAAATTTGCCTGCCGCTGCCTGCCGCCCGGCATCGCCGCGCAGTATTCGCCGTATCCCGTTTCGTCCAGCAACATGCCTATCAGCGCCTCTGCGCCCAGCAGTTTGGCCTCCTGCCTGTAATACTCAAGCTTGTCGGTAAACCGCTTTGCCTTTTGCCCAAGTTCGCCGCCCGCTGCCGCCGCGGCGTTCACGCGGTCTATCCATGCCCAGTCCTCCTCCCGCTCCGGCGGGGCGGGGAAGTCCGTTTTAAGCGCAATAAGCTCCCTTTCGTCAAAGCCGCCTATCGGGGAGCGCAGCACCGCCGCCAGCGGAATATCCTGCCTGCGGTTATCTATAATGCGCAATAGATCCATGAAAACGCGCACCTCTATCGCATCGAAGTACCCGTCCGACAGCAGCGCATACGCCGGCACGCCGTTGGCCGCAAGGGTACGCATCCATGTTTCCGCGCTGCCCTTATAGGAGCGCAGCAGCACGGCAAAGTCGCTGTATTTAAGCGGCCTTTCCTCCCCTGTGGCAGCGTCGGTAATGCTCTCCGTGTCCATCAACTCGTGTATCCTTCGCGCCGCTGCCGCCGCTTCCACCGCCGCGGTATCCGTCTCCGTTTCCTCCGCGTCCGCCTGAGCGTCCATCATGTCAAGCAATATGAACTCCGCGCGGGTTTCGTCCTCCCCGCCGTCGTTGCGGCCGAACTTCAGCGCCGCCTCATCGTCGTATTCTATCTCCCCCGCTTCGCGGTGCATAATGCGCCAAAACAGGCTGTTCACCGCGTTTATCACTCCGCACGCGCTGCGGAAATTATGGTTTAGGCATATAAGCTCCCCGCCGTTTCTGCGTTGGTAATCCGCATACCGCTGCATGAACAGCGCCGGTTCAGCCAGGCGGAAGCGGTATATGGACTGCTTCACGTCCCCAACAAGGAACGTTGAACCGCCCGACGCTATGCTGTTCAGTATGCTTTCCTGCACGGGGTTGCAGTCCTGATATTCGTCCATAAAAACGTGCTTAAAGCGGCGGCTGTATTCCTCCCGCGCTTCGGGTATTTTCAGCACGGCAAGGCATTTATGCTCCATATCGCCGTAGTCTATGCAGCCCGCGTCAAGCTTTTTCTGCGCATAGCGTTCGTCCAGCTCTTTTATAAAGCCGCAAAGCTCGGCTATAAGCGGCCTGTGCAGCCGCATTGTTTCAATATAGTCCCCTTGGCACCAAAATTCGCGCTCCGCCTTTATGGCTTCCTTCAGCTTTTTGCGCGCGGTATCCGCCGCGTCGCGCAGCGGCCCTTCAAGCCCGCCCCAGCTTATGCGCTTTTTATCGAATGCGAATGCTTCAAGCGCCGCCGTAAGTTCCGCCGCGCTTTGGCAAAGCAGAAGTGCGCGCGCCGTTAAAAGCTCCCCGTCTATAAACGCCGCCGGTGTTTCCGCGCCGTCCTGCATCAAATCGTTTCGGGCGGCTTGCAGCGCGTCGCACCGGGCGGAAATATTGGCAAGGCTTTTTTTCATCAGCCCCGCTGCCGCGCCTGAGCGCAGCAAGGCTTCTTCGCTGTCCGCATCGTATTGCGAAAGCGCGCCGTCAAGCCATGCATAAGGGTCTATCTGCGAACGGGCAAAATCATAAACGGAGTATATCGCGTCCTCCGCGGCCTCGTCCCCGCCAAGCCCTTCCATAAGCAGATTAAAGCTGCCGCCGCCCAAGGCGTAGCGGTCCTCCACCAGCTCGTCATACGCATTCTGCCGCAGTATTGCCGTTTCCCCCGCATCCGCCACGCGGAACGCAGGGTCAAGCCCGGCAAGGTTGAAATGCCTTCTTAACACCTGGGTGCAGAATGAATGCAGCGTGGATATGCTTGCCGCGCTCACTCCGCGCGCCGCACGGTAAAGCTTTTCCGCTTCTTCGCCGTTCGCCTCCGCCGCCGCACGGGCAAGGCTTTTTTCTATTCGCTTTTTCATCTCCGCCGCCGCCGCATTTGTAAACGTTACGCACAGCACGGAATTTATGCTTGCCCCGCCGCGTATAAGGCGCACTATGCGCGCGGTCAAAACGGCGGTTTTGCCGCTGCCCGCGCCCGCGCTTACGAGCAGATTGCCGTCGGCGTCTATTGCGCGCTGCTGTTCAGCGGTCCAGTTGGGCATGGCTGACCTCCTCCAAAAAATCGTCCTTTTTTATAATGCTTGCCCACCTGTATTTGCAGCAGGGCAGCGTTGCATCGAACCCGCACACACTGTTATAATCGCACCATTCACATTCCGTTTTGTTCTCCTTGCTCATAAGCGGATACGCCTCCGCATGGCCCTTGGCTATTTTACAGGCCGTCTGCCTTGCCTTATCCACGGCGAAGCTCACCGTGCCTTTAAGCTGCTCCTCGCTCAGCCTCCAGCCGCTCCGCGCCGTGGGCTGCACGTCCTCCCCGCCGCCGAGTTCAATAAGCTTAGCGTCGTTTAGGCATGCCCCGCGCAGCCTGAATTCCTTCAGTATGCGCGTGCCGAAGTCGTCCTCCTTGCCGCCCGAGTTGATTATGCCTTCGTGCACAGGCAGATAATACATGCCCGCCGCACGCTCGGCTGCGCCCGCGGCCTCTATTGCGGCAATATAGAGCGGAAGCTGGAGCCGCTTGCCGTCCGCAATGTCCGCGCAGTCGAACGCGGAGCCGGACTTGCTCTTGTAATCTATTACGCGGACGAACTTTTCGCCCGAATCGGAGGTATAGCTGTCTATGCGGTCTATCCTGCCGCTGAGTATATATCTTCCGCCGCCGGGCAGTTCCAATATAAGCTCCGGATAGCGCTTGCCTATGCCGAATTCCGTCTCCGTACCGTTTATGCTGAATTCCCCGCGCCTTAGCTGCTCCACTACCGCATACGCCGTGGCCTTCACCCGCCGTATAAGCCGCGCCGCGGCCGCGCGGCCGCGCGCCGTGTCCATAAGCACGCCGTTGTTATGCTGCGCTATAAGCTTTGGCAATATTGAATCGAGCAATGTTTCAAGCTGATCGTTCGTTATGCTGCCGTCCCCTTTGCCCATGGCAATAAGCTCCTTCGTGAGCAAAGACATGGCCTCGTGGCAAAAAAGCCCTTCGTCCGCCTTGCGTTCGCGGTATTCCTTGCGCGGGGTCAGCTTCAGCCCCACCGATGCAAAATGCTTGAACGGGCAGCCGTTGAATTTTTCTATTGATGTTATGCCCCCGCTGAGCCGCGCGCCGTAAAGCCTGTGCGCCGCGTCCTCCCCAAGCGGCTCCGCCGATACGCTTGGGAACAATGCAGAAGGCAGCGAAGCAAGCTTTCGGGCATACTCGCTGTCTTTATGCAGCGCGGCATAAAGCTCGCACGCGCGCGCATCAATATGCCCGTTTTCAACGCCCGTGCGCAGGTGCTTTATAAGCGCGCTGTATGCGCTCGGCGCGGTGGAAGCGGATTCTTCCTCTATGTCGGTTTTAATCGAAACGTCGCCGAACATGTCCGCAATGCGGTCCATCAGTTCGCACGGGGTTGCCGTGTCGCTCCCGCTGCCCATTGTGTATGAAAGCCAAAGCTTATCCGTGGGCTTTGTAACGGCGCCGTAAGCATCGCCGAATTCCTTATCGTTAAGCTGAGCCGTGCTTGGCATTTCGCCTAAGCCCATTTGGGCAAGGGAGGCGCGCTCCTCGTCGTCTATCATGCCGTCGTCCCCGTAAACGGCGGGGAAATGTCCGTTTGCCGCGCCCAGTATTATAAGCGCGCGTATGCTGCGCGCCTTGCTGCGGCCAAGGCTGCCCAGCAGCAGCTGATCCGCCGCGGAGGGGATAACACCCACTTCGTATGCGTCAATGCCTTCTTTATATACGGAGGTGAATTTGCGGTTGGCTATTTTTGCGTCCCCCAAAATGGCGTGCATCTGCTCCATAACGGTTATAAGCAAATTATATACCTGCGCCGTTTCGTCCGCGCGTTCCAGCCTGCCCTGCGCTTTCAGCCGCTCCGCCTCCGCAGTGAGCTGCTCCCGCAGCGATATATCAACCGTATACTGATAAAGCGCGCGCACCTTTTCCGCCGCGGTAGGCGCATCCTTCAGGGCCTCGCTCAGCTTTTCAAGCGGACCCATAACAATGCCCCTGGCTTCCTCTGCCGCCGCGGGTGCGCCTTCGCCAAAGGGGGATTTGAACGCGCTTCCGCGTATCCCGCGCGCAAGGGCATAATTTTCAAAAATCTCCGCCTGCTCCGCATTAACGCCGCACAGCCCCGTTTTAACAAGGGCAAGCATATCCTCCCTTAAATAGCTGCCGCCCGCCGCGCGCAGGGCAAACAGCGTGGCCTCGCTTGCGGCGTAGCTTGCAAGCTTGCGCTTTGCATCGGTAAAAAACGGTATGTGCCGCTCCCTCAGCGCGCGCATCATGGGCTCAAGGTATTTATCCGTATCGGATGCTATTATTGCAATGTCGCGGTATCTGTAGCCTTCGTCAATAAGACGCTGCGCCTTTTCCGCTGCGGCAGTTACCTCCGCCTTAACATCGGTCGCGGCAAAAAGCTCAATCGCGCCGTTTGCCTCCCCGTCAAACTTATTATACGGGAACGCGAACCCCTCGCGTTCAAGGTGCCTCAGCGCCGCCGACGCATGGCGCGGCTGCTCACCATCGGGCGTGATAAAGTCCGGCGTTATGCCCCGTTCTTCGCAGATGGAAAGTATTTTATCAAGTATGCGCCTGTCCGCCGAAAAAACGGCCTTGTCGCGGCATTCCGGCGAAAGATCAATCCTTAGCGCAACGGTGACGTGCGGCGCGGCGTCTATAAGCGCGGCTATCGCGCCGTAAAGCCGCTTTGATATCATATCAAAGCCGTCTATTATAACGTGGCGCGAGCCAAGCTCGCTTTTGGGCAAAAGCTCCGAGAGCAGCCGCAGCGATTCCTCCGCATCCAGCGACGTGCGCGCCATATATGCTTCGCTTGCGCCGTAAAGCAGCGCCAAATCGTGCAGCTTTGCGCCAAGCGGCGTATCCGTGCCCTTCTCGTTCGCCGCGTCCATAAGCGCGTCCGCCTCTATGCCCGCGCGTTTGGCCTCTATAAAAAAGCGGGCGCACTCGCCCGTGAAGCCGCCCCTGTGGTACACGCGCCCGAAGGAAATAAGCTTGGGCGCAAGCTCGTCCGCGCATTTGCGTATTACCATAAGGCGGCCCTGTTCGCTCATAAGCGTGCGGCGTTCGCCGAATTCATTCAGCACCCTCCGTGCAAGCGATGTGAACGAGAATACGTCCGCATCCCAAAGGCCGCAGCCCATCGTTTCCGCCAGCGCGCGCTCGGTTTCAAACGTGAACTGCTCCGGCACTATATACAGCACCCGCTCGCCCTTTTTTATAAGCTCCGCCGCTATGCTCCTTAAATACCGGCTTTTTCCGCTGCCGGAGCGGCCGGTAAGTATGCTCACCCGTCCCATGCGCATAACCCCTTTCCGCTAAAATATAAGCCTTAGAACCTTTCCGTATGCAGCGGGAAATAGACCACCTTGCCGTCCTCGCGCCGGCTTTCAAACAGGGTGAAGCCCATAACGGTCATGCTGGCGTTTGGCGAAAGGTTTTTAAGCTCCATCGTGGCAATTTCATCATGCTCAACATTGCGGCCCAATGTTATATGCGGCGTGAAGCGCTTGCGTTCGCGGGAAAAGCCGTTATCGTACAGCGCGCTTTGCAGCGATTCATAAAGCGCGTTGAGCTCGTCAAGCTGCCCCTTCACCTCCAGGAAAGAGGTTTTCTTCCCGCCCTTGTCAAAGCAATCGTATTTGCCAAGATGCAGCGTAAACGGCCGTATGCCGCGCCCGGCCTCGTGCATGGCGGCGACCGCGCCCTGAAGATCGCGGCTCTCGCCTATGAAATGCAGCGTTATATGGAAATTGTTCGCCGGCACGAACCTGCCGCCGCAGCTTAGCTGCTTAAGCTCCTTCTGTATTCTTGTGACCTCCGCCTTAAAAGAGCGGGGCAGATCTATTGCGATAAACAGCCTCATCAGCCTATCCTCCCTGAATTTTATGCTGAATTATATTATCCCATGAAACCGCCCCGCGCGCAAGGGAAAAGGCGGGTGGAGTTGACATGGGGGGTGTTAAGCCATTGATAGCTTTCAGGGCGGTGGTTCGTTTTACGGAACTTTGAGCGTTAAGCAGTTAGGGCGCAGGAATTGTTATCATAATTCTTACGTCATATATAAGTTGTGATACCACACTTAAGGCCAATTGGAAAATTCAAAAATATTTTTCACTCATACTTGGCAACTTTTCGGCAACCTTTTTTGATAACCGCCCGTAAGCCGTGAAACGAAAATGCCTAAATCCCTATGTTTTTTGGCTCATAAATGCGCAAAGATGCCCAAGGAAGATAGGTAGCTGCCGGATACCACAAAAGCAAGCAGCACGCAAAAGCGTGCT
>OIXH01000630.1_pt1 | contig 43015 bp, 47 predicted proteins | sample 1587741 | NCBI WGS metagenome assembly OIXH01 (sample SAMEA3888916, study PRJEB22519) | human gut metagenome | biome: human gut; feature: human-associated habitat; material: faeces | place: Denmark | collected 2011 | reverse complement strand
GTTTCCTCTATTATAGCAGAAACAGGGGCGTTTGGGTAGTTTTTTGACAGGCTGAAAAGATACCGCAGGGCAAAAGCCCTGCGGTATTTTTTTGCGTTGGCAGAAGCGATTGCGTGAGTCAGCCCTTTAGCGATGAAAAAGGCCCCTGATGCTTCTGGCTTTTAATATGCAGCATGACTACGCCGAACATGGGCGAAATACTTGTACAGCAGGCGCAGGAAGCCGAACGGCTCCGGCTCTTGTTACTCGCTTATGAGTGCGAGATTATCCAGGAGTTTTGCGAAAAGCTCCTCGAGCGGCTGAACAAGTAAAACGCCGGGTCCCCAGTGACAAGGCACGACCCGACGTTTTGACCCAGCACGGGCGGCGGCGAGTTCGCCGCCACCCGGACTTTTCCCAGCATACCACACCCGCCGCGAAAAAGCAAGCCCAGCGGGGGAGGCACGTTCATAAACGTCAAATCGTGGGACTCATTCCTTAACAGCGGGCAGAACCTGAAAATCTCCGCGGAGATCCGGGATATCATCGCCGTACTGCTTAAAGTAGTCCAGAATCAGGTCGGACATCTCTGTGCCGATCTCCCGCACCACAGGGCAGCCTGTATAGCAGTCATACCCGCCGGTGCCGCTGGCCCGATAGCTGTTCAGGCAGATGGTGAACACATCATCGTCCGCCACCGGTTTTCTGTCAACGGTCATCGCGGTGACCCGCTGTCCCGCCGGGCGGGAGATATCATAGGTATAGGACACCCCCATGTAATAGTCGTAGTTGTAGTGCTCCACCTTCGGCTCCAGGAAGCAGTCTGAGACCCGTAGGGTGCCGTCATCGTTTTGGGTAAAGTACTCCGCGCTGCGCTCCATGGCCTGCCGCAGAACCGCGCCTGTGATCTCCAGCACTGACAGCGTGTTGGTATAGGGGTAGGCCACCAGCAGATCGCGCCGCCGCACCACCTGCGGCAGCCCCGCCACATCGTTGGCAAGGCTGGCGGCGGACAGCTGCGCACCGCTGGCCCAGAGCTGCACCGCATTGAACAGGTCGGGAAGACCACTGCCCTCGGCCGCCATGCGCAGCGGTGTATCCGGCAGCAGCGGGCGGGGCAGATGGCCCACCACCTGATCCAGCCAACCCTGTGCGCCGTGCTCCATTTCAGCGAACTCTGCCAGCCATTCCCGGCGGCAGACGCCGCCTGCATGGACGGTCTCGCTTGTGAAGCGTTTTTCCTTGCCGGATACGGCGGCGTCAATGCGCAGGAACTCCTGGCCCCGGTCTGTGGGCTGCACCACGAAGGTGCCGCATACCGTCTGACCGTGAACGGTCATATGCTGGTGCCCCGTCAGCAGAATATCGAAGTCCAGCTCCTGACACAGCCGGTAGGCCACGTTTTCATGGGTGGAGGACAGTACGCGGCCAGTGGCCAGATCCCGCTCAAAGCCACCGTGATAGATGCACAGCGTCGCGTCCACCTGATCCTTCAGCGTCTCCAGTGCCGCACGGGCGGCGGGAATGGGATCGTTGACGGTGACGCCGGACAGGTGCTCCGGCCGCTCCCAGATGTTCACATAGTCGGTGACAATGCCCACGATGCCGATCCGCAACCCGTTTTCCAGCGTGTGGATGCGGGCGGGAAAGCGCACTCCCGCGCCGTCCCAGCGGACGTTTTCACAGACGCAGCGGGCATGGAGGGCATTGAGATAGCTGTCCAGATACGCCATGCCGTAGTTGAAATCGTGGTTGCCCAGCGTTACATAGTCATAGCCGCAGCGGTTCATCATCTCGGCAAACCGGCTGGCGTCCCCCAGCGTGTCGTGACAGTAAGCGCCCAGAGGGGAGCCTTGCAGAATATCGCCGCCGTCGATGATCAGCGTATTGCCGTCCTTATGGAATTGGCTGGCGCATTTGAACAGGCCGATGTCCCGCTCCTCACGGCTGCGATAGTCGGTGGGGTAGATATAACCGTGCAGGTCGGAGGTAAAATAGATCGTAAAGTTTTTCGTCTCCACAGCTTCACCCCCGTGCCAGCTTAACGCGGATCCGGGAGGAGATCCACTCGATGATCAGCACCAGCACGATCAATCCCAGCAGGATGGCGCCCACCTCGTTCCAGCGGTAGGAGCTCATGGCGAAGATCAGCGGCGCGCCGATACCGCCGGCGCCCACCAGACCCAGCACCGTGGCGTCACGCAGGTTCATGTCGAAGCGGTAGATGATGGTGGAGGTGAAGTCCGCCGTCAGCTGCGGCAGAATGCCGTAGCGGATCTTCTGAAAAGTAGTGCACCCCGCCGCGTCCAACGATTCCAGAATACGCTTGTCCAGATCCTCGATGCTTTCAATGAACATCTTGGACACCATGCCGATGGAGCACAGCGACATGGTGAGAAGTCCCGCGAAGGGGCCGGGGCCGGTGACACGGATGAACATCAGACCATAGACAAAGGCGGGGATGGTGCGGATGGCGGCGATGACCACTCGGCCGATCAGGGCGATGGGCCGGGGCACCAGATTACTGGCGGAGAGAAAGGACAGCGGCAGCGAGATCACCGCGCCCACGATGGTGCCCAGAAAGGCGATGCAGAACGTCTCCAGCAGCAGATAGGGCACGCCATTGGTGCCCAGCGTGAACAGCAGCTTGCCGGAGGGGTGGAAAATGCCGGAGATGATGTTTTTTGCCACCTCAAGGCCGTTACTGGTGGGGGTACTGACCCGCACCGCTGTGCCAGACCATGCCAGCAGACAGGCGATGATAAAAGCGGCCAGCAGCTGCCACAGCCACGTTTTCGGCGCAGAGGCGTAGGCTTTTTGAATTTTCTGTTCCATACTGCCTCCTTACGTCAAACGCTTGCGCAGGCCGTGGCTGATACCCTCGATGACCATAACGGCCACAAACAGGACGATCAGGATCATACCAAGGCTGTCATACTCACGCCAGCCGATCTTTTCATTCATGATAAGGCCCAGACCGCCCGCGCCCACATAGCCCAGAATGGAGGCGTAACGCACGTTGCCCTCCAGACAGAACAGGGACACAGACAGATAGGTGGGCAGCACCTGCGGAAACACCGCGGTGGTAAAAGCTTGCAGACGGGTGGCGCCCAGCGCCTCCATGGCCTCATAGGGTCCCATGTCCACCGTCTCGATGATCTCAAAGAGCTGCTTGCCCACATAGGCGAAGGTGAACACCGCGATGGCGCAGGTGCCCGCCATGGTGCCAAGGCCGAAGATATAGGTGGCGATCAGGGCACACACCAGCGTGGGCAGCGTCCGCACCAGACTGAGGAACAGCCGGACGATGAACACCACCACGCGGTTGGTCACGATGTTGCTGGCGGCGGCAATAGCGAAGGGGATGGCCAGCACCGCGCCCACGAAGGAGCCGAGGAAGGACATTTTGATGGTGTCCCACAGCGGCTGCCAGATCTTGGCCAGATACCCGGTGTTGGGCGGGAACATGGCCGTAAGGATATCGAAGAATTTGCTGCCCTTCTTCACCAGCACCGCAAAGTTGAAGCCGGTGATATGCACGGACAGCGCGCCCAGCGCCACCACGATCAGAATGACCAGCGGAGCGCGGCTGCGCTTTTCCTCCACCACCGTGCCGTTGGGCAGAGTATAGCGGCGGGGCTTGAACAGACGGTCGTACAGGCTCATGCGTCTGCCTCCGTCTCGCTGTCGTCGCCGTAGATGGCGCTCAGCACCGCCTTGTCCACGTTGGCGGAGGGGCCGTCATAGACGATCTTGCCTGCCCGGATGCCGATGATGCGGTCGGCGTATTCCAAAGCCAGCTCCACATGGTGGATGTTCAGCAGAATGGAAATGCCCATCTCCTGATTGATGCGGACAAAGTCCTGCATCACCTGCTTGGCGGTGACGGGGTCAAGGGCGGCCACCGGCTCGTCCGCCAGAATGATCTGGGGATCCTGCGTCAGCGTGCGGGCCAGCGCCACACGCTGCTGCTGGCCACCGGAGAGCTGGTCGGCCCGGATGTAGGCCTTGTCCAGAATTCCCACCTTGTCCAGAGATTCCAGCGCCTTGATCTTGTCCGCTTTCCGGAAGGCGCCCAGCAGCACCCGCCAGAAGGGCATGTCCGGCACACAGGCGGACAGCACATTTTTGATGACGGTGGTGCGGGTCACCAGATTGAAGGACTGGAACACCATGCCGATGCCCCGGCGGAACCGGCGCAGACTTTTGCCGGACAGGGTGCTGACGTCGGTGCCGTTCACCGTCAGCGTGCCGGAGGTGATCTGGTGCATCCGGTTCACTGACCGCAGCAGCGTGGACTTCCCTGCGCCGGAGCGGCCGATGATGGCCACAAATTCCCCGTCCTGAATGGTCAGGTTCACGTCATCCAGCCCCACCGTGCCGTTGGGATACACCTTGGATACATGGTCGAAAATAATCATATGTTTCCTCTTTTCCTGAAATAAAAACGCGGGGAGGACAGCGGAAGGTTTGATCCTTACAGTCCTCCCCGCGTTTGGGAAAGTGCGTTAGTTGGCGGCGGTCAGCTCCTGAATGAGCTTCTGCGCGGCGCGCTCGTTGTCGTAATCGGAAGCCTGTGCCACCTGATAGCCGTTGTGGCTGTAGATCTTGATGACTTCCTTACCGGCATCGGTGTTGCCGATGTTGATGAACGCCTGCTGCAGAGCGGCGATCAGGTCAGCGTCCATGATCTCGGAGTTCTTGCTGACGGAGATGGTGTCGTTGTAGATGGGGGCGGTAACGCCGATGACGCCGGTCTCCTCCCAGATGGTGCCGTCACGGCCGAACTCGCTGTTCCAGCGCTCGGCATAGTCGCGGCGGGCGTCGGCATAGGTCACCAGCACGTCCACCTGACCGGAGGCCAGACGGGCAAAGGCGCTGGCGTAGGAATCGGACTGCACGGCGCTCTTCAGATCAGAGATGCCCTTGCCGTAGTGATCCTGCAGCCACAGGGCGGGATAGATGTAACCGGCGGGGGAAGAGGTGCCCATGATGCTCCAGTTGGCGCTGTCCAGATCCTCCCAGGTCAGCTCCTCGCCGTTGTTGACCTTGGTCAGCAGCTCCTGACCCTTGGCAGAGGGACCGGCGATGAACAGGGCACGGTAGGAAACCACCTGCTTGTCGGAAGCCTCGGTGGGCTGGCCGTCGTTCCAATCCTTGGCGTTGTCGGAGTCCTTGCTCAGACCATCGCGGGTGGCGGTCAGGATGACCTCAGCGCCGTCATCATACAGCACATAGGTGCCGCCGGGGATCAGACCCACGTCGATGGTACCGGCCTCCAGACCCTCGCCAACGGCTTCGTAGGTGGTGCCGACGGTGATCTCCACATCGCCCACCTCATAGCCCTGAGCGGCCAGCTCGTCCTTCAGCATCTGCTTCAGGGGCTCGGTAACAGTGATGATCTCCTCAGGCTCGCGGGAAGGAACGAACGCGACCTTCAGGGTCTCGATCTTCTTGGAACCCTCGGCGTCGCCGTCCTGCTGATCGTTGGCAGCATTGCCGCCGCAGGCCACGAGAGACATAGTCATGACCAACGCCAGCAGAAGCGCAAAAATCTTCTTCATTGTTTTTCCTCCATTATATCATATTGTTCCTGCGTCCGGGCAGACTGCCCGGAGCATGATACCGCACGATACGCGCAAGGCGCACCATACCGATGTTCAGTATAGCACACCTCTGGAAGAAAAAATTTTCTCTTTTGGTAAAAAAAGTAATATCTTGTCAGCGATGGCCGCCGTCAAAGTAGAAGGCCACCAGTTCCTCGAAGGCCAGGATCACATGGCCGAAGAAGGTGTTGGGCAGGCTGCCCGCCAGCGTCTGCTTGGAGCCGTCCACCACGAACACAATATCCGACATCTGGGCCAGCGTGGAGTCGCTCCGCTTGGTGAAGGTGACGATCTTATGGCCGTTTTGGCGGGCGTGGCGCACGTCGTTCAGTACGGGCGCCGTCTCTCCGCTCTGGCTGACGGCGAACATTACCGGAGGTGCGTCCGAGCCGTCCGTCAGGTGATGGGCGTCGCGGAACAGCATATAGTCGTAGAAGTGCACATTATTGAATACCATAAAGCCGCAGATGGACAGCCGCTGGGCGATATAGGAGCCCACGATGTTGGAGAACCCCTCGCCGGTGGTGAACAGCTTGGCCGTGCGGGAACCGTCCAGAAGCTCACAGAAGCGGGTGATGAGCTCGTCAGAGTAATTGTCGATCAGGCTTTTCAGGCTTTCCGTGCCGCGGCCCCGACCGTGAGAGGCGAACTGGCGGCTAAGGTAGTAGTACAGCTCGCTGTATCCGTCGAAGCCCAACCGCTTGCACATCTTCACGATCGTGGTGGTGGAGAGAAAGTTCTCGTTGGCGATCTGCTGGATGCCCACCCGCTTTTCACCCCGCTCGATATGCGCGGTGATGCTGGTGATCACCTTTTTTTCATCCTCAGAAAGCAGATTTGTCAACAGAAAATAGCCGTCGCCCACAGCGCATCCCTCCTTATCGCGGTTTCTATCTGTTTTTCATATTATAACAAACCGCGGGACGTCTTGCAATACAGCGCAAGAGAAATCAACCGTGCAGTAAAAGCGGAGGCGCATAACGCGTCTCCGCTTATGTTGAAGAATATCAAGTACACCGGTTGCATGGTGAATCACACTCGTGAGAGCATGGTAATCCGTGCGAAGTCCCAGCGCAGAGTTCCAAAGGAAGACTGGATTTATCACGAGAATGCCCACGAAGCCATTGTGACAACAGAGGAATTTGAAGTAGCACAGGCAGCTCTGCGTAAGGTAAAACCCCATATTAAGAAGAAAGCCGAGAACTTCTTTCCGTTCTATTGCGCCCATTGCGGTCGTAAGCTCCAAAGAACCTTTGACACAGATGTTCACTTCTATTGTTGGCAAAGTTGAAGTCACCCAGCACACCATTGGTGTAGCCGCAGCGGGAGCAGGTGCGACTGGGTGTGGTCATAGGGAAATTCCTCCAGAATAAGAAGTAATGCCTCCGGGAATTACCCGGAGGCATTACTTGTTATAATATATACTTGGAGGGTGGGGGAGGATCGGAAACCTACCCATTCCCGCCCTTTTCCCTGCTGCCGTCTTGATAATGGCAAGCGGGATACACACCGGCTCGGCCAGCATCCCTACGATCACTTTGCGCATGAAGATGGTGGACAGATTGCCGTATGTGACATAATTGGTGTAGATGGTGCAGTTGACCGCCCAGTAACCTGCGAGACACAGAGTTATTGCCTTAATTCCGATGGTGCGGCCCTTTGTAAGGACAAGTTTTTCTTTGCTGAAGGATTTGCGATTCCAACTGAATTTTTAATTTGAAGCTACTGTAGACAATTATTTATCCTCACAGTACAAACTTTCGTATGGCATAAGCGACACCATCTTCATCACTGCTGCGGGTGACAAATGATGCCCGTTCCTTCAGAAGGGGGTAAGCGTTGCCCACCGCCACGTTGAAGGTGCCATCCAGAAACATGTCTGCATCGTTTTCACTGTCACCGAAAACCATGACCTGTTCTGGCAAAAGTTGGAGCTGCGCCAACAGAAAACGCAGTGCGATGCCCTTGTTGACGCCAGAGGGAAGAACATCCAATCCGTTGGGAACAGGGCTGACCAGTCGGATGGAAGCCTGTTGGGGGAGGCCATGGTAAATATCCAGGAAATGCGTGCGATGTTTCGTGTAAAAAAACAGCTTGTCAACAGGAGCGCCACTCTTGGCGAGATACCGGCTCACAGACTCCATTTCAATCATGGCTGGTGTCAAATCGTGGAGATAGCGCTCAAACGCACGGATGCGGTGTATATACGCAAGGCCTGCGCATGGAAGGAGAAAGCGCTCATCGCTGCACACCTCCAGATAGCAGTCCGGCTGGCTCTCTAAATAGGAAATCAGCTCCAGTGCGGCAGAACGCTCCATGCTGCGCTGGTAGATTCGGTGGCCAGTTTTCATGTCGGCAATGCGGCAGCCTGTCAGTAGGATCATGTAGCGAAGATCCCCAACCTTGTCCAGCAGCCCAGAGGCAATGGTAGGTGTACGGGAGGATGCCAAAACCGTAGGAACGCCTGCGGCAGCGGCTAATTCAAAAGCGGCAGTAGTCTCGGGGGATAACGTACCGTCCGTTCGCAGGATGGTATTGTCGATATCGCTGACGATAAGTTTGATGTCCATAAATTTTATTCTTACTTAAATTATTCGAAAAATTTGTCTGCTGCTGCGAAGAAAGTCTGCCCAAAACGCATTGCCAGCGCAATGACATTCGCCGGACGGCAGGCAAGCCTACCGCGGTGCATACAGCCCTTGCGGCTGACGGCAATAACGCTTTGGCTTACCAAGGTCGCTGCAACAGAAGACGCTCCCTGATGCAGAAAATAGCCCGGAGCGCTGTCGGAAGACCGCTCTCAGGCAATCTGTTCCGGATCCTCTGTGGGTAGTTTTACAAGGTCTGCTCCCGGAGGGAGAGAGGTCGATACGTTGACGCGTCACGTGTTTGCGCTGGCGATGATAACTTCAACACCCTGCTGCTCGATGGCAACCACATCGTCTGCTGTTAGCCGATCATCTGTTACCAGAAAATCGATCCGGCTGATGGGACAGACACGACTGAGGGTAACACAGTTGTATTTGCTTGAATCAGCCAGCAAAAAGACCTGAACGGCATTTTCAATCATAGCACGTTTGACAAGGCTGGCACTTATGTTTGTAATGGTGATGCCCTCCGTGACGTCAAAGCCGTTGGCACCGAAAAAGACCTTATCTACGTGAAATTCACGGATGAATGAGGTGGTATAGATACCGTCTACACAGCAAAGACTGCTGCGCACATTGCCCCCCAGCATAATAAGGGAGACGTGTTCGCAGGCGGAAAGGTCTGCCGCTGTCAGGATAGAAGAAGTGATGATCGTAAGCTTTTTTTCCGGATGCTTACAAATAAGTGGAATCAGACAGCGCGTAGTGGTAGAGGCATCCAGAAACAGCACATCCTGATCACTGATGTATTCAAACGCTTTGGCCGCAATAGCAAGCTTAAGATCAGTGTTGGTCTGCTCCAATTCCTTCAATGTTGGTTCAATGCCGGTGTTATAGATATTGATAGCGCCGCCGTGCACCCGCTTTGCCACGCCGCGCTGCTCCAATTCCTGCAGATCCTTGCGGATCGTAACCTCGGAAACTTGAAATTTTTCACTGAGTTCGGTGACGTAGACACGATTTCTGTCCCGAATCAGGGCTAAAATGTCATCTCGCCTGTCGGCCGCTCGTTTTGAAACAACCATTTACTTTCTCTCTTCCGTGTTTTATATTTGTCGGTCTATTTGCTGTGAAGAACAGCTTACAGATATGCCCAATCCCTATAAATATATAATATATCAAATGTCTGCATTGTGTGCAATCTGTTTATGCAGATTGTGAGACAAATGTACCGGCAAAAGGTCCGGCAGTGCCGTCGACCTTTTGCCGGCGCATTGTGAAGGTTACTTTACACAGGCGGTATCCCGGTAGAACTCATAGGCTTCCTTATCCGTAAAGCCTTCGTGTACGATCTTGGCAACGGCCTGTGCCATGGCCTTGGGATCTTCTGCCTGGAAAATGTTACGTCCCATATCCATGCCGTGAGCGCCCTCACTGATAGCGTGATATGCCATGCTCAGTGCCTCGGGGATGGGCAGTTTCTTGCCACCGGCAACGACGATAGGAACCGGACATCCTGCGGTGATCTTTTCGAAATCCTCGCAGTAATAGCACTTAACCAATTGAGCGCCCAGCTCGGCGATAACGCGAGTGGCCAGCGAGAAGAACTGGGGATTGCGGGCCATTTGTTTTCCGACAGCCACAACGCCCAGCGTGGGAATGCCATAGCGATTGCCGGCATTAATGGTGTTTACCAGATTCGCAATGGAGCTCTTTTCGTCCGGTGTGCCCAGGAAAGTCTGAACGGCCATACAGGAGGCGTTCATGCGGATGGCATCGTCGATGTCCACGCCAATAAGCTCACTGGTCACATCATCGGAAAGTACAGTGCTGCCAGCGGTGCAGCGAAGTGCCACCGCCTTGTTGAACATGGGGGGGACGCAGGTGCGCAGAGCACCGCGGGTGGCCATAAAGACATCAATGTCCTCTGCCAGGTGGGGAATCAGGATGTCAAGCCGCTCCAGTCCGGAGGAGGCACCGGAGATGTAGCCATGGTCAAAGGCCAGCATCAGCGTGTTTCCGCTCTTGGGATTGAAAATGCGGGAGAGACGATCCTTCATGCCCCAGTCCACGTTGTCCATTCCCTTTACATGGAAGTTAGTCTTGCCGGGGGCAATATCCAGGTGAAAATCCTTTTCGGGATTGATTGCACCGGTTCTTTCCTTGGTATCCATGTCAGCCATAGTTTAAGTCTCCTTTCAATTTTGACACTGCGTTTTCCGCAGGTTCTTTTTAATATTTCTACGCTCCCGCATTTTCTCCAGAAGATAGTTCATCACCATCACCAGAATCAGAATCGCGCCCCAGACAGCCAGCTTTTGATAGCTGCTGAAGCGCAGCATATTGAAACCGCTGGAGAGCATTTGCAATGTTACGATCGCAATCAGGATGCCAGCCACATTTCCGAAACCGCCGAAGGGGCTGATGCCGCCCAAAATAGCCACCAGCAAACATTGCAGGATATAGGAAGAGCCATAGTCCGCTTTGGCGGTCATCACGCGGGAGGAGATGATGATACCGGCCGCCGCAGCCAGCATACCGCTGCAGACGAAAGCTTTTATCGTGACCTTGACATGATCAATCCCGCTGAATTCGGCAGCCTTTTCGTTGGTGCCCAGCAGGTAGACCTCTAAGCCGAAGCGCCGACGGCGCATAGTGACAGCGGCCACAATAATGGCTAGGACGAAGATAATCATGATAAGCGGGATGCTGCCCAGAGAGGCGGATCCCAAAAAGCCGTAGGCAGAGGGCAACCCGGTTACGGCAGAGCCATCTGTCAGAATCAGGCCGATGCCTTTATAGACCTCCATAGTGCCCAGCGTGGCCAGCATGGCGGGCACCCCGGTACGGCTGATGACGATACCGTTGAGCAGACCACAGACACAACCTACTGCCAGAGCCGCCGCATAGCTGAGAAGCACGACACCAACGCTGTCCATTCCATTCTTGCTGAGCTGCACAGCCAGCATGGCAGCGATGATACCACTAAGATTGGCGGTGCTGACAACAGACAAATCGATGCCGCCAAGAAACAGAGCAAAGGTGACGGCCAGTGTCAGAATACCCAGCTCAGGCATTTGCAGCATCATGGCGCTGATGCTTTTGGCAGAGAGAAACCTGGAAGGCCCTGTAAGAACCAGCATGATCACCAATACTACAAGACCGGTAGCCAGCAGCCGAAGAAGGCTGCCATTACGCTGAATCTGCTTGCGGAAAAGCGCCGTGATCTCCTGAGAGATTTTCATGAGATCCCTCCTTTCTGCACCTCGGGCTCCGGATCCATAACGGGAGCCAGACGCCGTTTATCGCGGAGTACCTGATAAGCCGAAACGGCGGTACCGATGACGATCATCATACCGACCACAAAGGTCTGCCAGACAGACGGGACGCCAATCAAAATCAAACTGCTCTTGATCATGGTAATCAGAAACAGCCCCAGGAATGTTCCGAACACCGTGCCGCGGCCACCGCTGATGGTAGTGCCGCCCAGAACGACGGCAGCGATAATAAGCATCTCTCCGCCCATCAAGTCGGTGGGATAGCAGGCCCGAACCTGAATGGTATGGCAGAGACCGGCCAGTCCCGCTGCTGCGCCGATATAGCCGTAAACAAAAATGGTAACCTTTTTTACCGGAAAGCCTACCTTTTCAGCGGAGACCCGATCACCGCCAATGGCGTAGATCATTCTTCCCAGCATGGTACGGCGCAGAATAAAGGCAGTAATTGCCATGACCAGAAGCATGAATAAGAGAATGACCGGCACAGCGGAGGTTCCGCTTTCAGAACTGACCTTAAACAACGCCAGCTTGCTGAATGCCTCCATGGGAGTCGCCAACCGGTTGACTTGTGCACCTCCTGCAATGGAAATCAGCAGGCCGTAAAAGAGGTTGGAGGTGCCCAACGTAACAATGAACGCGGGAAGCTTGAAAGTGGTGATAAGCAGGCCATTAAACAGACCTAATAAAAGGCCAATCCCTACAGACATGAGAAAGAGCAACACCAACGGGCCCTGATAATCCGCACCCACTGCCACTCGCGTTGTAATATACATGGAGGAGACGGCAATGGCGGGGAAGGATACATCAATACCGCCGATGATAATGCCCAGCATCACGGCAAAAGCAAAGATGCCGTCAATCACCATGTTGCTTAGAATATCCAACAGGTTCGGGGTGGAGAAGAAAACCGGATTAATTCCCCCGATGATACCGCCGACGGCCAGAATAATCAGCAGAAGGATCAGTTCCTGCCGATTCCTTTTCAGAATGTTTTTCATAGTCGTACTCCTGCCCCTCAATCCTCTCGAAGCTGCTGGGAAAGCTCGGCTTCTGTCAGCTGTGATACTTTATGCTCCGAGACAATGCGGCCCTTTTTCATCACCAAAACACGGCTGCAGTTTTGCATTATCTCAGAAATATCGTCCGAGATAATGATAACCCCCATACCCTGTCTGGCCAATTTTCTGGCACAAGCATGGATATCCGCCTTGGAGCCAATATCTACGCCAACGGTAGGACTGTTGAGAATCAATATCTTCGGATCATTTTCCAGCCATTTGGCGATAACAACTTTCTGCTGGTTGCCGCCGGAAAGCGCTTGTGCGGGCAACTCACCGGAGGGAGTCACGATCTTCAGCTCATCGATCCAATGCCGCACGGTCTCATCCAGCTTTTTCTGCCGCAGGAAGCCTGCGCGGTTGAAAAACTTATGAAACGCGCCTACTGCAATGTTGCGGCTAATGCTGTGAGGGAGAAAGAGTCCCTCGGTTAGACGATCTTCCGGCACATAGGAGATGCCGCTTCGGATGGCATCCCGCACCGTGCACAGGCGCACCGGCTGACCGGCGATGCGAATCTCACCGCCGCTGAGGGGAACCATGCCGAACAGTGCCTTGGCCAGTTCGGAGCGACCGGAACCCAGCAGACCTGTGATACCCAACACCTCGCCGGAATAGAGCTTAAAACTCACTTCCTCGAAAAGTGTTTTTGCAGAAAGGCGATCAGCGCACAGCAGCTCGTCGCCCAGTTCTTCCGTACCGGCAAAGCACCCCTTTTCCAGTGTGCGCCCGGTCATATAATACACGAATTTATCTGCGTCAAAATCCCGCATGGCCCCTTCGGTTACCAACTTGCCGTTCCGAAGAATGGTAATGGTTTCCGCAATTTCAAAGACCTCTTCCAGCTTGTGGCTCACAAAAAGGATAGCAATGCCTTTTTCCCGGAGTTTTAGAACCAGACGGAATAAGGAGGAAACCTCCTTTTTCGTGAGAGCGGTGGTGGGCTCATCCATGATAAGAAGTTTGGCCTGCTGCACCAGCGCACGGCAAATGGCAACTAACTGCTTGTCTGCCACGGAAAGCCGCCCGAGAATCGCATCGGGATCCAAATCAATGCCAAGCTCCTGCATGATCCCGCTTGCGCGGGCACGCATTGATTTCCAGTTGATAAGAGCTTTTCCTTCGTTATATTCTGATGTAATGGCGATATTCTCTGCCACCGTGAGGTTGGGGAAAACGGCAAAGTCCTGATAGATGATTTGGACGCCCTCCCGAATGGCTTGTTTTGGGGTAAGCTTTTCAAATGTTTTTCCGTTGATCTCAATAGAGCCACTGTCTGGCTCATAAAATCCTGCGATAACCTTGATCAGTGTGGATTTTCCGCTTCCGTTTTCCCCTGCCAGACACCGAACCTCGCCCTCGCGGATGGTGAAATCCACGTTTTGCAGCGCTTGCACGCCGGCGAAGCTCTTGTAAATGCCGGTCAGTTTAATCAGTTCTTTTTCCATAAGCAACATCCTATTGTCAGTTCTGCGCTGTGTTTGAAGCCGTTTTTTGCCAACTGATCCGCCGCCCGGCCAAAGTTACAGGCGGCGGATCAGCATAAACGGTGTGCGCGATATGGGCTTGGGAAAATTAGAAGTTGTAGTCACCCATATTATCCTTAGTGACGGAGATCCAGGCGGAACCCTCCAGAACCTTGCCGTTCAGGGTCAGGTTCTGATAGCCGTCGGGGGTAAGAGAAACGCCGCCGGAAATGGTCTCGCCGTTAAGAACTTTTGTGGCCAGCTCACAGAGAGCATAGCCGGCATCAGCAGGATCCCAGAAGGTGATGACATCGATGGAGCCATTCTCCAAAAACTGCTCGGCAGTAGAGACCAGGCAGGTGCCGACCACATAGGTGCTGTCTTCCAGACCGGCCTCTTCCACCGCGCGGGCAACACCGGGGACGTCCGCCATAGCAGAACCCAGAAAACCGGTCAAATTGGGATAGGCCTTGAGCAGTTCCTTGGTCTTGGTATAAGCGGTATCAGAATCCTCACTGGTTTCGTTCTTGGGGGAGACCAAAGTCATATCGGGATACTTTTCAGCCTGCAGCGTAGCCTCGGCATCGGTCCACTCGTTGTGGGAGGTGGAGGTCAGATATCCCACATAGTTGGTAAAGGTGCCCTTTGCGCCCATCAGGCCAGCCAGGGTTTCCATCAAGAACTCACCATAAGCCGTGTTGTTGAAGGCTTCCAGATCGTAGTCGGCATTCTGAACATCGGAACCCTCGTGGCAAATGACAACGATGCCCTGCTCTCTGGCCTTTGCCAGAACGGACTCCACGGCCTCGGCGGAGTTGGGGATCACCACGAGAGCGTCAACCCCCTGAGCGATGAGATCCTCAATAACAGCCACCTGTTCTGCAGCGTCGGCGGTGGAAGCGCCGGTGATATAGGCGTCGTTGCCGGTATCGGCATTGAACTTGTCAATACCCACCTGCATGCGCTCGTACCAAGCAATGCCGGTAATCTTTACGACTACGGCAATGGTATAGGGGTCATTGTTTTCTTCACTATCGGAAGTGTTGGCGTTATCCGGGGCGGCGGGGGTACCGCAGGCCACCAGAGAAAGCGCCATGATCAGGCTCAGGATCAGTGCAATTGCTCTTTTCATCTCTGTTCTCCTCATAATTTTTTTATACGATTCTGCTGGTTGAAATTTGTCTTTTTCCGGATGCTCTAATCAGGCTTCGTCCTCATAAGGGAAGATGCGGGTCATACCCTCAGGTACTTCAATAAAGGGGCAATTTCCCAATTCGTAAATGCAACCGATGTACTTTTCGGCATCCATATAGTGGTGGATGTCGCTGAAGAACTTGCCTCCCTCCAGAGCGGGTACACCGTTGGCAGTCCACTCCTCCACGGTTTTTTGCAGCTCTTTCTCATCGGCAATCTTCTCTTTAAAATGATGAATACCCTCGCCGTGGCGATCCAGCCAATCCTGAAAGATGGTGGGACCCTTTACAGGCTGGATGATCTCGATCTCGAAGTCACCCACCATAGTGATGCCGATGCGAAATTCCCAAGGCTCTTTTTCCTTGTCCAGCATGCGATCTCCCACATACTCGTAGTCCATGTTTTCGCTGTTGAAGCTACGGACTTTCCATGGGCCGATCTTCAGCTTGTCTACCCACTGCTGCATAGTTCGCTCCAAGTCGTTGGTGACGGCGCAGATCTGCCAGATTTTCCGATGCTTGTTAAATTCTTCTAACTCTTTGTTGGTCATGTCGGTATCCTCCTCTTTTTATTTTTTAAAATAAGCCGTATTGCACGGCGCATTCCAATATTCAAGAAGCTGGTCATTCATGCGCACCATGGACATCTGGAAGCCGGCCTGCTCTTGGGTGGTCAGCAGCTCGCCCACATAGTTGGCGGCGACTTCAATCCCCAGATCTGCCAGATGCTTTACGCAGCGACGGTAAACCAGAAGCTGCTCCATCAGTGTGGTGGCGCCGGAACCATTGATCAGCAGCAAAACTCTCTCGCCCCGCTGAAGTTCCAGATCCTTGACCAGCGCATCGACCATGATATCCGCTGTCTCGTCTGCGGTTTTGATTTTGCAGCGACCACCGCCCTCTTCACCGTGCTGGCCCATGCCGATCTCCATCTCGTCGTCCGGCAGCTCTGCCAGCACCGCGCCGGTAACTGGGTGAGTGGCGCCCCGCATGGCCACTGCCAACGTCGCCATATTATCCGCTGTATATTGGGCAATGTCTGCCACTTCGTCCAGACTCTTTCCGGCGGCGGCGGCAGCGCCGGCGATCTTGTAAACTGCCACACAGCCTACAAGACCGCGGCGATTATCCGCATTGGCGCGAGGTTCGCTGGAAATATCCTCCTGCGTTACGACCTTGCGAACACTGAGTCCTTTCTTCCCGGCCAACTTCATTGCCATGTTGCCGGCCAGCATGTCACCTGCGTGGTTTAGGACGATGTACAAAACACCTTTTCCGCGCTGTGCCTTCTGTAATGCCTCAAAACAGGGCTGAGCGCCGGGAGCGGCAAAGATATCACCAATAACGGCAATGTCCAGCATTCCTTCGCCGGTAAAGCCGGCGCAGCATGGTTCGTGGCCGGAACCACCCATGGAGACTACCGTAACCCGATCTGCACTGCCCAGCTTTTTGTTGACCACCAGATGATTGGGCTGCAGTTCAATAAGATCGGCGTTGGCAAGAGCCAATCCTTCCAACAGCTCATCCGTCAGGTTTGCGGGGTCGTTAATGAATTTTTTCATGACCATGTTGAACAATCCTTTCTCTTCTAATGTATTTTATGGCTGAAGGGACTGGTAACCCTGCAGCAGGCCGTTGAAGAAAAACGCGGTGCTGGCGGCGCCGGCGTCCGGTGTCCCGATAGTTTGCTCACCATAGGATTTTGCTCGTCCAAAGCGAGAGGCAAAGCGCTTACTATTCTCCATGCCCGCTGAGGCAGCATCGGAGGCGGCCTGAAGGATGCTGCCAATATCGTTGCCTGCGCTTACTGCCGCCTCTACAGCGGGGATCAAGGCGTCCATCATGGTTTTATCTCCCACCCGTGCGGTGGAGACCTCCTGCATACCGCGGAGGCCTGCCAACAGAAATGCTTTTAGGGTTGGAGCATCCATCGCTTCGGCAGCGCCAGCTTCGGAAAAGCCCTGAAACAGGGTACCCCAGAGGGAACTGGCGGAGCCGCCGCTGACACAGAACATATCCATGCCAAGATCATCACACAAGGCGCTGACAGTCTCCTGCTTTCCGGTCTGACAGCCATGCAGTATAGCGTCTGAAATCTTCCCCATGGTAATGCCGTGGTCACCATCGCCATATTTTCCGTCAATGTCTGTCAGTTCCTGCTGCTTGTCCTTGATTAGCTCTGCCGCTGCGCAGAGAAGCACTTTCACTTGTGCCAAGTTCAATTTGTCCATTTCTGTTGCACTCCTTTTAGCAGTTATTTTTCGCGTCGGGGACATCAACGGCTATCCAGCTGCGACTGGCACAGCTCTTTACAATGGCATCGCAGAGTTTAGCTTCATACAGTCCATTTTCAAAAGTGGGAAACGGAGCGGCCACAGAGAGATCTCCCTGTAGAATATATTCGTATACCTCTTTAAAAAGCTGCTTGGAGGTGTCAGCAAAGCCCTCGTTATGTCCGCCGGGCAGCGTCATGATGCTTGCGGCAGAGGGGTAGGCCAAAGAGGGGTCGCGGATCAACACCTCATTTCCTTTATCCCGATAACCGACCTGCAATTCATTTGGCACCTCGGAATTCCAGCTAAGAGAGGCCTTTTCGCCATCGACCTCAAAAAACACCCGATTTTTATGACCGGCAGCCATTTGATTTACGGTATAAACGCCCCGAATACCGCCTGCGCTATGAAAGAGAACAGAGGCGTAATCTTCTGTATCAATAGAAACGGGATCATAGTCTTCATTTTTCAGAATCTTTCCGGACCAGGTTTCTACGCTTTTTTTGGGCTTCTTCCGCACGGGAAGAAATGTTGCCAAGTCGGCGTTGACCTCCGTAATACGGTCGCTGGTGACATACTCGATAAGATCCATCCAATGGGTTCCGATGTCGCCCACTGCCCGGGTGGCGCCGCTTTGTGCAGACTCCAGGCGCCAGCTGTAATCCGTATCCTTGATCAGCCAGTCCTGCAAATAGGAACCGGTAACAGAATAGATTCGACCAATCTGCCCGCGGGCGATCATTTCCTTTGCTTGGCGGATCAGCGGATAGTAGCGGATGTTGAAGTGTATGGCGTGAACCAAGCCACGCTCTCTGGCAAGTGCCAGTAATTCCTCCGCCTCGGCGCGGGTCATGGTCATTGGCTTTTCACACACGACGTGTTTTCCGGCGAATAATGCCTTCCTTGCCATGGCGTAGTGCAGATGGTTGGGTGTGCAGATGTGAATTACCTGTATGCTTGGATCCTGTAAAACGGCATCATAATCAGTATAGAATGCGGGGATACCCAGTGCCTTTGCTTTTTGCTCCGTTTGCTCTGGAGAGCGTCCTACAATAGCGGCGACGGTTGCAAGATTCGTTCGCCGTATCGCTTCAATATGTTCTGCCCCGATAAAACCTACACCTACTACAGCAGTCTGCAACATATGGATCCCTCCTTCGACGCACATTCGTTTTTTGCTTTGATTTGGTTTCTTTTGCCTTGAACATATGATACGAAAGAGTTTCGAAATTGTCAATCTATTTTTTGTTTTGCTTTCGATTTTTGTTTGTTTTCTCAAAACAGGCGTCTCTTTTTTGTTTCTTCTGACAATTGGCGCTTCATATCCCTTTTATATGCGATTTTGTTCTTTCTGGTGCAAACACTGCACCCTCTTTTTGACAAAATGGAACCCGCACGGAACGCGTCTGGGTAAATTGGCTGTTTTTCCCGACCCAAATTGGCTGTGCGCTCCCGGCACTAACATTATGAAGCAAAGTCTGCTGTATTGTGGAAAAAACTGCCTGTGCATAGAACGCCCGCTGCAGCAGATACTACCAATGAAAAATCTGCTTTGACTGGAGGAAATTTATATATGAAAGCAACCGGTATCGTCCGGCGCATCGACGATCTGGGCCGCGTGGTGATCCCCAAGGAGATCCGCCGCACCATGCGTATCCGGGAAGGCGACCCGTTGGAGATCTACACCACCAAGGATGGCGAGGTCATTTTCAAAAAGTATTCCCTGTTGGGAGGGCTGGAGGATTTTGCCGCCCAGTTCTGCGATACCCTCAGCCACAGCACCGAGTTCACCGCCGCCGTCACGGATCGTGACGCCATCATCGCCGTGGCGGGCGTAGGCAAGCGGGAGCTGCTGGGCAAGACCATCTCTGAGCCGCTGGAGCGGATCATGGAAGATCGGCAGGTGTGGCTGTGGGACAGCAGCGAGGAGCAGGTGGCTGCCTGCGAGGGCCTGGCGGGCTTTACGGCGGCGGTAGCCGCGCCCATCCTGTGCGAGGGCGACGTGCTGGGTCTGGTGCTGTTCCTCACCAGCGACGACCGCGCTGCCGGAGAGACGGAGTACAAGCTGGCCCAGACGGTAGCGGCATTTTTGGGAAAGAACATGGAAAGCTGAAAAGAGAACCGTATCGCATGGCGATACGGTTCTCTTTTGATGAAAAATAGTTTCTTACCGGATACCGGCGATGAAGCAGGCGGGATCGGCTGCCAGCTGCTTTTTGGCCCAGGAGAGCATCTCGTAGGCATTTACCGCGCCGGTGACGACGCCGCCGTCCCACACGTCGGCGGTGTGCTCCTTCAGCCATGCGTCGGGTGCGCTGGTGCGGACGTAGTAGGGGTGCGCCTCGCCGCTGCCGTCCAGCGCCGTGGGTACGGCCTGCTGGGCGTAGAATCCCAGACGTCCCTCCAGAATGGACAGACAGTCCTGCATTACGTTGGCAGCAGTGGGCATCTGGCCTGCGCCCTGACCGTAGAAGCTCTGGCGGCCGATGTTCTCGCCCTCGTAGGTGATGAGGTTAAAGTTGGCGGGCACGGCGGCCTCCAGCGCCTTGGCGTCCACCAGCGTAGGCTCGATGTAGGCGCACACGCCGTTTTCCGCCTGCGCGGCTTCCGCCAGCAGCTTGCAGGCGAAGCCCCGGCTCTGGAAGGTCTTGATATCGCCGTCGGTGACGGTGCGGATGCCGAACATGGGAATGTCCTCCTCCCGCAGCAGCGCGTCGAAAGCGATGTTAGCGGAGATCACCAGCTTGCGGCGGATATCGTCGCCGTCAATGTCGGCGCTGGGATCGGCCTCGGCATAGCCCAGCTCCTGCGCCTGCTTGAGAATGGCGGGGAAGGAGACAGGGGACTTGTGCATGGCGTCCATGATGAAATTGCTGGTGCCGTTCATGATGCCGCCCACCCGGCAGATGGTGTCCAGCTTCTTGCACCGGGCCAGATTCACCAGCCACGGAATGCCGCCGCCTACCGCCGCCGTGCACAGCAGCGCCTTGCCCTGTGCCTTTGCCAGCTCCGTCAGCTCCTGATAGTAGGCGGCGATCAGCGCCTTGTTGGCGGTGACCACGTGCTTGCCCGCCTTCAATGCGGCGGTGACGTACTCGTAGGCGGGGTGCAGACCGCCCATCACCTCCGCCACAATGTCGATGCTGTCGTCGTGGAGGATATCCTCAAAATCATGGGTGGCGATATCCGCGATCTGGGGCTTTTCCGAGCGGACGAGAACGCGGCGGACGTGGAGATCCTCACAGCCGCGGCACCACTCGTATACGCCGCTGCCCACCACGCCGAAGCCCAGTAATGCAATGTTCATAATGACCCTCCTTCGTCGGTCGATTTTTGCTTATTGTACACGATGGGAAAGCATCTGTCAACGATAAAAGCACGCGATACACTCGTATCGCGTGCTTTTATCACGTTTATTTCAGCAATTCCAGCAACTTTTCTCCGGGGACGACGCCCACGGATTTTTTCAGCGCCTTGCCGTCCCGGAAGGAGACGACGGTGGGAATGCTGGATACCTGAAAGGCCATGGCCAGCTGGGGATTTTCATCCACGTCCACCTTGACCACTTTCACCTGCTGGGAAAGCTCCTCCAGCGCCGGGGCCAGCATCTGGCAGGGGCCGCACCAGGTGGCCCAGAAGTCCACCAGTACCGGCTCCGTGCTGTCCAGCACCAGCTCCTTGAAATTGTCCTCATTTGCATGAAACAGAGCCATAACGATGCTCCTTTCTTTTGTAAAGATGGGGTTAGTATACCCCGAAAAGCAGCAAGTATATTGCGGACAATGGCCCCCTTGTGTAAAGGGGGCTGTCAGCCATAAGGCTAACTGGGGGATTGTCCATTATCTGACAACCCCTCCGTCACGGCTAACGCCGCGACACCTCCCCTTATACAGGGGAGGCTTTGGGCTTGCGCTTAACGAAAATCGAAGATTTTGCGCCAGTTACATTAAAACTCCGCGTTGCCCACTGTGCGGGGATGCAGCTCCACGTCGCGGATGTTGCTGACACCCGTCAGGTACATCACCATGCGCTCGAAGCCCAGACCGAAGCCGGCGTGACGGCAGGAGCCGTAGCGGCGCAGGTCGCAGTACCACCAGTAATCCTCCGGGTTCATGCCCAGCTCCTTGATGCGGCTCTCCAGAATGTCCAACCGCTCCTCGCGCTGGCTGCCGCCGATGATCTCGCCGATGCCGGGCACCAGACAGTCTGCCGCAGCCACGGTCTTGCCGTCGTCGTTCAGGCGCATGTAGAAGGCCTTGATCTCCTTGGGATAGTCGGTGACGAACACGGGGCGCTTGAACACCTGCTCGGTGAGATAGCGCTCGTGCTCGGTCTGCAGATCGGTGCCCCAATCTACCTTATAGTCGAACTTGTCGTTGTGCTGCTTCAGGATCTCCACCGCGTCGGTGTAGCTGATGCGGCCGAAATCGGAGGAGGCCACATGCTCCAGACGTTCCTTCAGCCCCTTGTCCACGAAGCTATTGAAAAAGTCGATCTCCTGAGGGCAGCGCTCCAGCACCCGGCGGATGATGAATTTGATCATGGCCTCGGCCACGTCCATGTCGCCTGCCAGGTCGCAGAAGGCCATCTCCGGCTCGATCATCCAGAACTCGGCGGCGTGGCGCTGGGTGTTGGAGTTCTCGGCCCGGAAGGTGGGGCCGAAGGTGTACACATCGCCGAAGGCCATGGCGAAGTTCTCGGCGTTCAGCTGGCCGGAAACGGTCAGGCTGGTCTTTTTGCCGAAGAAGTCCTGGCTGTAATCCACCTGACCGTCCTCGGTTTTGGGCACATTGTTCAGATCCAGCGTCGTCACCTGGAACATCTCGCCGGCGCCCTCGCAGTCAGAGCCGGTGATGATGGGGGTCTGGACATAGACGAAGCCGTTGCCCTGGAAGAACTCGTGCACCGCCATGGCCGCCACGGAGCGGACACGGAAGGTGGCGGAGAATAGGTTGGTGCGGGGACGCAGATGCTGAATGGTGCGCAGGAATTCCACGCTGTGGCGCTTCTTCTGCAGGGGATAGTCGGGGGTGGACTTGCCCTCCACCTCGATGGTGTGGGCCTTCAGCTCCAGCGGCTGCTTGGCGTCGGGGGTCAGCACCACCGTGCCGTGAACGATCAGCGCCGCGCCCACGTTCTGGGCGGCGATCTCCTTGTAATTGGCCAGCTCCTCGGCGGACATGACCACCTGCAGGTTCTTGAAGCAGGAGCCGTCGTTCAGCTCGATAAAGCCGAAGGTCTTCATGTCGCGGATGGTGCGTGCCCAGCCGCAGACGGTGATCTCCTTGCCGCCCAGCGCATCGCCGTCGGCAAAGACTGCTGCGATTTTCATACGTTCCATATCATTTTCACCTTTTTCTGTGAGATTTTGCAATGCTAATTATTATATACCATTGCAAGGGCTTTTACAAGGCTGTATTTGCCCCCATAAAGGGCTTTTTTGTACCGAAAAAAGCCCTTTATGGGGGCTTGACAAATGAGCAGAAGTTGTGTATGATAAGCACATGATTAAAAATTAGAATTTGCTTATGGAGGTGAGAGCGTGACCCAGCGGGAACGACAGATATTGGAGTGGATCCGGCAGGACCCCATGATCTCCCAGCAGGAGCTGGCGGAAAAGGCGGGCATCACCCGTTCCAGCGCGGCGGTGCATATCTCCAACCTGATGAAGAAGGGCTACATCGCCGGACGTGGTTATCTGCTGCGCACCGCGCCCTACATCGTGGTGGTGGGCGGCGTGAACATGGACATCGGCGCGGTGTCCCATGATCCGTTGGTGCCGCGGGATTCCAACCCCGGCAAGGTGACCACCTCGCTGGGCGGCGTGGGCCGCAACATCGCCCACAACCTGTGCCTGCTGGGACAGCAGGTGTCCATGGTGACGGTACTGGGGCAGGACAGCTTCGCCCAGAGCGTGCGGGACAATGCCGCCGCCATCGGCCTTGACCTGAGCCACAGCGCAGTGATCCCCGGCGGCCGCACCGGTACGTATCTGTTTATTGCCGGAAGCGACGGCGATATGGCGCTGGCCGTCAACGACATGGCCATTTACGACCACATTACGCCGGACTTCTTGCGCCAGCGGCTGGAGTTCATCAACCGGGCCGGGCTGGTGGTGGTGGAGACGAATCTGCCGGAGGAATCGCTGCAATGGCTGTGCCAGCACTGCACGGCGCCCATTCTGGCCGACCCGGTGTCCACCATCAAGGCGCGGCGGCTGGAGCCGGTGCTGGGCAAGCTGACGGCCCTGAAGCCCAACCGCATGGAGGCGGAGCTTCTCAGCGGCGTGAAGATCGAAAGCGCGGCAGATGTGGAGCGGGCAGCGGACAAGCTGCTGTCCACCGGTTTGCAGCAGGTGTACATCTCCATGGGCGGCGACGGTCTGTTTGCCAAGAACGCGGCAGGCGAGACGGCTCGCATCCCCTGTCCCAAGGTAACGGTGGCCAACGCCACCGGCGGCGGCGACGCCATGGCGGCGGCGCTGGCGGCCTGCATCACACAGGGCCGCACGCTGGAGGAGTGCGCACGCCTTGCCATCGGTGCAGGCGCGCTGGCCTGCACATCCGAGGAAACCATTCACCCCGGCATGAGCTGGGAGAACATCAACTATATACTCAACAAGGAGGACATGTGATATGAATCGCTATCTGGATATTGCCCCTGAGGTACAGGAGGCTCTTGCCAACGGTAAGCCCGTGGTGGCGCTGGAGAGCACCATCATCAGCCACGGTATGCCCTATCCCCAGAACGTGGAGACGGCCCTGAACGTAGAGAAGATCATCCGGGAAAACGGCGCGGTGCCCGCCACCATCGCCGTTATCGGCGGCCGCATGAAGGCCGGTCTGACCCCCGAGGAGATCGACTATCTGGGCAAGACCGGCGCAGGCGTGGCCAAGGCCAGCCGCCGTGACCTGCCAGTGCTGGTGTCACTGGGGCGTGACGGCGCCACCACCGTGACCACCACCATGATGATCGCCCACATGGCGGGTATCTCCGTGTTTGCCACCGGCGGCATCGGCGGCGTGCACCGCGGCGCTGAGACCACCATGGATATCTCCGCCGATCTGGAGGAGCTGGCTCAGACCCCTGTGATGGTGGTGTGCGCCGGCGCCAAGTCCATTCTGGATCTGGGCCTGACGCTGGAGTATCTGGAGACCAAGGGCGTGCCCGTCATCGGCTACGGCACCGAGGAGCTGCCCGCCTTCTATACCCGCAAGTCCGGCTTCGGCGTGGATTACCGTCTGGATACCCCCGCTCAGCTGGCCGCCGCCTTCCACGCCCAGCGCGAGATGGGGCTCAAGACCGGCATGCTGGTGACCAACCCCATCCCCGAGGAGTACTCCATGGACGCCAACGTCATCAACACCGCCATTGACGAGGCGGTGAAGGAAGCCAAGGAGCAGGGCATCCACGGCAAGGCTACCACGCCGTTCCTGCTGGCCAAGATCAAGGATATCACCGGCGGCAGCAGTCTGGACGCCAACATCCAGCTGGTGTACAACAACGCCCGTCTGGCGGCCAAGACTGCCTGTGAGCTGTGCAGCCTGTCATAACGTATCTGCTGTGGTATCTGGCGGCAGTAAACCTTGTGACCTTTACGGTGTACGGGGTGGATAAGGCCAAGGCCAGACGCGGTGCGTGGCGCGTACCGGAAAAGACGCTGTTCCTGCTGCCGCTGCTGGGCGGCAGCGTGGGCGCGCTGCTGGGTATGCTGGTATTCCGCCACAAGACGAAGCACTGGTACTTTGTGTGGGGCATCCCCCTGATCCTGCTGGCGCAGATTGCGCTGGCGGTGTGGGTGTATTTTAAGTAAGAAAAGGATGGTCATCGGCGAATGCCGGCGGCCATCCTTTTATGTAGAGGCGGACGACTCTGTCTGCCCTGTAAAAATGTATCTTGATCGTAGGGGGCGGACAGGGTCGTCCGCCCCCCTGCAAATGTTTGCTGTACCCACTGCGTTCATTGTGCGGCGGGGCACATTGGCCCCGCCCTACAAAAAGTTCGATGCACAGTGCGTACGGCGGGGTGACCACACCCCGCCGTTTCGTCATATGTGCTTTATGCGTGCGAACTGCGTCCACGGCTCTATTTCCGGCGGCAAGGAGGTAAAGGCCATCTCCTTGCCGGTTTGGGGATGGGTGAAGCTCAGCTGACAGGCCCACAGGGCCAGCGGGGAAGCATCCTCCTCCGGGAGACCGTACTTCCGGTCGCCCCACAGGGGCATGCCGCGAGAGGCAAACTGCACCCGGATCTGGTGGGTGCGTCCGGTGTGGAGATGCACCTGCACCAGCGACAGACTTCCGCTGCTGTCCAGCGTCTCATAATCCAGCAGGGCTTCCCGCGTTTCCGCCGAGGGTGTGTCCGTCACAAAGGTGACGCGGCGGACGCTGTCCCGCCCCAGAAGATCCCGCAGTTGCCCAGCGGGCGGTTGGGGTACGCCATGCACCACCGCCAGATAGCCCTTGCTGAACTGCCGCTCCCGCACCTGCTCCGACAGCAGCGCCGCCGCCTTACGGCTGCGGGCAAAGACCATCAGCCCGCCGGTCTGGGCGTCCAGACGGTGGACGGTGCGGATGCAGTCGGTGCCCAGCGTCTGCCGCAGAAGCGAGGGCATGCCGCCCGGCTCGTCGGTGGACAGCACGCCGTTGGGCTTTACCGCCACCACAATCCGCTCGTCCTGATAAACGATCGTCATGCTTCGTCGAGCTTGCCCCGTGCGTGGAGCACGTCGTCCGCCGTCAGGGCCATCAGGTCGTCGCGGGTGACGTTTTCCATTTTAGCAAGGCGGTTGTTTTGAGCCACCAGAATATGCTCAAAAATATTCCGCACGCCGCGGGCATTGCCGAAGCTGTCTCCGGCGGCGCTCTCCTCGGCGATGTAGTCCCGTACCAGCGGCTCGGCTTCGGCGGTCAGCACGTAGCCCTTGCCGCAGCGCATCTTGAAAATAGCCATCATCTCGTCGGTGGTGTAGTCGGGGAACAGCAGAAAGCGGTTGAAGCGGCTCTCCAGACCGGGGTTGGAGTGGATGAACTTCTCCATCAGGTCGGTGTAGCCCGCCACGATCACCACCAGATCGTCCCGGTGATCCTCCATGGCCTTCAGCACCGTGTCGATGGCCTCCTGACCGAAGTCGTTCTCCGACTTGCCGTTGAGGGCGTAGGCCTCGTCAATGAACAGCACGCCGCCCATGGCCTTTTCGATGGCCTTCTGGGTCTTGATGGCCGTCTGGCCCACGTAGCCCGCCACCAGTCCGCTGCGGTCCACCTCCACCAGCTGGCCCTTGCTGAGAATGCCCAGCGAGCGGTAGATGCGGGCCATCATGCGGGCCATCATGGTCTTGCCGGTGCCGGGATTGCCGGTGAACACCATGTGGAGGGACATGTCGGTGGTGGGGAGGTCGTGCTCCCGGCGCAGCTTGTAGACCTGCACCATGTTGATGAGGCTGCGCACCTCGTCCTTCACCACGTCAAGGCCGATGTAGCTGTCCAGCTCCTTCAGTAGATCCTCCATTTTTTCCGGCGGCGGCAGCTCCTCCTTGGGCTCTGCCTCCTTCTGGCCGGTGGAAACGGCGGCTTTTTTGCCGCCCGCTTCCGGCGTGGGCGCTTTGGGCGCGGCAGGGGCCTGAGGTGCGGCAGGTGCGCCCCAGAAATCGCTGTTCATCCGCTTCATGCCGTTTTCCGTCATGGAGCGGATCACGTCCAGCTGCTGCAAAATGATCTTATCCTTTTGATCCATTCTAATGCCTCCTGATGGGGAGTTTTTGACGGGCGGGGCAGAGCCCCGCCCCTACGCTACTTCGAGAGTTTTACATGAGCCATGGCCCGGAAGAGAAGCGCCGACACGAAGCCTGTCAGCGTTCCCGTTACCAGCGACACCGCCAGCAGAAACGGCAGATAGCCCAGTACCATGGTGTTGCCCAGCGTAATGACCGCCGCCGCCATCTGGCCTACGTTGTGGGCCGCCGCGCCGCCGATGGACACGCCGTAGATGCTGAGACGGCGGCAGCGCTTCAGGCCGATCATCACCAGCATGGCAGTCAGCCCACCCAGCAGGGAGAACAGCAGTGCCGACGCGTTGCCGGCAAACAGACTGCCCAGACCGCACCGGGCCAGCAGGATCACCAGCGCCGGAGCCGCACCAAGCTCATACAGGGCGAACACCGTCACGATGTTGGCAAGGCCCAGCTTCACGCCCGGCAGCGGCACCACCAGCGATACGGGAAACAGGCTTTCCAGGGTGCTCAGCCCCAGCGCCAGCGCCGTCAGCACGGCGCACAGGGCGAGATTTTTCGTTGTCCATTTCATCGCCGTCACCCCACGATCACGTCAGGGGCGTCGGCGGAAGCCGCACCCTCCAGATGGACGACCACCTGTGCGGGCAGGCAGACGATGGACTGCCCCGCACGGGTGATGGTTCCGGTGTGTACGCAGTCCTGGGTGGGACAGTCGCTGTCCGTTACCCGCACGCCGCTGCCGTCGGCGGTGATGCGCAGCGTATAGCCGTTGTGGGTGACGGTGGTCTCTGTGAAGTTATTCAGCTTGACACGCTCCGTCTCCTCGCCGCCGGTGGAGATCACCACGGTCAACTCGCCGCTCTGGGTCTTGGGCAGGTAGAACCACAGCGCTACCGCCACCGCCAGCAGCGCCACGATAGCCGCCACAACAGCGTCATAGCGGTTGAATTTCAGTTCAGGCCGTGAGGCATTGGTCGTCATAGCCGCTTCCCTCCGTCTTGTTGAAGCAGTCCGCAAGGCCGGGCGTGTACAGCAGGCGGCCGTCTGCTGTCACCAGCACCATGTCGAAGGCGGCGCTGTGCTGCCGCCAGAAGTCCACGGCGGCAGTCTCGCCCATCACGTACAGAGCGGTGGAGTAGGCGTCGGCCATGGTGCCGGTGCCGCCGTTATCGCGGCGGGTCACAATGGACACGCTCAGCAGGTCGCTCTGGACAGGGTAGCCGGTGGCGGGGTCGATGATATGCTGGTACACCGTGCCGTCCGGCCCGGTGAAAAAGCGCTGATAGCCTCCGGAGGTCACCACAAAGGCGTCCGACAGGCGCAGGGTACAAGCGTAAGCTTCCGTATTCCGCGGATCCTGGATGGCCACGTTCCAGGGCTGGCCCTCGGCCGTCACGCCGTGAACGTACACATTGCCGCCCAAGCTCACAAAGCCGCCGAAAATGCCGCTTCCGGCAAACAGCTCCGCCGTCTTATCCGAGGCGTAGCCCTTGGCGATGCCGCCCAGATCGATGGCGCAGCCCTCATCCAGCGCGGCGGCAGTGCCCTCCAGATGGACATGCTCAGAGCCCACCAGCGGCAGCAGCGCGTCGATCTCCGACTGGGCGGGGACGCGGGGATCGTCGCCGGTGATGCCCCACAGCTCTACCAGCGGGGCGATGGTCACGTCGAAGGTACCGCCGGTCTCGGCGCTGTATTGCAGCGCCGCTTGCAGCAATGCCGCCGTGTCATCGTCCAGCTGGGCGATGCCATTGGCGTTCAATTGGGCTACGCTGCTGGTTTCGATGGTGCGGCTCAGCCGCTGCTCCAGCGCGTTGATCTCGTTGGAGCACGCCTGCAATACATCGGACGCGCCGTCGCCGATGGCTACCAGCGACATATAGGTGTCCATGGCGAAAATGTCCAGCGTTTCGGTTTTCGGTGCGCCGCAGCCGGTGAGGGACAGGAGCGTCAGGCCGCAGAGCAGCAGACAGATCAGCCGCTTCATAGCTCACGCCGCCCTTCCAGCGCCCGCATCAGCGTGGCGTCGTCGGCAAACTCCAGATGGCCGCCCACGGGGATGCCGTAGGCAAGGCGCGTCACCCGCACGCCGAAGGGCTTCAGCAGTCGGGCGATGTACAGCGCCGTGGCCTCGCCCTCGGTGTCGGGGTTGGTGGCCATGATAACCTCGCTGACGCCGCCCTTTGCCACCCGATCCAGCAGGGACTTGATCTGAAGATCGTCCGGCCCCACGTGGTTCATGGGGGACAGCACGCCGTGGAGTACGTGGTAGTGGCCGTTGAACTCCCGGCTGCGCTCGATAGCCAGCACATCACGGGGATCGGCCACCACGCAGATGACCGTCTCGTCCCGCTTGGGGTCGGCGCACACGCTGCACAGACCGCCCGCCGTCAGATTACGGCACACGGGGCACAATGTCACGCCCCGCTTGGCCTCGATAATGGCGTTGGCGAAGCTTTCCGCCTCCTCCATGGGCAGGTTCAGCACGTGGAAGGCCAGACGCTGGGCGGATTTGCCGCCGATGCCCGGCAGACGGGCGAACTGCTCCACCAGCTTTTCAAGGGGCGCGGGAAAGTATTCCATGGGTGTTAACCTCTCAGTTCTTTGATGCGGGCAGGGATATCCTCCGCCTTGTACACGGCGCTGCCGGCCACCAGCACGTTGGCACCGGCGTGGATGCACTGGTGGCAGGTGTTGGCGTCCACGCCGCCGTCCACCTCCAGCTCACAGGTTGGGTTCATGGCGTCGATATAGCCCCGGATGGTCTGCACTTTGGGCATCATGTCGGCCATGAACTTCTGGCCGCCGAAGCCCGGCTCCACCGTCATCACCAGGATCAAGTCGCACTCGCTGATAAAGGGCAGCACGGCGCTGGCGGGCGTCTTGGGCTTGACCACCACGCCGGCCTTTTTGCCCTTGGCGTGGATGCGGCGCAGTGCCTCGTGGATGTTTTCCTCGGTGTCCGCCTCCACGTGGCAGGTGATGATATCGCCGCCCGCGTCGCAGAACTGCTCCACGTACCGCACGGGCCGGTCGATCATCAGGTGAACGTCCAGCGGCAGGGAGGTGGTGGGGCGGATGGACTTGACCACCGGGATACCGATGGAGATATTGGGCACGAACAGGCCGTCCATCACGTCCACGTGGACGTAATCGGCGGTGGAAATGCGTTCAATGTCCCGCTGCAGATTGGCGAAGTCCGCCGACAGGATAGAGGGTGCGATCTTGATCATGGTGGCGCTCCTTTCGCCGCACCGCTGCTTTGGGTGCGGCATATGATACAGTAAGCGGCACGAACGCCGCCTCTTTTCCGCGCAGCGTTTTCCGTCCTGTGGACGCGCGCCGCTTTTCAGATAGGGGGTCGGTGGGGCATATCCCGCCGACCCCCATTGTGTTAACTTATTTATTATAGCAATAACCCCTGGGGATTGCAACAAAGAGTTCCCTCTGTCCCGGCGGAACGATACAAATTTTTGTCCAATTTGTTAATTTTTCTGATGCGCTCTTTACCTTTCGGGCTTTTTCCGTTAAAATAATTTGCTGTGTTAGTATACTCAAGGAAATCGAGGCGGAGTTATGAGTTTCTTTCAGCGTCTGCGCAACGCGTTGAGCCGGTTTATGTATGGCCGCAACGGCGCCGATCAACTGGGCCTGTGCATCATCTGGGTGGCCATCCTGCTGGACGTGATCAGCATGCTGACGAAGAATACTGCCGTGTCCGGCGTGGTCGGCATGATCACCACGGTGCTGGTGCTGTGGGCGCTGTTCCGGGTGTTCTCCCGGAATCTGGAAAAGCGCCGGGCGGAGAACGCCGCCTTTTTGCAGAAGGTCTGGTGGCCCATCAAGCGCCGGTTCAACAGCGGACGGCAGCAGCGGATGGACAAGGAGCACAAGTACTTCACCTGCCCCAACTGCAAGACCGTGTGCCGCGTGCCGGTAGGGAAGGGGAAGATCGTCATTACCTGCCCCAAATGCGGCCGGGAGATACACGGAAAAAGCTGATATCCTATTATAGAAAAACAAGCGCTCCGACTTTTGTCGGAGCGCTTGTTTTTCGCCTCGCAGAGTTCACGCCCGCAGGCGTGAATCGTTTTGATTATTTTTCACCGCGGCGTGTACGTGGCGAAAAATACTTTTCGGCCTGCCAGGGCCAAAGGCGCGCAGTCAGGCCGCAAGCCTGATTGGCAGAAAAGTCGCAAGACTTTTTGCCAGTGAATTATAAAACTTTAGACAAGAAATCCTGCAAACGGGGATCCTTGGGGTGGTCAAACAGCTCGCTGGGAGCGCCCTCCTCCAGGATCTTGCCGTCCGCCATGAACACCACGCGGTCAGCCACCTCACGGGCGAAGCCCATTTCGTGAGTGACAACGGCCATGGTCATGCCGTCCTTGGCCAGATCACGCATAAGATCCAGCACCTCGCCCACCATTTCGGGGTCAAGGGCGGAGGTGGGCTCGTCAAACAGCATGACCTCCGGATCCATGGCCAGCGCGCGAACGATGGCGATACGCTGCTTCTGGCCGCCGGAGAGCATGTTGGGATACTCGTCCGCCTTGTCGGCCAGACCGATACGCTCCAGCAGAGCGGTGGCCTGCGCCTTGGCTTCCTCCGCCGTCTTTTTCTTCAGCGTAACAGGGGCCATGGTGATGTTTTGCAGCACCGTCTTGTGAGGGAACAGGTTGAAATGCTGGAACACCATGCCCATCTTCTGGCGGTGGAGGTTGATATCCACGGACTTGTCCGCCAGATCCACGCCGTCAAAATAGATGGCGCCGGAGGTGGGCTGCTCCAGCAGGTTCAGGCTTCGCAGCAGCGTGGATTTGCCGCTGCCGGAGGGGCCGATGATGGCCACCACCTCGCCCTTGCGGATCTCCAGATTACAATCGTTCAGCGCGTGAACGGCGCCATGATTGTATTCCTTTACCAGATTTTGTACCGAGATCAGAACGTTATTGCTTGTCGCCACGACGCATTCTCCTTTCGATGGCCTCGATTGCCTTGGAGGCCGGGTAGTTGATGCAGAAATACACCAGCGCCGCCATCGTATAGGGCGCCAGGGAAATACCGGTGGAACCAGCAATGGTCTTGGCGGCGAACATCATCTCCGCCATGCCCAGCACAGAGCAGATGGAGGATTCCTTCACCATGGTAACGATCTCGTTGGCCAGTGCGGGCAGTACGTTCTTGATGGCCTGAGGCAGCACCACCAGACGCATGGACTGCCACGAGCTGAGACCCAGCGAACGGGCGGCCTCGGTCTGGCCCTTGTCCACCGCCAGAATACCGGCGCGGAAGATCTCGGCCACGTAGGCGGAGCTGTTCAGCGCCAGCGCCACCACGCCGGGGATGAACCGGCTGATATCCACAAAGCCGAACAGCGTGATACGGGGCAGGGAAATGGCGTAGAACAGGCCGTAATAGATAATGGACAGCTGCACCAGCATAGGGGTAGAGCGGAACACTGCGATATACGCGCCCGCCAGCCACTTGATGGGCTTATTCTTGCTCAGGCGCATCAGCGCCAGCAGCAGGGCGGGAACCACCGCCAGCAGCACGGAAACCACCGCCAGCAGCAGCGTATATTCGATGCCGCGGACAAAGGCGGTGCCGTACTTGGGGAAGAAGGAAAAATTGAAAAAATCGGACGGGCGCATGTTTTCAAACAGGCTGCTCCACCACATGGCGTCAGTCTCCTTTCATAGTGCGCGAAAGTGCAAAGCCGTGTTTTCGCGGCTTTGCACCTCGCGTCAGGTAGGTAAGGTAGGTAGTTTAGTCAGTTCGCTTCAGTTGGCGGAAACTTCCACGGCCACGTCAGCCAGGCTGTCAGCGTCGGCGATGAAGGTCTCCAGCATGTTGGCCTCGTTCATCTTGGCGATGGCGGCGTTGATGGCAGGCAGCAGGCCCTTGGGGTCGCCCTTCTGCACGGCGACGCAGTAGGGAGCAGGCTCGCCCAGCTCAGCGGAAGCATCGGCGATGACCAGATCGGGGTTGGCTTCCGCATACTGCTTGGCCACGCCGCCGTCCACCAGAATGGCGTCTACCTTGTCATACACCAGCTCGTTCACCAGATCCAGTACGGACTGCAGCGCCACGGGGTTGACGCCTTCCATCTCATTGACCATATCCAGCTTGGTGGTGGCGGTCTGAGCGCCGATGGACTTGCCGTTGAAGTCGGCCAGCGTCTTGTACTGGTCAGCCTTGTCGGCCTTTACCAGAATGGCGGGAGGAACGTCAGTGTAGTAGGGATCGGAGAAGTCGGCGTTTTCCAGACGGTCGGGAGTGGCCTCCATAGCGGCCAGCACGATATCGAAGTCGCCCTTATCCAGAGAGGTCAGCAGGTAATCGAAGCCCATGTTCTCCACCTGCAGCTCCACGCCCATCTCGTCAGCGATGTACTGGGCCACGGACACGTCGATGCCGCCGTAAACCATCTCGCCGCTCTCGTCGGGATACATAAACTCAAAGGGTGCGTAGTCCGCGCTGGTGCCCAACACCAGCTTGGTCATGGCGTCGTCGTCGCCGCCGTTGTTTGCGTTGTTGTCATCAGCAGCGTTATTACCGCCGCCGCAGGCCACCAGGCTCAGCGCCATCAGCATGGCCAGCATCAATGCGAGAAACTTTTTCATCTTTTTCATTTCCTTTCAATAAACTGTGTTTGCTCCGCTCCGGCCTTCCTAATTCCGGAGTCAGAGGAATGTTGCCTTGCGGACAACTTCTGTTGACAGTGGATACTATACACCCAACATGCATATAAGTCAACTGTTTTTTGAATATTTTTTCATAAAATCCCACGCTTTTGGTGGGAATGCCCGTTTCAGACGAGGGAAATTTACAAAATAACAGCGATTTCGACAAAATCAAAAATGCATAAACGAATAAATATACGCATATACCGTAACTGGAAAAACAGAGGGTTGCACATTTTGCCTGCTGCGTGCTAATATAATGGCAAAACATGCGGCGGAGGACAAAGCAATGGAACCGTTACAATATGAAAAGCGCGGCTATCTCAACGAGCCGTTCCGGCTGTTTCATCTGGCCGACGGATCGCATCAGGAGATCGCCTATCATTACCATACCTTTCATAAGATCATCATTCTGCTGGCGGGGCGGGCAGGCTACGCCATCGAGGGCGAGGGGTATGCCCTGCAGCCGGGGGATTACGTGCTGGTGGGCCGGGGCAGTATCCACCGGCCCATTGTGGAGCAGGGGGATTTCTACGAGCGGGCTATCCTGTACATCTCGCCGGAGTTTTTGCAGGAGCAGTCACGGGGCGGCGACGATCTGGAGACCTGCTTCCGGCAGGCCCAGCGGGATTTCCGCTACGTGTACCACTCCGGCGGCGGTGACCGTGTGCGGGAGCTGTTCGGCCTGCTGGAGCAGTCCCAGCAGGAGGCGGGGTTCGGCGCGGCGCTGCTGCAAAGGGCGCTGTTCACCCAGCTGATGGTGGAGGTGAACCGCATTTCACTGGCGGGTGATACCGTCAGCGCCGCTGCGGGAGACAGCAAGGTGGTGGCGCTGCTGCAATACCTGAACGCCCATCTGACGGAGGGACTGACCATCGATGAGCTGGCGGCCCGGTTCTACATCAGCAAGTACCACATGATGCGGCGGTTCCGGGACGAAACGGGCTACACCATCCACGGCTACGTGACGGAAAAGCGGCTGCTGCTGGCCCAGCAGCTTCTGGAGCAGGGCATACCCTCCGGTGAGGCGGCGCTGCGGTGCGGCTATCAGGAGTACTCCACCTTTTCACGAGCCTATAAGAAGCAGTTTGATCGTTCGCCCTCCGAGAGATAGCAAGATTTGCAATATGTAAAGGCAATATTTCCGATTTACATTTGAAAAAATGCTTATATAATGGTAGCAGTAACCATCGTGTGAGAGATCGAGGAGGATCGACATGAAGAAATTTCTGAAAAACTACTGGTTTATCCTGTGTATGCTGACCGGCATTATTGCCGGCTGCCTTGTGGGCGCTTTTGCGCCATCCTTCGGTAAGAAAATCGAATTCCTGGGCACCGTGTTTATCAACATGATGTTCTGCGTGGTGGTGCCCATGGTGTTCTGCTCCATCAGCTCCGCCATCGCCAATATGAAAAGCGTCAAGCGGGCCGGTAAGATCATGGGCGTGACCGTCGCCACCTTCCTTGTCACCGCCGCCATTGCCGGTGTGCTGATGTACATTGTCTGCCGCATCTTCCCGCTGGTGGATGGCAGCTATACCATCGTGGAGGGCGAAGTCGGCGAGGCGCTGGGCTTCGGCGATATGATTGTCAACTTCTTTACCAAGCCTGACTTTACCGAGCTGCTGAGCCGCCGGGCTATCCTGCCCCTGATCGTGGCGGCTGTCCTGTTCGGCTTCGGTGTGCAGATGAATGGCGGCCCGGAGACCAAGACCGCCCAGTTCCTGGAGGATATCACCAACTGCATCATGAAGACCGTGAAGCTCATCACCTACTACGCGCCCATCGGCTTCTTCGGCTTCTTCGCCAATCTGGTGGCTACCTACGGCCCCGAGCTGATCCGCGACTACAGCCGTACGCTGGTGATCTACTACATCATGAGCTTTGCCTATATGTTCATCTTCTTCCCCATTTATGCCCGCTTCGGCGGCGGCAAGGGCGGCGCGAAGATCATGTTCTCCAAGCTGTTCCGCCCGGCGGCGGTGTCCTTCGGCACCTGCTCCAGCGTGGCCACCATCCCCACCAACATGGAGGTAGCGGAGGAGACCGGCATCAGCAAGGATGTGTCCGATATCGTGCTGCCCATGGGCGCTACCATGCATATGGACGGCTCCGCCATGTCCGCCATTATCAAGGTGGCCTTCCTGTTCAGCGTGTTCGGCATGGACTTCTCCACCGATAAGGCCATTCTGGCTATCATTGTGGCGGTGTTCTCCTCCGTTGCCATGAGCGGCATCCCCGGCGGCGGCGGCACCGGCGAGCTGGTGGTCTGCACCATCTTCTTCCCCGACCAGCTGGCTATCGCCTATCCCATCGCACTGGCCATCGGCAATCTGGTGGATCCCCCCGCCACCATGGTCAATGCCGCCGGCGACTATGTGGTGTCCTTCATCGTGTCCCGCTATGTGGACGGCAAGGATTGGCTGCAGAAGAAGCTGCACGGCAAACAGAACGGCGAAACCATGTGATCCTCTTCTTACTGTATTATGGGAGAGGGCGCTCTTCAAGGAGAGCGCCTTTTCTCATTTCGGTTGAACGTCAATATTCTTGCGAAATTCCTTGCAAATCGTGATAAAGATTGCTATAATTTTACAAGACACGGCGAAGTGAAAATTTTGCGTGAAGAGAGGAGACATTATGAAACAAACGCATTCCACCACAAAGCTGCTTGCTGCGGCGATTTTTGAACTGATCATTGCGATCGACCTGCTGTTCCCCACATGGCTTGGGATGGATGTATATCTGGCCAGCGGCAGCGCGTCCCTGTGGCGCGTGGGAAAGCTGATGAGCACGCTGGCAAATTATGCCGGCAGCGATTCTAATTTCCTGTATACGCTGATCTCCATCATCATCTACATTTTGCTGGTGCTGTCCCTTGTTGCTGTTGTCTTGACCGGCCGCAGTCTCTATCAGGCTTACAAGAAGAAGGATACGCCGGTGAAAATGGCGGGCTTTGTGATCCCCGCTGTGCTGTCCGTTCTGGTGATCCTGGTTGTGGTCATCGGAAACGCCATCGTCAGCTCCGAGAGCGACGGCTGGATCACCTCCGTTTTCTTCCTGAAGGGCGCGCCCATCATCAATCTGATTCTGGCGGTGCTGGGTATCCTGCTGCTGAAAAAGGCGCCTGACGCGGCGTTTGCCTCTGCGGATCAAAAGCTGCAGAGCGCCGGCACAACGGTCAGCGAGGCCGGAAAGGCAGCGGCAGCCGCTGCGGTCAAGCCTGCCGCCGCGCAGGCACGCAAGTGCCCCTCCTGCGGCGCTGTGTGCAGTGACCGCAACGCCGTTTTCTGCCCCACCTGCGGCAGTAAGCTGTCCCAGACCGTGAAGTGCAGCGACTGCGGAAAGGAGCTGCCTGCCTACACCAAGTTCTGCCCCTATTGCGGCAAGCCCGTCCAGAATACCGGAGCGGCCGCGAATAACGGCGGCGCGGAGCAGTAAGGATTTGTTGATACGCGAAAAACAAAGGAGTCGGACTTACCGACTCCTTTGTTTTTACGATTCTATGCATGGTTCGCTGCTCCGCCGCGTATGGCGGGACAACGTGAAATTTTGACATTTTCCGCAAAAGTCCTTGCAAAGTGTCATGAGACTTGCTATAATTTGGTTGAAAAACAAAAATGCGGCGGTATGTGGGTGTTGGCGCACCCACATACCTGAGCAGGTGTTAGCGCCACCTACACAATGACCTTACGGTCGCACCGCATGGGATATTATACGACATTTTCCTCCTTTACGCAAGGGGGTGGTTTGCCGTTTTTCCCACGTGCTTGTGTTGCATCAGGAAGATCATCTCTTCTACGCTGTGTAGGCTATGCCCTGCACAGCGTTTTTGTTTTTCGCCCGTCCCCGGAGGGGCGAAAGCCCCTCCGGAAAATCCGGGTGAAAAATATAGATTGGGAGGAAAAAATGTCACGAAAAATCGCCTTGTACAAATCTGTGTCCTGTTTGTCGAGCCGCCGCGCAAATGAAAGGGTGATGCATTTATGTTAATGGATATCATTGTAATCATCATATTGTTTGGCATCGGCTACGTCATTGTTGATACGATCACCGCGATCAAAAATGCAAGACACAAAAGCAACTTGCCCGAAGTCGCTAAAAACGCTTCGGAAACAAAGAAGATCATCAGCTGTTTGAAAAGCGCATCTACCGCAAAAGTTGATAGAGTGGAATGTAGGCTTTCTATCAACTCCGCCGAATATCCCGGAGTAATTGAAGTAATCCAAGTCGATATGAAATTGACATGTCCTGAATTAGTTCCTCGCTATGCCGCGCTGAAAGAGGAATATCGTCAAGCGGTTCGATCTCAAGTAACCGCAGAGGTAAATGGCGATCATCTTTATGCTTCTCAGATGAATAAAAAGCAAAATGAGCTTCGACAAGAGTTAAAAAAAGTATTTCTTTCTCGTTTCGTTTCTGAACTTGATGCACAAGCCATTGTTGGCCCATTCTCCGACATGGAAGACACTAAGGTCGATCTTGCAAATAACACTATTGCTGCATTTGAATGGATTTTTGTCAAGGAACTTCGTGATATCGCCAAAAAATACAATCGAATTTGCAGCCCCTACATTTTCGACGCCGTCGCAGAAGCCGCTAAAGATATCCCCAACATTTCTCTTACCATCGACAAAACCATTCCTACTAAAAAGAAATAAGGAGGTTAACCTATGTCCGCCAAAACCTATTACGGTCTGTGCGGCTCCTGCCGCTACTGCGAGCTGGGCGACAGCTACACGTCCTGCTACGTGACCCACTTCAAGTGCTCCCGCAACGGTTACAGCGTCACCGCCACCGAGAAGCCCTGCAACAAATACGAGCCGGATCGCGGCCGCACCAACGACATGATCGCACGGTATGACCGTTCATAAAAAAAGAAAGCCCCATAGGGCTTTCTTTTTTGCTTATTATCAAATGCGCTTCCACTTGGCACCGCCGGGTACGTCGGTGACCTCGATGCCCTGGGCCTTCAGCTCGTCGCGGATGCGGTCAGCCTCGGCGAAGTTCTTGGCCTTTTTGGCGTCGGCACGGGCGCGGATCAGCTGCTCCACGGCGGCGTCCTCCTCGCCGGACTCGCTGATGACGGTGAAGCCGTCTGCCGCGGGAGCGGCTGCCGCCTGCTTGACGCGCAGTTCCGCCGCCTTTTCCAGCAGCTTCAGGCCCAGCACGGTGTCAAAGCTGTCCAGCAGGGCCAGCTTGGTCTTGTCGTTGGTCTTGGCCTTCAGCACGTCGTACAGCACGGTGACGCCCATGGAGGTGTTCAGGTCGTTGTCCATGGCCTTCATGAACTTGGCCTTATACTCGTCAAATACCGCCTGATCCACATTGCCCTCGTCCTTCAGCGCGGCGATTTTGGCCAGCAGCTTGTTGAAGGCCACGGTGGCGTTGTCCAGATTCTCCCAACTGAACAGCAAGCCCTTGCGATAGTGGCTCTGCAGGCAGAAGAAGCGGTAGGCCAGCGGGTCGTAGCCCTTCTGCTCCAGCAGGGAGACGGTCAGGAACTCGCCCTTGGACTTGGACATCTTGCCGTGGTCGGTATTCAGGTGAGCCACATGGAACCACTGGGGGCACCAGGGATGGCCCAGATAGCTCTCGGACTGGGCGATCTCGTTGGTGTGGTGGGGGAAGGCGTTGTCCACGCCGCCGCAGTGGAGGTCCAGATACTCGCCGTTGAACTTCATGGAGATGCCGGAGCACTCGATGTGCCAGCCGGGATAGCCCACGCCCCAGGGAGAGTCCCATTTCAGGGCCTGATCCTCGAACTTGGACTTGGTGAACCACAGGACGAAGTCGTTCTTGTTGCGCTTGTTGGTGTCCTCCTCCACGCCCTCGCGGACGCCCACAGCCAGATCGTCCTCGTTGTGGTCGTTGAAGATATAGTAGCGCTCCAGCTTGCTGGTGTCGAAGTAGATGTTGCCGCCGGCCTGATAGGCGTAGCCGGTGTCCAGCAGCTTGGTGATGATCTTGATATAGTCGTCGATGAGGCCGGTGGCGGGCTGCACCACGTCGGGGCGCTTGATGTTCAGCTTGCGGCAGTCCTCAAAAAATGCGTCGGTGTAGTACTGGGCGATCTCCATGACGGTCTTATGCTCACGCTTGGCGCCCTTGAGCATCTTGTCCTCGCCCTCGTCGGCGTCGGAGGTCAGGTGGCCCACGTCGGTGATGTTCATGACGCGGTTCACGTCGTAACCGGCGTAGCGCAGGTACTTCTCCAGCACGTCCTCCATGATGTAGGAGCGCAGGTTGCCGATGTGGGCAAAGTGATACACGGTAGGGCCGCAGGTATACATCTCCACATGGCCGGGGGTATGGGTCTTAAATTCATCCTTGCGATGGGTGGCGGAATTGTACAGATACATGGTGGTTTCTCCTTTATATGGTTAATTTGTAATTGGCAATGAAAAAAACGCCTCTCAGACAGCATTGTCTGAGAGGCGAAAATAACTTCGCGGTTCCACTCTCGTTTATCACTCAAGTTCGGCGCTGTGACGGCGGCCAACCGGAGGGCTTCCACATCCCCCGCGCTCCCGGACGCACTTTCTGTCCGCAGCGGGTGACGGGGCTTTCAGCCGGTGGCCCCCTCTCTCTATCCCCGTGGGATGGACATACTCTTTCCGATCGTCGCGCTGTTCATTTGTAGCGTATATTGTAGCAGGCTTTTGCTTTGGTGTCAAGTCTATACCGTGCGAATTGTAAAGGCCCGGCGTTCTGAAAACGCCGGGCCTTAGCGGTTATTTATCCTTTTTGGGTATTGCGTAAATGACCAGTGAGCCCAGCAGCACTACGCCAAGGCCCAGACCAAAGGAAGCCATTACCATACTCGGCACGGCGGCCTCGATCACGTACTTGAACACCATCAGCATCACCGGTCCGGCGGTGGCAAAGATCGAACCGATCACCTGTAAAAAATGTCCCCATTCCATTTGTGTCTCCTCCTTTTTCATTTGTTGCCGGATCGTCCCGGCAAATTCTCTCTTGATTATTTTGCACCTATATAGGTGCAAAATAATCATACCACCTGCCTATAATAATGTCAAGAAGTTTCGCACCCATATGGGTGCATTTTTGCAGGAGGTGACGAGCATCAATTCGGAGGTGGAGAAGCGTATCGGGCACAACATCCGCCAGCTGCGGGAAAAGGCGGGGCTTACGCAGGAGTGGGTGGCCGCGCAGCTGCAATTGAGCGGCTGCGATATCACCCGCAGCGCGGTGGCGAAGATCGAGGTAGGGCAGCGCCATTTGTACCCCGATGAGATCATTTTGCTGCGGGATATCCTGCGCACCAGCTATGAGGACATTTTTGCGTGAAAAAAGCGGCTCTGCACTGTTGATATGCTCCCTTTATGAGAGACAGTGAAACAAAAAACACTGTCAAACATGAAGGGAGTATTTCTATGCGCAGAGAAAAAGTAGCGGCGGAGGAACGAATCGAAGTAGCGAAAGCGTGTGCTGAGGGAAGAATCAGTCGGGCAGAAGCAGCACGACGGTTAGGGCTGCATAAATCGACAGTGGAAGAATGGGTCAGGCGATACAAGGCAGGTGGCGCGTTAGCCTTCAAAGAGCAAGAACATAATAGTGTCTACACAGAAGAAATGAAAGTGGCGGCAGTCAGGGAGTATCTATCAGGGAGTAAATCGCAAAGAGAAATTTCAGCGAAATACGGATTGCGCTCAACTCATCAACTCCGTAATTGGATAAAGGTGTATAATAGCGGTAGAGACTTCGGTCATAAAATGTCAGGAGGAAGCCGCATGAAACAGGGACGCGAAACCACACAGGAAGAACGCATTGCAATCGTAAAGGAGTGCCTTGAGAACGGCAGCAATTTTGGAGAAACTGCCATGAAGCACAAGGTCAGCTATCAGCAGATATATACCTGGGTAAAGAAGTTCAAACAGCTGGGAGAGGCCGGCTTGGAGGATCGTCGCGGAAAGAAGACCGCAGCCCAGGAGCCACGCACTGAGCTGGAGGAAATGAAGGTCAGGATGGCACAGCTTGAACACGAACTGTATATGACCAGAATGGAGCGTGACCTGTTAAAAAAATTGGACGAATTGGAGAGGAGGAATGTCTTTCACAAGTAAGACATGGCAATCTGTACCGCTCTGTTCGGGACTGTCATGAAGCGTACGGATATCCGGTAGGACCCTGCTGTGAAATTCTGCATATTTCAAGAAAGGTTTACTACCGGTGGTTATCCGGGAAAAAGTCAAAACGGCAGATAGAGAATGAGCAAATCGCAGGCCTTGCTGAGCAAATTCACACAGAAAGTCCGGATAAAGGCTACCGGAGAATCCATGACGATTTAGAACGCTATTATGGAATTCATATCAATGACAAGCGGATGCTGCGAATCTGCCGCAGTAAGGATATAAAGTCTACGATTAAATATGCCAACAACGGCTGCACAAGGAACGCCGCCAATCCACAGTATCTTGCAGAGAATCTTTTGAATCGGGAGTTTCACGCAGATAAGCCCAACGAGAAGTGGCTGACAGATGTGACAGAGTTTAAGTGGTACGAATTAAAGAACGGCGAATGGATAAAGCACAAGGTATACCTCAGTGCGATTCTTGACTTATACGACAGGCGCATTGTCTCCTATGTCATACGAAACAGTAACGACAACGCACTGGTATATGATACCTTTGATGCAGCAATTACAGCCAATCCGGACGCTCATCCCTTATTCCACAGTGACCGCGGATTTCAGTATACGAACAGAGGCTTTCACGCTAAGCTGGAGCAGGCTGGGATGACACAGAGTATGTCGAGAGTGGCACATTGTATTGACAACGGTCCAATGGAAGGCTTTTGGGGCATTCTGAAACGAGAGAGGTACTACGGCAAAAAGTTTGCCGACCGTGAAAGCCTCGTACGTATGATTGACGATTACATTGATTACTACAACTCGAAACGCTTACAGCGTAATCTCGGCGTTCTCACACCGATGGAGAAGCATGATCGGTTTTATCTAGCAGCATAAAAAGCAGCTGGCAACCAAAGCTGCCAGCTGAGAAAAATTTTATATTATTTCATTGTCCCTCTTGACGGGGAGCAGTTCAGTTACTCCATTCCTGCGCTCTTCAAATATTGTGTAAGCTTCGTGCCCGTCTATTCTCATGCACATATGAGTAAGATCCTTGTCACCTTCA
>OIXH01000623.1_pt1 | contig 43306 bp, 66 predicted proteins | sample 1587741 | NCBI WGS metagenome assembly OIXH01 (sample SAMEA3888916, study PRJEB22519) | human gut metagenome | biome: human gut; feature: human-associated habitat; material: faeces | place: Denmark | collected 2011 | reverse complement strand
GTCTGTCTTACCTGGGTATTCAGTTACAATGACAATAGGACAAGACATCAGGCAAGCTCTCCTTCAGCTTCAAGCTGTTCTTTGAGCCGGGTCTCTTCGGCTTCGGTTAGTGGGATTTCTTCCGAGCCACAGTAGGCCATGGTTTCAAACTCCTCATCCAGAGAGCCATCGCCATACTCGGACTCTTCATAGACCCAAGATACTTCAAGTTCCAGGTCCTCCTCTCCTCGAGTTACAGAAAATTGAGTCATTCCACTTCGGGTTTTCATGCTAAATCCTCCAAGTCAATAGTCAGGTCTAAGTTAGATTCTAGCGAACCTCGGTTCACAGCCAAATATTCCTGAGCAGCTTTGGCAAACTCAGGGTTCAGTTCTAAGCCCAAAGCCTCTTCAGCGCCAAAGAACTCCGCAGCCATGATAGCCGTGCCACTGCCACACGTTGGGTCAAGGACTCTGGAGTAGTGGTCACACAGGCCAGAGAAGAAATGCTTGAGCATAGGCAAGGGCTTTTCACTAGCATGGAAGCGTTTGGTTGTAGGGCCGGAGTAAATATTGCTGATGTTTTTGACGACAGCCTTACGGCCACGGTTGAAGAACAAGGCATACTCGCCTACGTTTCTGAAGCCGCATTGGACATCGGCTATGATGCCCTTGTTGTCAGACTTATGCCAGACCAGGGGTTGCATGTGACAAGCCCAACCGGCGTGCTGAAAGACCTCTCGAGTCCAGTCTGCAAATCGCCAGGAGAGCCAGCAAATACAATGAGCTTTCTCTGCTACAAGCCGGTCTTGATTCTGGAGAAGAGCTTGGACAAGAGTCTTGTAAACATCCTCCGAGTCTTCATAGGTTCCGTAGCTTGCTGTGTTGCCTTGCTTGCTTCGGTCATGGTTGATACCGTATGGGAAGTCGAGGTGAAGAAAATCGAAAGGCTTGCCAGAATAGCTCCGAGCAAACTCGAGGAAGTCCCCCTGTTGGATTCGGTAGGGACTGGTGGCAAGGTCCTCTGAGTTTGTCTTGACTGGGCTTCTCTGGGCTTCTGAGGTGCTTGCAGCAGGTTGTGAAATTTGTCCAGAGCTTCCTGTTGTCTGTGGCTGAGCTTGGTCATTTTTAGATTCCTCCTTCTCTTGCTGAATTTCATTTTTAAAAAAGTCTGAGATTTCCATAGAGAGATTATCTATTGCCCGAGCATTATCTCGCTTGACTATAGAATGTGCTGCTTGGATTGTTGGAGCTTCCGCTACTTTGGGATTGTCCATGTTTGCGGCAAGCTGCATAGTGTAGCTTAAGGTGCTCGGGGCTACACCAAAGTAGGGTGCAGCTTCCTGATAGTTCTGAAACCCTTTGAGGGCATAGAGCTTGGCCGTGGCCTGAACATGTTCTTGCCATGTCAGGTCTTTCCGCTTAATGTTCTCTTCAAGCTCGATGAGCTGGCGGGCAGGTTCATCCAGGTCTGACCATACCGTGACTGGAATCTCTGGGTGTATTTGACCTGAGGTGTAGAGCTCGTTCCATGCTGTGAACCGGCGTTCTCCTGCGATGAGCCAGAAGTAGCCGGGACGGGAGGGCTGAGGCTCTACAACGATAGGGTTGATAAGCGTGCCGACCTGGAGGATGCTAGCTTTGAGCTCCTCCAAAGAGCCAAGGTCTTTACGTTGCCGATCTGGTTTAATTTGAATATGGTCTAGGAAAATTGTCTGTGTCAAGGTGGTTCTCCAAGATAATTAAAAAGAAGTGGGAGGGGCTGGAGTTGAACCAGTCTGAACTGCCGAGCCTCCCAAGAAAGTGCCAGGCTTAGGGTGCCTGGCAACCCAGCTAGCCTAGGCTGCTACAAAGTTCCGAACTTCGGCAAAGATTTGTTCTGAGTTGTTCGGGTTAACTCTGTGAGATACAATACCCACAATCTGAGCACCGGCAACTTCAGACAAAATTTCAGCAAAGCTTCTGCCTTCAGTCGGCAAGCCAGTCTTGGATAAGAAGTCTTTCAGGCGGAACAGGGAATCCTCACTCAGGTAGAACTGAGTTTTAAGGGTTTTGTCCTGCAGGTTTTTAACTTTGGCTAAAGCTTCCTGGTCTTCAACTTCCATAGCCTGTGCGACTTTCAGGTCAAACTCAACATAGGGAGTTTTCTTCTGAGCTGATTCGCCAGTGCGATACTGAGCGATTGTCATCAGGTAAGAGCCAGTCGGCAACAGTGCCGGAGCTTCAACGTCATCAGTTTTCTTTTCAAGTAAGCTAGTAAAATCTACCATAATGGTTTCCTTTCTTTAAGAGTTAGAGTTAGTAAGTTTTGAGGTGAGCTTCTTTATGCTCATAAGGTTGTGGGTTTTAGGCAGCCTACCCACGGAAGCCTGCAGCGGGATTGAGGATTCCCTGCCCAAAGGTTAGGATTTGACATCCTGGAAGTATTCAGCTAAGCCAGACTCCACACTGTATTGCTCTTTGACTTTGTCTGGGTTCGGGCTCTTCAGGCCAAACATAGCAGAGCCCTTGGTCTTGATGACTCGCTTAGTGCCAACCATCTGTCCCATGATAAGGTGGTTGAAATAGCGACCTACCTTGGGAGGTAGCTTAGAGCCAAGGGTATTAATCTGTGCCTTGACCATGCCGGAGCCTTCATCTTGGATATACTTGATATGGCTATTGACTATGACATTGCACTTCAGGTCGTCAGAGTAGAGTATGCTCAGGACATCTTCGATGAGGCTCATCGCCAAGCCCCACTCCTGGATTTCCGGTTGGCGCCCTGTGTGGCCGGCTCCTGCAAGGACATGCTCAAGGGCTGCGTCGGACATAAAGGTCAGAGAGTCAATGACTATGATGTCCTCCTTGGAGGTGTATTTTCCAGACCACTCAGTGAGCAAGGCCAGGCCTCTGGCGAAACTCTTCGGTGTGCCCTGGATAAGCACCGTGCCACCTACAGCTTTCTTCTTCTCCGTAAGGGTTTCATACTCAATGTTCTTGAGGAACTCAGGCTTTACTGCGGTGGACAGAATGTCCAAGCCATTGTCATAGTCCAGAATGTGTAGCTTGTAACCTGCATTGGCTAGGCTTGCCAGGGCTCCTGTCTTACCTGTTCCGGTGTCGCCCATGTAGAGCATCTTGATTGGTTTGTCTGCTTTATAAGTTTCTAATGTCGGCATTTTAAACTCCTAAGAAAAAAGATTGTAAGAACGAAAGTGAGGCCAGCGTAGCCAAAGACAGCTATCACAGTACAGATTGCAAGGAAGCACAACAGGTCTAGCATGGGCTAATCTCCTCTCGGTTGACTGGGGTCCCAGACACGCTTGACAAAGTCCTCCTGGAGGATTTGTTCCCTCAGAGCATACGGTGCTGTGCAGTAGTTTTTGAAAGGACACCCACTGTATTTATGACAGCTTTTATCATTGGCCGGGAAGATTCCTCGAGTCGCATAGAACTCGGCTACCTTTATCCAGCTCTCAAGCTCAGCCAACCACTCTTCGCAGAACTCCTGAGAGCGAAGGGAAATCTGCCTGGAGAACTCGCCCTTCTTCAGGTCAATGGCGTCAATCATCACACCTCGGATTGGGGTTGCAAAGACAACCTGGCCTGCAATGGTGTAGAGAGTCATCTGAGTATCCGGCTTGTATTGGTCGAAGTAGCGCTGAGTCAATGGCATACTCGTGGACTTGTGGTCCTGGATGAAAATACCAAGGTCCTGCTTGGTCAGCCTATCAATATGTCCGGCCAGGGAAATCTTTTCCCCAGCTCCAGTGATGATGTCTGTTTCCATCTGGAAATGTAGCTCGACGCCGACTGTGCCGTCGGAGAAAATCATAGTCTGGCAAGGCTCGCTTTTGTAGTGCTGCATGTAGTCCCAGACTGCAAAGACCAAGGTGCGGGAGTTCCGAGTCTGGTCCTCGTATTTATCTATGTTCTGGCGCAAGGGATGCCGGAGGAGAGCTTTGATTACAGCGGCCTCATTCTCAGCTTGGTCCATGCCCTTGGCCTTGTTCCGGTAGAAAAGCTCCAAGCCTTCATGCAAGGCAATGCCAAAGTCCAGAGCCAAGGCGGCTCGCTTGGTGGTGTAGCCTCGGATGACCTGGAGATAGTATTTCCTCGGGCATTCACGGAGGGTGCCAAGAGATGTGGCATCCCAGATAAGCTGCATGAGAGGATTGGCTGTAGAGAAGGCATGATTGACTGGCAAGGGTTCTGGCTCAGCACTCTGATGCTTGAGCTCTTCCGGCACAGCAAGCAGGTCTTCGGTGGTTTGGTCTGTCATTCTATGGACTCCTTTCAGAAGCTCAGGTTCAAGCTTGCCAAGAGGTCTTTGCTCTCAGCCTTGCTCAGCTTTTTCTTTGCTGCGGTTTTCTTCTCAGATTCATGCAGCCACTTGCCTCGACCGGAACGCAGCTTCTGAACTATCAAGCTAATGTCCTCCTCTGTGAGGAATTGAGGGTCTTTGTTGAAAAGCCTGTCGATGGCTTCAAAGTCTGCATCGGCTATCGGGTTGAGGTCTTGGCTATTGGTTTCTGTCATCTCGTTCTATCTCCTCCAAATCTAAGTTGAACTCAGCAGGAATTTCCTGCCCTTTGAATTTCGCTTGAGCAAGCTGCTTTACATACAGGTTGACAAGATGCCGAACAGCCAGAGTGGGGTTCGGACATAGCTGCATAAGAGTATAATGCACGCTAGGGTCCAAGCGGATTAGAAATTTACTCCAAGTCTTAGCCATTGGGTATCCTTTCAGGTGGTTGGTGGTAAATAAGAAACCTGGAGGAGTCAGGGGTTGACAAGAGGCTCAAGCCCTGGAGTTCCACCTCGCTTGCCTTGCAAAGATAGAAGGCTCTCTTGAGCAGGGGAACTTGCGGGAGAGGAACTTGTATCTTGACTCCTCTGGTTTCTTTTGTAGCTTGGTGCATGGCAGAAAGCAAGTCTTGGTATGCAAGGAATTGTGCTGAGCTTAGACTTGCCTTCATGCCAAAAGTCCTTACAGAGCCAAGTCGATTTCAGCAGTCTGCATCATGACAATTTCTTTAGCCTTAGCATACAGAACATCACGGTTTTTCTCAACAGCTGCGTCGATAGCATTCTTGAACTCTTCAGAGCTGAGGCTGGATTTGTTTTTGCCACGGGCTTTGAGGGCTTCAATGAGTTTGCGCTCAACGAGCTGACGCATAACTTTCTCAACAGGGTCAGAAGAGCTAACGCTGCGAACGCCGAACTGGTAGCCGGCTACGTAGTTGTCCAAGTCTTCCTGTGTCGGAGCGACTTCAGACTTCTCAACTTTCGGAGCAAAGTTGTTGCGGACGTTCTCGGACAGGAGCTGATTCAAGGCATTAGCTTCGTTGGCCGTGCAGACGTGGCCTTCAGCAAAAGGCTGAGCAATGGTATACTCAACTTTCTTGATGATGATATTCTTGCGGGAAGTTTCTTCAGTAAAATCAACCATAGTAGGTTCCTTTCAGTTAGTGGGCTCGGCGGGATTGCCTTGCCTCGGGTTAGTGGTGTATTCTTTCACGGTGCTGCCGTGATACATTATGAATAATAATATGAAGAGGCGAGGTTGTCAAGTGGGAAAATGCCGAGATAGCTCAAAAAGTTTTTGTCCGAGCAAGCCCGGCCTCCCACTCCCACTTAGCCTGCCAACTTCTTCAGCTCTTGCTTGGCCCAATCTGGCACTTCACTTGCAGGGCAGACTTGAGCCCGCAAGGTAATATACAGCTCAGAGCATTGAGGCTGTCCATCTATCTCAGACTTCCAAGCCATAGCCACAAGTCTGCTCCAAGACTGCCTCAGGGTTTTCTTGCTAGGCATCTTGAACCAAGCAGTAGTTTCTCCAATAGGCTGCTTACAGTAAATCATTTCAAAGTTCCTCCACATAGTAGCCAGAGCTTGCAGCTGAGGCAGGGTTAATATAAAGCCAGAAGCCTTCGGTTGGCTGACCTGGCTTGGGTGCGAAGTCTTGGGTGTAGACTTCCACAGGTTGAATATGACAAGCCACCCCATCGTAGGAGCTGGTGTTGTAGAGTGGGCTCCCTATGTCATAGAGCTTGCAGCTCTGCTTTCGGTCCTCGGTCTTCACAGTCTGGATTCTGTTTCGCATAGATACAGCTGCGGACTCGGTGGGAAACCAGATTCTCAAGCCGTTCACGCTTGCCAATGCACGCTCGAGTAGGTCACGAGGAGCACTCAGTGTTTGAAGTTTATTCGTCATAAGGTTGTCCTCCTCTTGAAGCTAGGTCTGTTGGCCCATTAGGAATCCGCAGCGCACCCCTACCCATCCAAAGGCAGGGTGTCCACTTGGCTCTAGGAAAGAGCTTGGCCAGAGTCCTGATTGTGTTGTTCCACTCAGGCAGCATTGTCATTCTTTTCTTCAGCACGTCCATTCTGCGGGACTTCGGTGCAGGTATTGTGAGTCTGGGGCGAGGACCATGAAAGCCTCGCCTGTCAATTTCAGCCCACTCCAGGGGAGCCAAGGCACAGCCTTGCCCGAGAATCAGGTAGCTTCCATCCTGAAGCTGAGCCACAAGTTTGACTAGCCTGCCTCCCTGCGTAATATACCACTGGCCAAGGGAGAGCTTAAGCCCCGGGTCTTGCTTCTGGAAATTCCACTGGTATCTCGTGCAGCGAGTGAAAGAGGTAAGTGGCTTAATGCGCTCTGGTTTAATCAGCATTAGGCACCTCCTCCTCACAGGGCAAATCCCACTCCGGCCTCCAACCTAGGAATACTGGATGTCTGGGTCGGTTGAGAACTCCCTCAGGGAAATACTTATAGGTCAGCACTCTGTTGAGGGGTGGCTCGGCGAGAAGCTGAATCTTGTCTTGGTCAGTGAGCCCATCGAAGTTTCCTATGGAGAACTTGGCTCCTGCGAAAGGCCCGTTAAGCCCGATGCAATGCAGCTTTCCAAGGACATTGGTCTCGAGCATGCCGGAGGCCTCAGTGCTTCGCTCTGTATAGCCAAGAGGCGTGAGCTGAGCTGGATTGGAGTTGAACTTTCTGGGCTCCACTGCCCAGACCTTGGCCTCCGCTGTCTTGAACCGCTTGAGCTTGAGCATGATTTGGTCCTTCAGAGTTCCCCTCCCATGCTTGTAAAGAGCCCCAGGCTCTCGCAGAACCAGACCTTCAAAGTCATGCTGCAAGGCTAGGTTCTCCAGACTCAGCAGGCCTTCCTTGCTTTCTGTCCACCACTGGGTCAGCAGCTTGGTGTTGCTTGGCCAGTAGACTTGAGCATGCTGCAGAAACTGATAGCGCTCCTGTGCCTTGAGTCCGTCCTGCACAAGGTCAAAGACCAGAAACTCGAAAGGCCCGGAGTAGTCAGCTCGCCGCAGGAGTCCACCTGCTTCATTAAAAGCCTTGCCTGGCACTATGAGCTCGCCGTCTAGAGGCAGGCTGAATTGCTTTGCCCACTCCTGGACAGCCTTGCAGGGATGCAGCTTGCCGCTCCTGGCATAGGCTCGACCATCCCTAAGCTGACACCGGTAGCCATCCACCTTGAAGCTTACAAGCTTTGGCCAGCGAACTTGGTCCAGGGTAGCCTCGCTGAGAGCTGAAGCTAGCATTGGTCTGGGTGGCGCGGGAGGCTCAGCACCTTGTGCTCCCAGTAGTTCATCTAGTATTCCCATCTTTCTCCTTCCTTTCCTTTTCTATTTTTCTATCTCTGCAAAAAGCGCAAGGACTTGCTGGAATTGAGTCTTGACTCCACCTTGCAAAATCCTTGCAGCGTGTTGATACTGTGCAAGCTTGTTCCAAAGAACCTCAATCGAGCCATGGTCGCGGTAGCCATACATGAGGGGTTGGTCGTCTAGACTGAGCCAACCAAAAGGTTCCTTGGTTGCTAGGTAGAGCTTGCCTTGTTGGTCCCTCAGCACATGCACGTTGCCTGCGTCCAAGTTCTTTCTTTCATATTTCATCTTGCTCTCCTATTGTAGCTTGTCTAAGTTTTCATTCTGTGGAACGGCGACTTTGAAGTCTAAGTCAAAGTCAAGTCCACCTAGCTTCTGAAGTTCCACCTCTTCCAATGCTTGCATTATACCATCCCGAAGCGAGCGTTGCAAGGCTAAAGCGACAAGCTGGTATTCGAAATTGGAGAGGGGCCATCCGTGCAGCCTGAGTCTGAGCTTGAGCTGTGGCTTTAGGGAGGGAAGCTCCCTGCTTTTGTCCTGGCTCATAGCTGCCTCCAGTCAGGCAGCTTGGCTTCTGGATTCCAAGCGGTTTCATCTATGATTCCGAGGAAATGCTTAGCTCTGGTCGTGGCTACATAACGTAGGTTCCGGTCCTCCTTAACCTGCCAGGGTTGACTCAGTCCCGAGCCTGACCAATTCAGAAGCCAGACTCTAGGCCATTCCCTCCCCTTAGCCTTGTGAATGGTGGAAAGAATCCAGGCACCTGGCAGTGGGTCATCTGAAAAGAGCCGGCCGAGCTCTCGCAAGATTGCTGGCACGCCATGGTATTCCTGGATGAAAGCTTGCAGACACCTGGCCAAATCCCGGAACTCAAGCTGCTTGTGTGGATACCTGTCAGACATCTTGTTGAACCAGGTCTGAGTTTCCTCCAAGAGCCTTGCACGGGTATTTCCCTTGAACTCTTCTAGAATCCCAGCTAGGGTCTTGGCGAGGTCTCGGCCTAGGATACAGACCTGCTTCTGACTTGCCCTCATCTCCAAGGCTAGCTTAATGAGAGCCGCATTGGTTCGGCCTAGCACTACTGCAGGTGGCTCCGCCTGCCAGTCTGGCATCTCGGAGTAGAGCTGGACTTGACCAGGTTCTGCCTCTGCCCTTGCCTTGATGTCCGGCACATAGCGTTGGGCTTGGCGTATGATGGCTTGGTCACAGCGCCAACAGGTGGTAAGCGGAAGCTCAGGCAAGTTCAAGCTTGTGAGGACGTCTTCGTCCGAGCCTCGCCAGGTGTAGATACACTGGAAAGGGTCACCGACATACCAGATTTTTGCCGGAGTTTTCTGGAGCATGCGAAGGTTAAGTGGACTCAAGTCCTGCGCCTCATCCACTAGCATCAGACTGGAGGAAAAGACCTGAAGGCCGAGGGCGACTGGCAGGTAGACCATGTCGTCAAAGTCTATCTGGTGTTGAGTCCAGAAGAGTTCATTGCTCTCCTGGAGAATCTCCCTGGCTGCCTCAAGGTCTGCTTCCCAAAGCTCAAAGTGATCGACTAAGGCAAGCCAGGACTCAGGGGTATCCGGCACAAGGCCTGGCTTGAAAGAGGGCTTCTTGCCCTGGGGTCGGCTTGGCACGAGGCCCCAGTTCTTAGCACAGCTTACTAGCCGCATGGTGTCAGAGAATCTCTGCCGAGGGTTCCGGCCTTTGAGTCTGTGCTGCTTGGTAAGTTCAAAGAGCTTACCGGTATTAAGCTCTAGTCCTGGCATGAACTGGCGCAGGGCGGAGAAGCCAAGACTATGCAAGGTTGCGACACGGATTCTGCCTCCTAGGGCTTTCTGCAGGTCCTCTTGGTTTTGCTTATTGAAGGCTATGACTGTGCAGTCCAGAGGCTTTGGTGCTAGCTCGAGGGCAAGCTTGATAGTGCTAGTCTTGCCAGTGCCGGCACGAGCTGAGAGGAAGCAAGGCTTGCCGGCCCAAAGAGCTTGGCAGAAGGCTTCCTGCTCAGGGGTGGGTGTGAGGGTCTGGGTCATACTTTAGTCCTCCAACTGATAGATGATACCAAAAGCTACAAAGTATGGACAAGGTGCCCAGAAGACAAAGTTGTCTGCCTGCCAGTAGGGAGTTTCTTTGCAGTAATTAAAAGATGGTTCTGGAAGTTCGCTAAAAATCTCTACAGTTTTGTATCTTCCACAAGCATTCATGCCTTGGACTGCAAATCTAGCCTTGCCTTTTACTAGCTGGCAAACTTGGACCTGCTTTGCTATCCAAGCCTTGAGCCTTTTTGGTGCTTTCTTGACCTTAATATTCTCCATTGAGTTTGATTCCTTTCAGCCCCTCAAGCTTTGCTTGATAGTGGGCGATAGTTGTTTGATATTGTCTGCGATAGGCAGTGAGCACAGCTCGCTTAATCTGCCAGATGGTTTTGCCCTCCGCTGAGCCAAGGATTTCAGTCTGTCCCCAAGAACCCTCAAACCAAATCGGCTGGCTAGCCTTATACTGGAGCTTGGCTATGGGCAGTGCCTTGCAGCCAGGCTTCTTGAGGAGAAGCTGCCGTGTGTAGGTTCCTGGGTAGAGCTTGTCCTCCTGTGGTCCGAGGCTGAGGTAAGCTTGCCTTCGGGTCTGCCCGATGGTGGAGCTTAGCCTCCGTCGGCGCTGCGGGTTGCAGGCTAGGGCTAGCCCCTGCTTCTGAGCCTTGCGTCCTACCTGGTGAGAGTTTGCCATCTCGGGTCCTCCCTCTGGTTGAACCAAGAGTCCATGCCATCTGTATTGAGCAGGAGGTCGGCCATGAAAAGCTGCAAAGCTTTGTAGGTTTCTGGGTTTATCTCTCCTGTGGTTATTTCACAAAGCTTCTTAAAGAGCGGCACCTCTTGAGAGGCTTGCCCTTGCTCTTGCACGCCGAGGACAAAAGTCAGGCTTGCGATAGGGAGCTGGGAGATTGGACTCTCAGGGTCCCTGAGCTCCCTCTTGAAGTCCAAGACCTCTTGCTGAGGTTCATGTATCGAGCCGGTGCTGATGAAAATCTGTCCTCGGCGAAAGCTTACAAGGCTGTCTTGATAGCTTGGCTTGAGCTCCAGTGTGCAGGTCCAGAATTCAAGACTTTGAAACTGGGCTTTGAGCTCTTCTCGCACAGCACGGGCATTGAAGATAATGGGTTGGTCTACCCTACGTTTTACTAGACTAGTCATATGATTGTTCTCCTAAATTCTCTATTGCCTGAGCTACTTTAGCCAGCATTAATTCTGTTGCAGCTACAGCATCCGCCGCAAAGACTTCCAGTCCTGCAGTCTTGCATTCTTGCAAGAGAAGCTTGGTTGTCGATGTGGTATATCTGAGAGCTGCAAAAAGTAGCTTGTTGTTGAATTCTAATTCCTGTATTTTTGTTTCTTGTGTCATGGGTTTTCCTTGGTTAGGGAGATAGCTTAACGTGTGGTTGTGGGAGCTATCTCAGGTTATCCTTCTCCCCTCCTCCTTAGATTTTCCCGCTGAGCAGGTCTTCTGCGAATTGGTCTGCCCAGTTGGCGAGGAAGTTGTTCTTGGTATCCAGCCATTCTCGAGTCATCTCATTGAGCTCTTCATTGGACTTCTGCGGGAACTTTCTCTTGAACTTTTTCCACTGCTCCCTGAACTCATCCATCTCCTTGAGCTTGGCTTTGGGCATCGGGCTGAGCTTGGTGTCCCTCCAGACCTCTATGGAGTTCCGGTTTGCGGGGCGTAGCGTTTGCTCTGGACTCTGGCTTGCAGCGTGCAGCCAAGTTAGGAAGTCCTGCCCTGTCATCGGCTCCATGCCCTCGACTTGCACGAGGAGCTGACCAAGAGGTCCTTGTCTGGGTGTGATATTGAGGTTGTAGGTTTGTTCAATAAGTTTTGTCATTCATTTTCTCCTTAGGTTATAGTAATAGTTCTGAGTTGCCTTGGGCTTAAGCTTCTGGGCCGAGCCTCCTCCACTCCTTCTCAAATTCTGCCTTGCTGATTGTCCGAGTCGTGCCGCAGGACTTCCTGAGCACAACCCAATCTCCGTGCTGGCTCTGGAGCTTAGCTCTCTGTCCGGTCAGAATGTTCTGGTAATCTGGCTGCTTGGAAGGCAGAATCCAGTCCAAGCCAAGACGCCAGCTGCTTCTAGAGCGCCCCATTGATGTTCTCCATGCCGTAAATCCAGACAAAAGTGTCCTCGCCTTTCTGACTCGGCTTATGCACTTCGAGAGTCCAAGTCTTCCAAGCTTCTGGGTCTTTGCAAGCCTGCCCTTCCCTGCCCTTGGTTGCTCCCTCGAGAATCCAAAGGGTTTGGCTGTGGTAGACAAGGCGAGCTTGACAGGTGTAGGCTTGCCGTTCACAGAAGGTCTTGTAAGTGGTCTTGGTTTTGCCGGCTAGGCTAGACCAAAACGCCTGAGGTGTAGGACCGACTTCCTGCTCGACTAGCTCTCTGACGAGTCGCCGAGGTTGTTTCTTGTTGTCTGGAAAAACTAGGCACTGGATTGTAGGCATGCCTAGGGTCTTGGTTCTATCTTTCTTGTTCATCTTCTTGTATCTCCTTGAGAAGTTGGTTGAGGGTGGTTCGAGAAGTTTGGTTCTGGTCTCGACCAAAAAAGCCTGAAAAGCTACGAGGGTATCTTCTAGATAGTTTAGCTCTTCGAGAAGTCTCTCTTTTGCAGGGCTAAACATGGCGTCCTCCTAACTTAGAATTGAGCCAAACTATAAGCTCTACTCTGCCTAAGATTTGGCGAGGAGTTTGTTTGCCTGTTCCTAGCTGGTAGACTGCTACATAGCTGTCAGGATAGTCTTGGTCTTCTTGTAGCTTGGTACCTGGCTGAGATTGCAGAGCCCCGGCTCGATTGTGGGAGTGCCAAGAGAGCAGGGCTTTGAAAGTTTTGCCTTGCTTGTCTTTGGCTTGCACTAGTAGGGAGTTCTCCTCGGTGCTGAGTTGAGCTCCGGCACGCTGCAGAAGGCTGATGTGTGAGTAGAGTGGCTCAAATCCGGCTGGACGAAAAGGCTCTCTTGAGTCAGCTTGTGACTTGGGTGCTGCCTGCTGCATGGCTAGTCCTCCAAAGTGTCTGGGTCTTCAAGCCCAGCTGAATTGTATTTTATCTGGGCTACTGTCCAGAGGTCATCCTTACGGCTAATACCGATGAGGCTTGCGACTGGAAGGTCTTGCCCTTCAATATAGAACCAAAGTTCTGGGCTGAGGTAATAGTGATATTCTCTATCTGGATTGAGTTGCCCGCTGAGCCCGTAGAAGCTAAAAGGAATTTCTCTTGTAGCTGGGCTTGGTTCGCCTAGCTTGAAGTCTTCAGGTAGTTTTGCAAGAGTGGCTTGAAATCCTTTTGCTGTTTGAGCTTGGCGGAGTTTCCAAAGTAAAGTCTTGAATTGGAAACGAAGCTGTGCTAGGTGTTGCTCTTCATGCAAGTCTGGACTAAAAAATTCGTTGTTATAGAGGTGTGTGCCGTTTGGCATAGTTTTGTGAGGGTATAGCATTGTGCTTTCTCCTAGTTTTGTAGTTTTGTCTAGTGCGGGGCGCAGATTGTTAGTTGGATTTAAGGTAAGAAGCAAAGCGGACTGCTGCCCCACGGGCTTTGCTTATGAGGGTATTGTATCGGAAAAGGGCGAGAGTGTAAAGTGGAAAATGGGCGGCTCGGTTGTTTTGCGGGCGAAACTATGGAAAAACACCGTGAAACTATGCAAAACCATACAAAACCATGGAAAACTTGAAAAGGGGGTTTGGGTGTTTTTATTTATTACAACTATTAAAAAAAAAAAAAATTAAAAACAACTATTAGTTACAGACGGGGGTATAATCGAAAATAAAGTTTTGTTTAGTTATGTGTGGTTATTGGGGGTTATCTGTGGTTATGTGTGGTTTTTGCTGTTTTGGTGTGCTTTTCTTTGGGGTGTGGGATTGTTGCTTTGGGCGGTGTTTTGGCTTTGGGCGGGGCAGAAAAGGGGCTTTACGGCTGTATTCATAGCATTTCGGATAAAAGAAAAGTCGACAACCATAAGTCGTCGACTATCCTTTGCAACTAAAAAGTTTAGAAACTCAAATCCACACCGTCAAGAGCTTTCAGGCTGTCTTCATAGCGCTTTGTCAGCACGGCAAGAATTTTGCTTTTGTCCTCAGGGCTCTTATTAGTGTAAAGCCCGTTGATAATTGCTTCCGGTGTTGCACCTTTGTAGCTTTCAAGCTCTTTTGCAGGCACGCCTTGAGCTTTGATGAAAGTCAAGATATAGTTGCGAAGTCCAGCGTTGCCGCTTGAAGCTGCCCGCCGTTCACCGAGCTTGCCTTCCAAAGCTTCCTGCATTACCCGCTTGACATAAGCCGGACGCCCTTGTTCAGGGTTTGCGGCAAAAAGGCTGTTTACTTTATCGTTGAGCCGCCGTGTGCCATATTCAAGCAGGCACGCCAAAGTTTCCGCCGGCAAGTCCCACAAGTAGCAAGTATGCTCTTCGCCGGCGCTTTTGAAGTTGAAAGTCAGCTTGTAGTCTAGCAGGCTTGCTACTTTATTGAGTCTGTCTTGAGCTTCCGCAATATCAGCGGCGTTGTTTTGTTCAAAGGTTTGTAAATTTTGTTTTGTCATTAGTTTTTGTCCTTTTCAAATATCAAGGCTTGATTGCTTTGATGTAAACAAAGTAGCACACTTAACACCTGTTGTCAACCCTAAAATATAATAAAATTCATCCCACCTGTTCACAAAATATTACAAATTGTTACAATTTTGCAGCCTGTCAAGTTTTCCGCCCGCAACCCTTTGCTGTCCGAGTCCGCCTATGCCACCCCTATCGCGCGCGCGTCTGAGGGGGTATTGCACTTTCCTAAAATCTGGGATGAAAAACCTGAGCTAGCTCAAAGCACCAGACCAAGAGCAAGCTCACCCTACCCTCGCTCCTGCCCTCTGACCACTTTTGCGTTGACAGGGCCGAGCCGCGGCCTTATAATAGCCGTAGCACAAGGCGCCACCGCAGTTAGCCTGACCCTTGTGCTCTCTACAACTTTCAAGAAAGGAATCACCAAATGTCAAGAGAAACTACCAAAGGAAAACTCCTGAGTCCGCTTGAGCTTGAAGTCTTGGGAGCCATCGACGTGAATGACCTGGTTGACAGGGCCGCAGCGCCTCTCCCATCAAGTGAAGCTCCGAGTCTGGCTAAGCTTCGCCAGATTCATCATGAGATTGCCAGGCTTCTTGCGAGCGGTCTGTCCGAAGCAGACGTGGCAGCTAGCACCGGCTACAGCCTGAGCCGAATCTCAATCCTCAAGTCGGACCCGAGCTTCAAAGAGCTTCTGGCTTACTACTCAGCTCGTTCTGAGGAGGTCTTCATAGATGTCCGTAAGCGGCTCGCCATGCTCGGCACTGATGCTGTAGCTGAGCTGCAAGACAGACTGGACTTCAAGTCTGATAGCCTGACCAACACCCAGCTCATCGAAATCACTAAGGCCACACTTGACAGGGCTGGCTTCAACCCTGTGGCTAAGACTGAGTCTGTGTCCGTGCTGCTGACCGGAGAAGAGCTCCAGAAGATGAAACAGAATTTAGGAGGAGGGAATAATGTCAGGGTCGTCGAATCATTATCACAAGGTAGTGGGCCTGCGTCACGTCAAGATTCTGAAGAATAATCCCTGGGGAGGCAAGCAACCAAGGCTCAAAGGGAACCGAGCCAAAGGCAAGACCTATGAGCGCACAGTGCTACGCTGTCTGAGGAGGGCTCTCACCGAGTCCGACTGCATTCACTATAATGAGTGGCTGGGTTTCACGGATGCTAGTGGGACTACCTACTGTCAGCCGGATATCTATGTCGTTCTGCCAAGCTACGTGCTGCTGCTGGAAGTCAAGCTCACTCAGACCGAAGATGCGGAGATTCAGCTCCGGGACCTCTATCGCCCTCTGCTTGAGGAGCTTTACGGCCTGCCTGTGGTGATGGTCCAGGTCTGCAAGAATCTCCGCTACCAACCCAAGTATGCCATTTCTAGTCTGAGGGAAGCTTCTCAGCCAGGCATCCTCTATACTTACCATTGCATAGGAGAACTTATCAATGTCTAGTCTTACATCCGCCCTTGGTCCAGCTCAACTGAGCTCTGAAGACCTTCTTGCTTTCCAGGAAGCCTACTATCGTGACCCTGTGGAGTTCATGCAAAGTGTGTTAGGGAATTGGTTTACCTCCCCTCTGAGTTGGGTGCACAGGGGTTGGCTTGCAATCTTGCTGCGACGCACGGACTTTCTGCCTAAGTATGGTGAGCTAGATAAAATCATCTCCCACTTTGTCTACAAGGAGAATCCCTGGGACACTGCTGAGAAGGGCAAGCCTCTCTTCCAGCTGGAAGCCGATGGAAACCTGAGCTTGACCGTGACCAAAAATACAGAAATCATGATGCCTCGTGGTATTGGCAAGACCACTTGCTTCAACGGTGCTATCATTTTCATGGCTATCTATGAAGTGCGCCACTTTGTGCTGCTCATCGGCGAAACAGCTACGCATGCGAGTCAGCAGCTGCAGAACATTCGCAGAGAGTTTGAAGAGAACTCCCGCCTCAAGGCCATCTATGGGAATCTGAAAGGCACTGGGACTTGGAACAATGACCAGATTGAGCTGGCTAATGGTTTTGTTCTTGCTGCGACTGGGCGTGGAGGTCAGGTTCGAGGCCGCAATGTGAATGGGCATCGGCCGGATTTGATAGCTCTGGACGACGTGGAGGATGAAGAAAGCGTAGCCACAGCAGAGCAGCGGCAAAAGACCCTGGAGTGGTTCATGTCTTCGGTCACTCCGGCCATTGCAGAGCTGGACCCTGCCAGTGGTATCTTCCTTTCCGGCACACTGCTGCATAATGAAGCCTTGCTTGTGCAGGTAGGGCGTGACCCTACTTTTACCACGGTGGTCCTGGGTGTGCTGGATAATGAAGGCCAGCCTGTGTTCCCAAGCTACATGAGTCTGGAGAAGCTCGAAGCTAAAAAGGCTTTCTACTCTCGCCAAGGCAAGCTACCACATTTCTACCTGGAGTTCTTTAACCGCTTGGTTTCAGAGGACACTATGAAGCTCAATCCCGCTTTTGTGCAGAGGGAGGTCCTGTTGAGGCCATTGGCCTTGGCGCTGTGCCATGACCCGGCTATCTCAAAGAAAAAGAAGAGCGACTCTGCAACTTTTGCTGTGGTAGGACTCTACCCGGCTGGCAGGTTCCAGGTAGAGGATGTCTGGGGTGCGATAGGGCTTACACCACAGGAGGCCAGGGATAAGCTTTTCGAGCTGCATCGCAAGTGGCATGGCTATGCTGCAGAAGTGCCGCTCTACTGTGGCATCGAGACCGTGGCTTACCAAGAGGCTCTTTATGACCTTTGCACTGAGAAGATGGCTAAGGAGGATTATTGGTTCCAGCTGGAGAAGCTCAAGTTCAACCAGGAAAAGGGTGCGAGAATTCTCGGTCAGCTGGAGCCTCGTTACAAGGCTAGGGTCGTGCACCACCGACGGGAATTTGGCGAGTTGGAGAGTCAGATGATGGAATTTCCTGCAGGACATGATGACTATCTTGACGTGGTGGCGATGTGCTTTAGCCTCCTGCAACCACTTTATGCGGCCGCTGCAGAGAAAGAAGTTGACAGGGAAGCCGCTGAGGGCTCATACTATAAAAGTGAAGCCGGAGCAACCGGAGGACTTTAACTGAAAGGAGAATTTAAGTATGGCAGAGAATAGTGGATTTCCACTGGATGACTTGATGGATGACCTAGAAACTCCTGAACCTAGGGATGACTGGGAAAAAGAACAGCAAGAAAGAAAAAAGCAGGGCGCTAAGCTCTTGGCTCGGGCTATTCTTGCAGGAGGAACTGAATCTGAAGATAAGATTGTGGAAAGCATTATGAAATTCCAAGACTTATCTCGTATTATGAGGGAGATGTAAAATGCCTGGATTACAAGATTTACAGAGGATGGTGCAGCCTATTACAGGCCAGGCTAGCATGGAGGCTGCGGTTGCAGCGCTGAACCCGCAAGAGAGGGCTATGGTGGCTCAAGGTCTGGACCCTTTTGGCGCTGACCAGGGAATGTTGGGTGGGCAGCCTGGGATAGCCCAAGCACCGATTCCCGGAGCTATCCCACAGCCTACTACCGCACAGCCTGCTGGCTTGAGCCCTGAGTCCCGCATGGCCATTGGTGCTATGCTTGAGCAGAGCCTTGCTGCGATTGGGCAACCTGCTAGTGAGGCGGACGCCGCTGCGGCTCAGAGTATTCAGAACGCCTTGATGGCTCTTGGAGGAGGTATGTAGTATGCTTCAGCTCTTTAAGGATTTTATTCGTCCTAAGTCTGAGACACATAACAAATTGCTGGCTCGAGTTAAGAGCCAGCTTTCAGAGTCTGAAAGCAAGATGTCTCAGTTTTACAACCGCTGGAACATGAGGGAACTTCAGTATCAAGCTTATATGCCTGTGCAAGACTGGGAAGCTAAATACAAGACTGCTTGCAAAGACAAGGAGCTTACTGGCATCAAGAAGCAGGATGCTAATATTGTAGTTCCCTATAGCTTCAGCACGATTAGGACTATTGTAACTTATCTGGCTACGGTGTTCTTTGCTAGGAAGCCTATCTTCACAGTAAGCACAAATGACCCAGCTCTGCTTGAAAATGCTAAGAACATGGAAGCCTTGCTTCAGTATAATGCTGACCATGCAAAGCTGGTGGCTCAAGGTATCCAGTTTCTCTACAATGGGGAAATCTATGGCTTGGGCGTGCTGAAAACAGCCTTCCGGACAGAGAGCCAGCCTAGGACTTCCTGGGTTCATGATGTGATGACAGGTTTACCTATGCGTGTGCGGCAGAGTCAACTGGTCTACCAGGGAAACACTGTCGAAGTCATCGACCCGTTTCTTTTCTTCCCAGACCCAAGAGTGCCGATGAGCCAGGTCAATCGTAAGGGCGAGTATGTCTACTGGCGAAGCTTTGTAGGAAAGTTTAGCCTGCAGAAGGCTGGGGACACTTATGCCTATCTGGACTCGATTGGCACGATGACTCCGGGGGACTCCGGTGCAAGTCTGGCCAATCTGAGGGCTAATGGGGACAGCCTGAACAACCAATATGACTTCAAGGCTCCAGGGGATGGAAGTCCTTTTGTCCAGATTGATGAAGGCAGTTTGGAGTTGATTCCAGAGGAGATAGGCTTGGACCTGGGCGATGGGTTTGACAATTCTAAGCCTTACAAGTTCATCCTGACCTTGGCCAACAAAACCCAGATTATTCGGTTTGAACTTTATGAGCCTGACCATAACATGCACCCGGTGGTCGTGAGTGAGCCTTATGCTATTGGCTCTGGTTTTGGTAATATGGGAATCTCAGATTACCTAAGCCCTTTCCAAGAGAGTATCTCCTGGTTCCTGAATTCCCATATCTTTAATGTCAAGGGGATTGTTAACAACAGCTTCCTCTATGACCCCAGTATGATTGAAGAGAAGGACCTGAAGAGTGATGTTCCGGGTCGCTGTATCCGCATCAAGCCTAAGGCTTTCGGTGTGGATGTGCAGACTTATTTCAAGCAGCTCGCTGTGGTGGATACGACATCTGGCCACGTGGCTGACATGCAGCAGCTTATGCGGCTTGGTAATGACCTTAGTGCTATCAACGACAATGTCAGGGGAATGCAGGATTCTGGAGGCCGTAAGACCGCGACTGAGATTCGAGCCACGATTGAGGCTGTATCTAGCCGCTTGGCTTTCCATGGGCAGTATATTAGTGCGACTGCCTTTACTGACCTTGGCAAGCAGTGGAGCCTTAACCTGCAGCAGTATCTGAGTGATGACTTCCAGCTTGCTGTTCTCGGAGAGAATGGCTCAAGAGCTCCTGTCCAGATTACCCCTCAGAACATTACTGGGGATTTCATCTTCCCAGTGCATGATGGCACTTTGCCTATGGACAAGGTTGCCCTGTTTGATATTTGGCAACAGGCTTTGCAATTCGCAGCAAGTCAGCCTCAGGTTATGCAGAGCTTTGACATCCCGAGAATCTTCGAGTATGTAGCTAAGCTGGGCGGCGCTGAAAACATAGACCAGTTCCGGGTTCAGGCACAACTTGACGCGACTGTGCAAGCTCAAGCTCAGGCGGGTAACTTGGTTCCAGTTGGTTCAATAGGAGGAGGTTCTAATGTCGATTTATCTCAGATGTTCTAAGGCTTGGCGGGCTTGGAAGGCTCGCCGGCGTAGGAAGGCCTTGCTGGCTAGCTTTGCAAAGATTCCGGTTTTCCAGGGTGAACGCCTGGATAGGCTTATCACTTTGGTTGGCTCAAAAGATTTTCTTTTGTTCCTTGAATATTTAGGATTGACAGTCAACGATAAGCTTACTATACTAAGCAATATAGACCTACTTGATGAGGTTCAGCAGAAGCGTGCTATACGACTTCAACTTCAGATGCAAGGCTTAATGCAGGCCTATGACATCGCAGATTACCTGGCAAGTATGGCAAAACCTAAAGAGGAAGACAAAAATGAATTGGAATAAATGGAAACCCTACGGTAGAATTTGCAGGGACATAGACGAGAGAGCTGGAAGTGGAGTCGCTGAGGCTCCGGCAGCCGACCCTGCAGATGATATTCTGTCAATTTTTAGAATGGATTTTGAAGACAAGGCAGAGTCAGCGGTGGAGTCTGCTCCCGGCCAGGCCCCTGCTGAGTCTTCAAGCCCGAGTGTCCAGTCGGAGGCTCCGGAGGCTAGTAGCCAAGAACAGGTTCCTGCTTCATCGGCCTCGGAGTCTGCTCCTGTCCAAGAGCCTGGAAGTAAGTCTGAGGTTCAAGCTCCGTCCGCTGAGCCTGCTCCCCAGCCGGCTGGTCCAAAAACTGAAGAGCTACTTGCTAAAGCCTTGGAAGTGAATCAGCGTCTTGCTGCTCAGCTTGAGGCTCAAAAGCAAGCCCGCTCGGAGGAACCTTCTCAGCCAGAGGAAGATGAGGACACCAAGGTATTTGCTCCAAGACAATTTTCGGACTATACCTTTAATATTAATCCTAAGCTGTATGAAGGCTTATTCAGTGCCGAAGCGACACAGGAAGACCGTATCCAGTGTTTGCAGGCGTATGCGTCTGGCATTGCTACGACAGTGCATAATAGAGTTCTTGAGTCCCTTGGGTCTTGGACTAAGCAGAATTTCGAGGCGGTTCCTCGGGTTGTTCAAATGCTGATTCAGCAGAATAGCAGAGCAACTCAAACAGGGGCTGATATTCGCCAGGACTTCTACTCTAAGAACCCAGACCTGAAGAGGCAGGAACTTTATCCGCTGCTCAAGGCAACTATCCAGACTGTTCAGAAAGAAACCAAGGCAACTGCTTGGACACCTCAGTTCGCTGACAAAGTGGCAAGCCGTATGCGTGGGATTCTTGCTGGTTATGCCCAGGCCTCAAAGCCTCAGGCAGCTGCTCCGATTATGACACCGGCTGCAGCAAAGCCAGCACCAAAGGTGGTTGAAACTGACCCTAATGGTGCTGATGAAATTTTTGCAACCCTCAGTAATGAATTTTAGGAGATAAAGAATGGCTATTACTGGATTAAGAACAACGGAGAATTTCAGTCCGTCTGAAGTTCGCCCTAAAAACTGGCGAGAAGGTATCCTCCTTCAATATCCGAATGGAGCTTTCCCACTCTTCGCCCTCACTTCTCAAATGCGTAAAGAGTCTACAGATGACCCGGAATTTAACTGGTTTGAAAAACGCCTGGATGCTCGTCGTCTGTCTGTAACAACTGCTGTTGCTAACACGACTGACACAGCTGTTACAGTGGATGCAGATGCTAAGGTTGTCGTAGCTAAGACCATGCTCTATGTTGAGTCCACTGGAGAAATCCTCCTGGTTACTGCCGATCCGACCTCGGATACTGCCCTCACGGTTTCTCGTGGATTTGCAAGCACGACCGCTGCTAATATCCCGGCCAAAGCTCAGCTTTTGGTTATCGGAACTGCTTTTGAGGAAGGTTCCTTGGCTCCGACTGGTCAGGCTTATGACCCGTTCAAGCGCTACAATTACACTCAGATTTTCCGTCGCACGCTGGAAATTACTGGCACTGCAGCTAAGACTAAGTTGCGCACTGGGGATGCTGTCAAGGAAGCCAAGAGAGAGGCTCTGGAGTATATCTCTATCGACATTGAGCGTTCTATGTGGTTCTCGAATCGCAGTCAGGATACCTTCGAAGGCAAGCCTAGACGCACAATGGGTGGTGTTTTGAGTCAGCTTCCTGCCAGCAACATCTTCGATGCAAGTAAAGCCAAGTTTGCAGATGGTGTAGACTATGATACCTTGGAAGGTTGGATTAAAGACCTCTTTAAGTTTGGTTCTCAGGAGAAGATGGTATTCTGTGGTGACCAAGCTTTGCTGACCATTCAGCGTATTATCCGCAATGCGCCGAGTAGCACTTGGACTTGGACCCCGCAGACCAAAGAGTATGGAATGAATGTTACTCGTTTGGTAACCCCGTTCGGAACTTTAGTCTTCAAGACCTGCCCGTTGTTTAATCAATCTGTTTCGACTGGCTTGACAGGTGCTACCCCGTCCTATGGCTTTGATTCTTATGCTTTTGTCTTGGATATGGCTCGAGTCAAGTATGTCTACATGGATGGTCGCGACCTGAAATATGAGCCGAACTTGACTGCAGTTGGCTTGGATGGAGAGAAATCCGGCTATATTGCTGAATGCTCTATCAAACTGGAACAGCTTGAGAACCATGGTCTTATTAAGAACCTGGCTATTGCTAAAGAGTATGTTCAGAAAACTCAGGAAGTAGGCACGACTACTGGTGCTTAAGCCTGGAAGCTAAGTTTGAAAGGAGGCTGGTCTGCTAAAGGCCTCCTCCTTTTTCTTTTATCTGGAAGGAAACACAATGACAACTTGGGCTGAATTTTATGAAGCTGTAAAGCTTGAGGCTAATAAGGGAGATACTCTTCAGGAGATAATCCCAATCAAAGCTTACTTGGCCTTGCACACTCTGGAACAAAATTGGAGTTATAAGTGGAATGAGAAGCTGCTGAAATTTCTCATAGATCCTAATTCTGAAAATCCTCAAATTTTGGAACTCCCTACTGATTTGAAGTCTATTATAACCTGCAAGGTAAGCTCAAGCGGGTTTACGGAATGCTCTCGAGAGCTTGCGCTGTTAGACCCGAGTGATTTTGAGTTTGGAAATAACTCTGAGCCTGATGGTTACTGGCTGCAAGGGGATTCCTACCTTTGGTTCTCGGCAGGAGTCAAGGCTGGTATGTCTGGTGCTCTGTGGTATAACGCTTTCACGCAGCAAGACGACATGACAGGGGACAAAACTAGTCCTATGCTTAAGCATGGATACCAGGCTTTGCTTGGAATAACTATGCAGAATTTGGCAGCTTATTGCCGGGAGCCTCGATGGATGCAGGATTATGCTGCGTTGACGGAGATTGGAATTAAAACTCTGCATATTGCAGATGAGGAACTTCGGCGCTTGACCTCTACTGTGCAGTTTGGAGGCCACTAATGGTCAAGAAGTCTTGCAGTCCTTATGACCAGGTCATGCCTTTAGCAGGAAAGGGAGAACCTTTCAAGCCAGGAACTTCCCTTGGCTCTAGCTGGCAAAGTGTAGTTGTGCCTGGAGGGGATAACTATTTTCAGGAGGTAGGACAAAAGCAACTTTGTTGGGAAAAGCCTTGGAGGCCACAAACATTTAACCAGGTAGAAAAGTTGGCTTGTGTTGACCTTGGGAACTTTGACATTCGGATTCTGCTTAACCGTAAAGAGAATGTCTCGGCTTTCAGGGCTGATGCTGCTCTGGCGGCTGCTTTGGGACAGAGCTCCTTAGGCAAGCTCAAGGATGCTTTAGGGGAGTTCTCTAGCGCCAAGGCTCCGACGGACTCCTTGGTTCTGTCCGGTTCAGTGGAGTTGTGGTCTCTGCAGGAAATATTTAAAACGTCTGCTTTAAGGAGTCTTGACAGCGTATTGCTTTCTCTTTATACTAAAGCTAGTGATGAGGGACTTCGCTATTTGGATAGCTTCTGGGTCTTCGGCACTAAGTCGGCCGAAGAGGCAATGAAGCTTATTGTGGCCTGCACGCTGAAGGCCGAGCAACAAATTGAACTCCTGGAGGGTTTGAGTTTTCAATCCTTGCCGGTAGTGCTTAAACTGGATTTGCCTTTGGAGGATGTTGCTAGACTCTCAGATATGGCCAAATTGTCTGCTGGTAAGGCTGTAAGTTCCTCGCTACGTTTTGGGGATATTTGCTTTGTAGGTGTTGGCTTTGCTTTGCAGGGCTATGGCGAAGGAGCCTACGGATTGTAATGCTATTGGAAAGGAAAAGAGATGAATAAGCAAGAAGGAAAGGTATGCTGTAAAGGCAGCTTCCAGGTTTTTGATAAAGACACTGGAGAGCTTCTTTTCGAGAATCATAATATGTTTATGAACCTGGCTCTTGAAGCGATTGCAAAATGGGTTGCAGGGGATAGCACAGTGCTTGTGCCTACTGTGGTTAAAATTGGCACTTCGTCTGCAGATGTGGCTATGGGGCAGCTTGCTCTGCAGGGCTCTGTCCTGGGCACGAAAGCTGTGGACTCGGCTGAAGCGGTTGGGGCTTCAGTGAAGTTTATTGCTAGTTTTCTTGCCGGCGAGGCTTCAGGCGTTTGGGAAGAGGTTGGTCTTTTTGATACGGCTGATGTAATGTGGTCTAGGAGCTTAACTGGAACCTACACCAAAAAAGACAAGGACAAAATTGAAGTTCACTGGACTTATGAGTTCTATGACAACTCGCAAAGTGCCGGAGCTTAAGGAGGTCTTATGAAAGATTCCATTAGCTTGAAAGGTAGAGTTCGAGTTTGGCAAGGGGATACCCTGGTCTGTGATAGCCATAATAGGGTTGTCACTCTAGGGCTGGAACTTTTCGCTCGGTTGGTTATGGCTGAAGAAGGGGCCTTGCTTCCGAGTAAGTTTCTGCTCGGAGATAGTGCTGCTCTGACTACCAATGCCATGACTGGGCTGCAAGGCTCTAAGATTGCAGAGTGTGCTTGCACAGCTAGCAGGCGCAATAATGTGCTGAGCTGGCAAGGGACTTTTACCTTTGATGAAATTAATGAGAAAGATTGCAGGGAGATTGGGTTGTTCAATGCAGAAAGCCCTGCGATTATGATGGCCAGGTTCTTGCCTGTCCAGCAATTTAAGTTGAAATCTGGAACCCCAGTGCGGATTAACTGGGAAATCATAGTAGGAGAATAAGAATGGCAGAACCTGGAATTACACAGACGGACATTCTCAAGCTTAATAAACCTGACAAAGGCTATTTTGATTGGGATGTGCCTCTTAATGAGAACTGGGATAAATTAGATTTTCTTGGAGCAGGGCAGCTCCCGTTGCTTTATCGGCTGGAAAGTGAGCGAATTCTGGAAGGAGCTGACGCGACAGGTTGGGCTCTGCAAGGCTCTGTCCTTGATGGAGATACCTATCCAACGCTTTGGACACTGCTTAAGACTGCGAAGGATAGGGCAGCTAGTAAGACTCTGGAGATTAAAGAGATTACCTACACGGTGGCTCAGGATGAGGTTACTGGAATGGTCTTTGTTGACCAAGCTAACTATGATAAAGGTTGGGCTAACCTCAAAGACTCTTTGGGCTTTATTGTTTCCTTTGTGGATGAAGTGAAGTCTATCACTTTGCCGAAAAGAGCTGTCTATGACAGGGTCGATGTTGAAGGCTTGAATGGATTTGGGGCTGAAAGTCTGCCGAATATTGAGGGTAGCGTTACAACAGATATTTATTATGGATATTTGAAATCCTCTGGTTGTTTTACTACCACCGAAGAAACAACTGTAAGTAGTACAACAAGCAGAAATGAAGCTGGAAAATTAGGTTTTGACGCTTCCCGTAGTTCATCAACCTACCAAGATGGAGCTTCTGTTCAGCCTGACCATCATGTTGTTTATGCCTATTACAAAGTCGGCAACACAATAGTGGCGGATGAGTCTATTGACCTGGGAAATGTCTTGACTCAGCTTGCAGCCATGCAAACCCAACTTGCAGGTAAAGCAGACAAAGACCTGAGCAACACCGAGCCTAGTCAAGAATTCCTGGATTCTGTTGCTAGTGGCGCCTCGGCTGATGTAAGTGCAGCGATTACTATCAATGCAACCTCTTATACTGCACCAGCTCCTGGAATCATTGTAAAGCATAATACTCATGCTGACCATGCTAACAACTGGTTTAAGGTCAATAATGTGCAAATCTATGACTTTTCTATGACAGGTTCTTATGCCAATGGAACTATGACTCCATTTTCATTCCCTGTAAATAAGGGAGATGTTTGCACTTCAAACACTAACTTTTTAAACTTCTATCCTTTTGTAGGAGCTATGTAAATGTATGTAATCAATCCTAAAACGAATATTGTAAATGTCTGGGAAGACACTACAATAAACAAACAAAGAGTAGCTTCAGGTTCTTGGGGAGTTGAGCTTTATGAAGGGCCTGTAGAAGAGTTTGAAGGGACTCTGTATCGAAAGGGTTTTGCGCCGAAACCTTCTCTGGCTGAGCTTAAGGCCGCTAAGCTTGCTGAGATAAACGAGGAGCGATATAAGCAAGAGCAGAGTGGCTTTGAATACCTTGATCGGATTTTTGATTCAGACCAAATTTCTTGCACAAGAATCCTAGGTGCAAGTGTTTCAGCTCAAACAGCTATTGCAGCTAAGACGCCTTTCACTATTACCTGGACTGCTCAAGATAATAGCACAGTTGAGCTGAATGCTGAACAGCTTCTTGGCCTGACTGTTGCTCTGGCTCAGCACTCTAACATGTGCCATGAGAGGGGGAAAGAACTAAAAGGCTACCTAGATGCTGCACAAACTCCTGAGGAAGTTGCGGCTATCACCTGGGATTATGTGCCACCTGAGGAGTCTGAGCCAAGCTCTGCAGAGTCTGTCAACTCTATTCTTGAGAAGGACTAGCCATGACAGGAGAACAATCTGAGCTGAATGAAATTCTTGACCTGAGTTTAATTGCAGATGTTTTGCAAATTTTAAACTTCTGGTTGAATCTAAAACAAGTCAGCTCAGATGCTCTCATGCAGGAACTTAAGAATCAAGACTCAAGCTATTTGGATAAACTTATTGAGGGGCAACAGGCTATACTTACTAAGCTTGCCTCTATTGAAACTTTGTTGAAAGGAAACCTGAATGTCGAACAATAAAAACATCTCAAACTCAAATCCAGAAATCCATGTTCAAAATGGTGCTACACATCAAGAGCCAGTCTTAGTTGGCTCTGCCAATCAGATTGTGAGATTTGTTGGTCTAGTGATGTTCTGCACTATTCTGGTCCTGAGCTATTTTGGTCTGGAGAATCTCAAGCTCCTTAAAGATACTGAGGCCAAGATTGGCCGTCTTGAGATTCAAGTCCAAACTCTAGAAGATATCGTTGTAAATAAAACTTTAGCTGTAAGGGATTAGGTAGATGGTGACCTATATTGAAAGAGTTGCCAGAGGAGATAAGGACGAACCTAAGCTTGAGAAGGTAGAACCAAAGCCAAAGAAGGTCGTTATGCTTGAAAGTCTGGTTGTAAGACCTACTAGGGCAACTGACGATATTAAACCTCGTTTTGGTCGAGTCTATGGTGGTTCACCTTATACCATGAACAAAGGTGGCCTTTATGGCGACCGTCGAAAGAAAAGAACTCCAACAAGGAAAGACTGATGAAATATCAAGAAGGACTAGAGGGGACTAAGGAATGGTTGCGGTCTAGCTCTAAAGCAGAAATCCTTCTTGTCCTCGCAGAAGCAGGTCTTAGTAAGCAGAAGTCAGGATTGGTGCTTCGAAAGTTCTGTGAGGAGCATTGCCGAGACCGAGTAAGCTATGACCTTGCTATGCATCCGACTACCTGCTCGAAGAAACTTACTGCGGCTTTGTGGAAAATCAAGGCCGCTTTGAAATGGCTTGGATTGCTGGGATAGCTCATCCATTGTTGAGCTGAGCTATCTCCCTCGCCACATTTTCGCCACAACCTCGCCACAACAAATCCTCCATTTTGTGTTACTTTAAAAGAGTAATCAAACAAATGGAGGATTTTCTTATGTTCAATTTCCAGAATCTTATAGCAATGGCCAGCCAGGCCATGATGAAGAAGCTTGTCAGCTCTGATGCTATGTATCAGCAGTGGCAGGCTTTTTCTCGCAAGTGGGGTTTACCTGAAACTTCAAGGGCAGAGTTCGACACCCTTGTCAGCAAGTTCAACAATACAGACCCTGGCGCTAAGATGAATCAGCTTAGCAGTGTTCAGCCTGAGCAGATTCAAAAGTTCCTCGGGAATATGATGAAGTAAGCTCCTAGTTTGGTTTCCTTTCAACAACTTTTAGGAGATTCTAAAATGACAGATAATGGTGGTGGTTTTGGAGAAGGCTCTGGCATCTTCTTTGCCTTCTTAATTTTTGCCCTCTTTGCTTTCGGTGGTGGAGCTTGGGGTGGCGGCTGGGGTGGTCGTGGCGCAGGTGCTACTGCCGCTGTAGCTGATATTGGAATCCAGTCTCAGTTGGATAATATCCAATCTCAGAATTTCTACAATAGCTTGAACAATGGTATAGCTGGAATCCAGTCTGCGCTATGTCAAGGCTTTGCAGGGATTAACCAAACAGTCAATAACACTGCTGCAGCAGCGGCTTTGCAGAACTGTGGTCAGACTCGTGACATCATAGCTGCCATTACTAATGGCACAGCCAGTTTGAGCAACAAGATTGACCAAAATACAATCTCTGCTCTGCAGACTGAGAATGCAAGACTCTATGCTGATAAGAGTAATCTTATCCAGAGTGTTGGCTTCAATGAACGGATGTATGGGCTTGAGAAACAGCTTGCTGCTTGCTGCTGCCAAAATCAGCAGGACCTTAATCTCATCCTGGCTAAGTTGCCGACAAGCACGACTAGTGTCAAGGCTTAGGCTTCCAAGGGTAGGTCTTAGTGCCTACCCTACTTTTTAACTCAGGTAAGTAGGAGATTCAAAATGGGTTGGTGTAAAGAAATAATGGAGCACGCCGCAGAGCATAAGCTGGAAACCAAAAAGCACCTGGCTGCCATGGCTATCCTGGTAGAGATGGCTGATGAAGGCTATGCGGCAAATCCTTCCAGATGGGAAGGGCACAGAGAGAAGGTGGAGAGCTTGGTCTTTGGCTGGCACTTTACAAAAGAGGGAGCAGAAAAAGCAGTAGCCAAGATGCAGAATAAAGATGGCTCTTCTGGGCAGTATTGGACTCTCAAAGATGTAGAAGAGGTCTGTCGTGCTATGGGTCTGGACTGGAACCAGAAGAACTACAATATCTATGATTTGTATTACACTCTGAACATGATGCGGAGTGATTACTACAAAGCCAATGAGGCACCGCAATATTATGTTGACCTGGCCTTTGACTTCCTGGATGACAAAGATGCTCCAGAGGGCAAAGCAAAGCGATACTATGTTGCTATGCACTGTGCGGAATAGACTCGTATCCTCCAAGTTGAGTCTACTGAGAAAGGAACTCTGATTGTCAGGGCTCCTTTCTTTTTGCTTGCAAGGAAGGCAAGTGTTCGCTATAATGGGGTTTAGGAGGAGCTACTGTGCCAGAATATCAAGAAATTGTTTGGACTATAAATGCTGCACTGCTTGGGTGGATTCTCACGCAGTATTTCAAGCTGAGAAAAGAAATCAGCTTATTGCAACTTAGTCTTGTTAAGAACTACGCCACCAATGAAGCTATTGAAAAGCTTATCTCGAATCAGAACAAAATGCTGGATACCATGATAGAGATTAAGATTGACCAAGCTACAATTTTTGAAAGAATAGAGAGGTTCCATAATGAAGCGAAGAGAAAGCCCTTACAGACTAAGTAAGACAAGCCTAGCCAGACTCAAAGGCGTAGACCAGCGGTTGGTTAGTTTGGTCTATGAGATGCTTTGGTATATAGATGTTTCTGTAATTGAAGGCTTGAGAACTTTGGAACAACAGCGACAGAATGTTGCAAAAGGAGTCAGTCAAACGCTGAAGTCTAAGCACCTGGAAGGCAAAGCTGTGGACCTTTGGCCTTATCCTGTGCCACGGCAAACTAATGGTCAGCTGGATTCTCGCTCTGAGGCTTGGAACCGAATGGCTTTTGTTGCAGGGTATTGTGCCGGGCAGCTAGGCCTGAAGTTGACTTGGGGTGGCGAATGGAAAACCCTTGTAGATAAACCACATTTTCAACTGGAGGATTAAAGATGTATGAGATTTTTAACTACATTAGTGAGAACTTTGAAACTATTGTTACTATTTTTGGGTCTGTTGTTGTCGGAGCTTCTGCTGCTTGTGCTCTTATTCCGGGCGGTGGCCTCGTGAAGAAAGTGCTGGCAGTTCTAGCCTTGAACATCCGCAATGCGACCCCAGAGCAGATTGCCAAGGCTAAGGCTCTTGTCGATGCTGGAAAAGAACTTACTAAACCAGAGAAGGATAAATAATGAGCGATAGGTTAGTTCGGATAGATGAGCTTGCTATTGGGCTGACACCTGACCTTCCTGACCAGAAACCAATTCTGTGGGAGGATTCTCGTGGCGTGCTGTTTCGTGACCGCACGCTTCAGCCAATGCCAAGTCAAATTCCGCTGATGTCAGCAGGTGTCCCTGTTAATGCGGTGTCAAGTGCTGGTGATTTAGTCTTCCTCGGCACTAAATCCTCCGTGCTAGCCTATTCGCTTGCTGACGCAACAATTAGCGATGTTACAAATCCACAGGACAGAAGTGTTGGAGATTGGAGCTTCTGTCCTTTTGGCAGGTGGATGCTGGCTAGCCACAATGGCTTGGTCTGGATTTGGAAACCAAGAGATGATGAAGAATGGCTGGATGAGGAGAAGACTGAAAAGAACCCAGCCTACTGGCCTTATGACCAATTCCAAGAGGTTACTGGGTTCACTGCTCGAGGTTACAAGGCAAAGTTCCTACTCAAGATTAAAAACTTTGTGCTGGCGATTTGTGCCGACTCTGTAGTTTGGGCGAGCGATGATGACCCGGAAGACTGGGAACCGAAGGAGTCCAACATGGCTGGTGACCTCTTCATCAGGGATATTCAAGGCGAGCTCCTTGGAGGTGTGTCTACTGAGAACTTTGCGCTTATCTGCACGAATAAAGAGGTAGTTCGGGTGGACTATGTCAGTCGGCCTTATGTCTTCTCCTATAAGAAGCTGCTGGAGGGAGCTGGAATTTACAACTCTCGCTGCATTGTGCTTACGAATAAGAGTATCTTTGGCTTCGGGCCTAATGGTATTTGGATTTCAGATGGCTCAGGCTTTACCTACATTGATGGCGAAACCGTAGGTGCTACTATTGATGAGTCCCTGGACACAACTCAGGTGGAAGGTTGCTTGGTTGGAGCTTGGAGCATTCTGCATCATGTCTTCTTTTTTGTGCCTACAGCAGAGGAAGGTATCCAGTGCTTTGGCTTCAATATGGATAACAGCACTTGGACAAGACTTGACTGGGATAGATACTGTGCTTGGAAACAATACTGGGTAGATAGCACAGGCACGCTGTATATAGACGACCTGAAAAATGCTGCGAACTTGGGAGCTGGAGATGGTAAGTTGCCTCTGGTAGAGGACGCAGAGGGCTTGATTGGTATGACCTATGAAGGTTGGGGTCAGGTAAGTTATGGAGGTAAGATATGGTGTCAGGTTTAGGGCATGTCTGGGTAGATGGAAATCTTATTTCGACTAGCCAAGGGGAACGTGACCTTTGGATTGAAAGCAAGGATATTGAACTGGACAGCAAGGCTCATAAGTATATAGACACTTTTGTAGCTGAACTACGAGATGCAGGGGAAACTCAGGCCAGGATTAAGATTGGCTATCGGGATAGGCTGGAAGACCCGCTCCAGTGGACTGATTGGTTCTCTATGGCTGACCAAGACCTCATGCATTGGCTTAGAATTACCACTAGGTATTTTCGAGTTCGTATTGAGGATGCAGGGGCTAAGAGTATCTGGAAGCTTAGTGCACTAGAGTTCTTTGGTCAGGTTATGGGAGGTAGACTCTGATGGTGGATTTTAGTAATCTTCCAGCTCCGAGCTCTTATCAGGACTGGCAAAGTTGGGCATCAATGCTGGTTCAGCAACTTCAAAATGCTGGTCAAGAAAATGTTGTCAGCTTGCCAGTTTACATGTATGATAGTAGCAAAGCTCGAAATGGTTTGCCTCCGGCGGCAAAAGGAGATTTAGTCTGGTTGCTGCAAGGTGGCAAGAGAAAATTGGCGGTGTGGGATGGAAATACCTGGATTACATATGCTCCAGAGCTCTGAACTAGAGGCTCATTTTAGTCCTGAAGCTTGGAATCGGCTTCAGGCTTTTGACTGGATAGCTCTTGGTAGGGAGGACTTTCAAGTCCTGTTTGTGCATTTGGACTCAGGTGTTTGGGAAGGGCACTGGAAAGGGGCTGAGGCTAGGACTTCTTTCAAGTTCTGCAAGAAAGCTCTGCTGGCTTTGGAGGAGCAAGACCCTGGTTGCGAAGTGCGAGGTGTGACTCCTTGTGAAAATAAGCGAGCTTTGAAAATGGCAAAGCTCTTGGGCTTTAAGCCTCTGGGATTTAAGATAGATAATGATGGCAAAGTTAGCCTTTGCTCGGTTTGGAAAGGAGATAGAAATGGGAAGTGTAGCCAGTGCTGTTAGTGGTGCTATTGGAGGTTTGGCCGGGCACTCACAAGGTAAAGCACAGAAAAAAGCTGAAAATGCTTATGCACAAGAATTGAATTCTGTGCGGAATGATATTCGAGATGCCTATGCGGATGCGCAAAAAGGTTGGGTGGATTATATACCTGAGTTGCAGCAAGGCATTTCTGGCAACATTGGTTTTGCAAATCAGATTGCAGGACAGAACTCAGCTTACAATCAGTATCTGAATAATGCAGCTGCACAGAGTTTAGGGCTGGGATACCAGAAAGCCACGGAAAGTATTGCACCTCAGCTGGAGGGCGAAACCTACAACCTGCTGGAGAATTTCCGGAATGAAACTCTGCCCAGTGCTCGCAGTGCTGCGATTGATGCAGGTGCTTATGGAGGCTCCAGGGACATGTTGACACGAGAGCGCCTGACCAAGAATGTCGAGAATCAGATTGTGGCTCGAGCTGCAGCTGACATTGCGAATCAGAGAGCTCAAACCCCGAGCCTGCTTGCGGCTGATGCGGCTAGTGTGAATAACTACTTGAACACTGGCACGGCAGGAAATAATCTCCTGGTTAATGCGGCGAATCAGCAACAGCAAGCCGATATGGCTAAGACTAACTACTTGTGGAACCTGGCTATGGACTTTGGCAATGCTATGGGTTCGAGTCAGGTTGGTAAGCAGTCTAGTGTTGTGCCTTGGGTTTCTGGCCTGCAAGGTGCTACTCAGGGTGCTGGTTTTGGCTTGGGCATGTATAATATGTCTCAGCTCAGTCCAACGCAATTTGCTCAGATGGGAGGAAAATTCTAATGGTAGAGATGACTTTAATTCCAAGTTGGAACGAAGTAGCAGCAAGCTATCCTTATGCACCTGGTAGGGGAGATATGTCCGATGCTGAGTGGAAAGTTTTACGAACTGCGGATAAGGAAACCAGGAAAGCAGCTAGGGAGGCTAAAAAAGCTGAAAGAGAGCTGGCTCGCTATGATGCTAAATGGAACGACATGGTGCAGGAACAATATGTCAAAGATAGTTCTGAATTACCAGGTCGTAATCCTTGGTGGGCTCTTGGCACTAGAGCTGAGAATCCTCAGAGTAAAACCGATGTTGGTTTGGCTGTTGGAATGGGAGCTGCTAGACCTTTTACCTGGCTAGGAGAGCAAGCTGCTAAACTCCTGCTTGGAGAAGATGAAGAGAAAACTCCAGACCTGAAAAAATGGATGGAGCAGTATTTAGCTTCAGGTGGTGGATATGGTAGTAGTGCAGGAGCTGGTCTTGGTGCTGGAGCCGGAACGCCTTTTCCCTCTCTGCGAGGCTATGTGCCAAACTGGGAAAAGCTCAGCAAGGCTGCCCAAGTCAAAGAGCCACAGTATCAGGAAGAGGCTTTTAATCCACAGCTCGCCATGGCTAATATGCTGATGAACGCGGACTGGATTAATATGGACATGAGCAAGGCTGGCGCAGTAATGCAGGATGCTTTCAATCGCAGAGCTCGGAATAATGCCGATGTGGCTAATGCTAATGAAGAGGCGCGGGCGAAGCAGGAGCAATGGACTGCTATGAGAGAGCTGGCTCTGGAAGAGATGAAAGCTCAGAGTGCTATGCAACAAGCTGAACTTGCAATGAGAACCTGGCAAATGCAGCAGCCGAGAGCCCTTGGCGGCAACCGAATGTCTTGGACCGATGCAGCTGGTAATGTGCATTTTCAGCAGATTGATAAGCAAGGAGAGGCCAGAACTGTTGGAAGCAATGCTGCTATGATAGACATGGCGTCTACTAAAGGCGAGATGACTCCGAAAAAAATTCTGCAAAAAGCTCAAGCTGCTGCGATGCTCTACCCAGATGCAAATAAAGTTCCATTTATTAATGGATATATGCAACAAGCTATGATGATGTTACCTCAGGAGGAATAAGATGGCTGAAAGTAGCTATTTAGAAAATCTTGGAAAAAGCCTGGTGTGGAATTCCACACTGGGTCTTTTCGGCTTGGAAGCTCCGGATGAAGATTTACAGGAATGGCAAGCTGAAAACCCTAAAATGGCTTTGGCCTCAGAGATACTTCCACTAGGTTTTGGGACAGCTAAGGCTATGAGTGCTTTGGCTAAGGGGACAAAATACGGTGCCTGGGCTAAAGGTCTTGGTCGGGCTGAGAAATTTGCTCAGCACCCGTTCCTTAGTCGAGCTGCACAGGAAGCTGCCCTGATGGCTCCGGTAGAACTCGGGCGCCAGGGCATAGGCTATGCTATTCAGGAAACTACAGACTTGGAAGGAGCTCCACTGAGTGAGAGGCTCTGGCAGGCCGGAACTGATATAGCCTTGGGTGGGGTCATCGGTGGTGGACTCGGGCTGCTCAGCTCCGCTGGAAAGAAAGCACCTCAGGTTTTGGCTGACCTAAGCTCCGCTGATAGTTGGCAACAGAATCTGCGAAAGGCTCAAGCAAGACTAGCTGAAGTCGCTGACCAGCCGGAAATCGCGCAGGAAGTCCAATATGGAATTAATAAACTTAGCAGAGCTATCAGAGAGGAAACCCGGAACAAGATGGTAGGGGCTCTGGAAGGAGATGTGCTCCCTGCTAGATTCAGTGAGCTCAATTCGGTTTTCAAAGGGACTGGAGAAATCAAATCCAGGATGTTGAGCTTGCACAAGGACTCTGGGTTTAGCAGCCTTAAGGAACTAGAGAGCACCATGGAGAAGCTCCAAGCTGGAGGCACTCTGCCTGAGGACTGGCTTGCTTATAGCCAGTTTCCTCGCCTGGCTACAGCTCGGACTAGCAAAGCAGCTGCAAGGATGGAACGTGGGCTGACGGAAAGCCTCAACCCGGTAGGTAATGGTTGGTGGCTTGGGAAAGAGCAGGAAGGGCTCTATGTTCTTGGAAGAAAGCTGGACGATGGCCAGTGGTTTGTCACGAAGACTGACCAACCTGGCAAGTTCATCCCGGAGCAAGCGCAACTTAAGGCTGTTACTGAGCGCAATGCCTGGAGAGACCCAGAAACCATCTACAAGCCGCTAGGGGATGTACAGGACTCAGTCTACAACAAAGCTCTGCAATTTCAAGATGCCTTGGACTTAGGAGCGCCTGGTACGTCTGCGGAAGCCGGCTCAGTTTGGCAAGCAGGGTCAAGAGGTCTTCAGGCCTTCGGGGCTAAACTAGGGCTGAAAGACTTGGCTGATTCAGAACTTCTTGGAAATCTCAAGAATACCTTTAATAGATATATAAGCCCGACAGTTTTCCAGTTCAAGGGAAGTCCCCTTGCTCGCAAAATCTACGGTGTGGCTCATAAGATTCGAGATGATTATACTCGCAAGGCTCAGGAGCTGGTCTATGGCAAGCCGGAAGTAGCAGGGGAAAATCTATGGCAGATTGCCTCCAAGGGGATTAAGAGAGATGACCCAAGAGCCCTGGCTAACATGGTGCGGAAGCTGGCAAGTGAACGCCCGGAAGAGTTTGACGCCCTGCTCAAGGTCATTGATGACAAGATTCCCTATGAGGAAGCCCTGCTCCGGCCGGAGATTTCCAATGGATTGGGAGTAGAAGGACAGAAAGTTCTGGATATGCTCAAGGCTGTGCACGATAAATCTATCAATGAGATTTACAAAACTGCTGGCGCACTTGGGATTCCAGACTCTAAGTTGTTTCCACTGAAGAAAGGCCATTATGGGATTAGCCATTACTGGCAAGGCTCTCTGCGCCAAGGCATTGTGGATGGGAATGGAAACCTTGTCTATATTGTCGGAGGGGAGAACCGGAAAGGAATCCGGAAACTGGCTGAGGGCGTAATTGAAGAGGCTCGGAAAGATGGCCGAGATTGGAGGCTTGGAGAATACTGGACTAAGGAGCGGGCTCTAGACCTTCGACAGGAGAAACTTCTTGCTGCTGATGAATTCAGCCTAGCTGATGAGTTTGCTCGAAAATATGCTCAGGCTAATCCAGAAGTTGGTCGGGCTAGCTTCTTCCTACCGCAAAGCGGAGTGGGAGGCTATAACAGGGCTAAGACTGCAGAGGAGTTGATAGGGGCGCTGAGCTACAGCCTGGAGAACAAATACATTTGGCTGGCAAATGAAACCACAGACCGGCTGCTTGCTAAAGACCTAGCCACACTTGGCATCGACCAACCGAAGATTGCAGCTCAGCTAGAAGACAAACTGGCTGTGCTGAGAGGTGAGCAGGGAACTTTCTCTAAGCTTGTCAATAAGACAGTTGACCAGGTGCTGGCTCCGGTGCTTGGCACAGACTCGGCAAGCAAGATTGTCCGGACACTTAATACAACCTCGGTTTACCTGGACTTGGGCTTTGGCAACATGGCTTATGCTTTTGCTAACATGCTGCAACCTATGACCACAGTGTTGCCGCAGCTTAGCTTGCTACGGGAATGCCCGGAGGCTCTGCAGTGGGCGTATGATGGAGTGCCATTGATTAGTAAGACTGGCAAGGGCATGGTAGCCAATACGCTGAGTCCTATGAAAATCATGTGGGAATCTATGAAGCTCATGGGAAATCCTAAGCTTGAAGAAGGGTTCTCTGGCTTCATGGAGCAGATGGTGAGGGAAGGTGTGCTGAGTCCAAGATTCATTGAGAGCTATATTGGGGAGAACTCAGGGCATGCACAAGGCCTGATTGCAAGCTTCAAGGCTGGGGACTTTTCTGGTATGCTCAAAGGCATGGCTACTGTGCTGCCGACTTTCTCAGAGCAGGCAAGCCGAGGCTACGCGATGACAGTAGGGTATAAGTATTTTAACTCCCTGGCCAAAGCGGGCATGCTCAGCAAGGAGCAGGTCTACAGTGCTGCAAGAAAGTTCACTGAGAATACCATGTTCCAGTTCGCCGCAAGTGACCGAGCTCGGATTCTCCAAGGGCCGGTTGGCGGTGCCTGGGGTCTGTTCAAGAACTGGACTATGCACTATGTTGGCTGGCAGATGCAATACATGGAGGCAGCACTTAAGCATGGAGCTTGGAAGCCTTACATGTATAGCAACTTGGCAACAAGTATACTTGGCGGTCTGGGCTCTAGTGAAATTGGTGCGAGCTTGGAGCGGTTCACAGAAGCCTATACAGGGGACAAGCTTAGCAACCTGCTCTATGACCGTTGGGGAGACACCTTAGGGTCTAGTATGCTGCTGTATGGTATTCCAGGGGCGTTTGGACTCAGCTTGCAAAGTCAAGTCAACTCACCATTCAGAGACCCTGGAGAAGAAACTCAGCGCTTCATGGGGTTTGTCTATAGCAATAGGCTCAAGGCTCTGTGGAACTCGGTCGGCGAAGCTGTGGATTATTACAGCACTACAGGAAAGAATCCTGCAGGGGACCGGAAGTTCCAGCAAAGTATTATGAGAGCCTTGGCTCCAAAGATGATTTACCGGAGCACTCAGGTTGTAGGCAACACGCTCTACTCTGGAAGCACTGGGACTAAGATGCTGGACTTGACTCCACTTGAAGCCATGGCTTATCAGTATTTCAACCTGCCAAGCACAAGGATAGACCAGAGCTTTAAGATTAGTCGGGAAATCTGGGAAGACAAAGACAAGAGAAGAAAGCTGACTAGCTCCTATAGCTCAGTAATGTCAGAGGCCCTGGAAGCTGGAGATGGAACTATGATGTTTAGGATTTTGCAGAGGGCTATGCTTGATGGTGTGGACATCAGCGGCCTGATGAATGGAGCGCAGACCAAGCTGCAGAACCGATACATGAGTCCTCTGGAGCGGAATACCGATTACTATGGAGTCTGGGGTGGCACGGCAGTTGGGCTCGGGTTGTGATGGGAGGTGGAGCTAGCTCGGAATATTGTTGTTTGGGATAGCTCCAAAATTCCACTACACAAACGGATAAAATAAAAGCGGGACAATTTATCAATCCCGCTTTTTCCATATTAAAACCGCCAAAACAAACGGCAACAACGATTTATTTCTTTTCCTTTTCATGCCATAATTTAATCAATTCCCTATCCATAGTTTGCTGCCCGATACCCAGCTCCCTATGCAGCACACTCATCAGTCCAATCCACTCAAAATACATCTGGGCCAGGAGGCTTGTGAAGCTCGGGTCAGCATTCAGGTAAGCATCTTCAGTCTTGCCTAGAGTGTGACCGAGCTGGCAGAGGGCAGGTGTTGGTTTCATGCCTGGATACTTTGCATGGTAGAGGGTTTGGAGATCTTCCCAGCTGGGAGGAAGCTCAGAACCTCCTTGCAAAGGGAGTTCCGCCTGAACTCCCAGGCCATCTTTGATTTCAATTCTGTAGTCTGTCATCTTGTTTCCTTTCATTAAAAGCCTTTGTTTAAATCTATCCCTGGGCGAAAGAATCGATAGCCTCGATTTCCCCACTGAGTCAGGACCCCTTTCGGAGCTTCGCACTCGGTTATGTAACCTGCCGCTTCCATAGTGTCCAGGAAATAGCCGACACGATGTGCTGCAATTTTGGTAGTGAGAAGCTGAATGAGCTTACGCTCTGGGATTTGAGCTTCCCTCATTGCCAGGCGGGCTATAGACATTCGGATTTCATCAAGGACATCCTTGTCGCTCTGCTTAGACATGTCTCGAAAAATCTCCGGCATGAGGTCTTCTACTTCACAGAGAGCTTGCTTGGCTTGCTCAAGGTGGAGCTTCTCTATGCAAGGACTGCCGGAAGCCAGGGCAAAACACATAGCAACCTTGAGCCAGTGGACAGGACGCCGTGCGACGTAGCTGGCAAGCCGGGGGTGCATTGGGACAGGCTTCATGCCTTCATCTACAATCCAAGAGTCGAAGTAGTCCAAAGCTGCAGGTGTGAGTGCAAGCTTACCTTGCCATTTGCACAAGGCATCCACTGCGGGTTTGTATTTCTCTGGTTGGAACTTAGGCAAGGCTAAGCGTTCACGAGTCCTGAGCTGCTTGATTCTCCAATCGTAAACTAGGACTAGACGAGAGCAAAAGCCGAGGGACCAAGCTTCCTCAGGTAGGACATTGTTGAGGTAGCTAGGCTGTGTGCCAGAGACTAGATTCATAACAGGGTAGTCTAAAGTATTCTTGCCACCTCCTCGAGTCATCTCGCTGAAGACCTTTGGACAGTCCCAAAAGTCATTGAGCAGGTTGAGCGCTGAAAGGTCATAGGACTTCATGTAGGTTCCATACTCACGGCAGGCCACAGAGATGGGATGTGTTTGCACTGTTACACCGTCGTAGCTAGCAGGGCTTTGACAATCTTGCATGTAGTCAAGAAGACCTGGAATAGTCGTGGACTCATCGCCGATGTAGATGTCTCGGTTCAAACTCCAGAGCTGCTCAACCATTTTCAGCACCACAGATTTGCCCACGCCAGGAGGACTGACAAGCAAGATGAACTGGTTTGGAAAGAGAGCTCCCTTGCCAATGTCACACCAGACTCTGCGTTGAGCCAGACCGGCTATCGCCGCAATGGCACTCCACTTGCGGAAAAGCTCCGGGCTTTCGGTAGCAGGGGTATCTTTAATAAACTCATCAATCAAATTGCCAGTCGAGAATATTGTCGCTGGGAATATGCGTGCGGGTTCTGTCGTCATGTCCTTTATATTTCCTTATTCCGTCAGGGTTTTCTTCTGGGTCTTTAGGGTTGAAATGGCTCCAATTCCAGCCGGTTTCTGCGTCTACTCCAATTATCATAGTCCGGCCGTAGATAGGGATGGGGTAAATCATCTCAGCCAAGATAGCAGGGATGAGCTCATCCTCTTGGTCCTCTGGATATTGCACGACTATAGCGTCATGGACTTGGGCTAGAAGCTCTACAGTCTTACCCTGCCATTTACGTTGGACTCGGAAAGCTGCATAGTTCAGAGTGTCGGCGATAGTGCTCTGAGGCTCGAAGGCTATTGCCTCACGCCAAGTGCTAGCCTCGGAAGCACGACCAAAGAAGATTCTCTCTCGGCCAAAGCAGGTTGTGAGCTTGTGCTCTAGCTGAATGGCTTGAATGACTCTAGTGTGCCAGGCCGGGATTCTAGGAAAGGCCTTGAAGTATTTCTCTTGGAAAGAACGAATTACATCCACTGGCATTTTGAGATGTCCTGCCATGGTAGGCGGAGTGCCATAGTAGTTAGTCCCGTGACCTCCTTTCTTTGCCATATCACGGACTGAGAACTCACGATAGAAGGGAGTGTTGTTTGCAATGTCCTTGTCCTTCTTGATGTCGCCTGTCCAAGGAAGGTCTGTCCACACAAGGCGAGCCACCGCAGTATGGGCGTCCCCGTGGTCACACAGGTCAATATAAGCAGGGTCGCCTGAGATGTAGCCCACCGCTTTGGACTCCGCTGCCTGCAGGTCTATGTAGGCTATTTTCTTGCCCGGGTCAGCCACAAAAATTTTCCGGAGATGGTTGGTAATGTTCTGCATGTTTGTTCCGCCTCCGAAGGCGTTCATGCTAGAGTTCCAACGCCCTGTTTCAGTTCCAGCTACAGAGTAGCTAGTCCTCATGCGGCCATCGGAATCTATCTCGGACTTTAGGACTGAGATAGTCTTGCCAAGGTCATGCAGGAGCAAAATGAGCTTAGCAATCGGGCGAATGTAGAGATTAGTTTCCATAAGCTTCTCAAGAGCTTTGCGGTCTGTGCTTACTTTGCCTCGGAAGGAAATAGGTGCCAGGCCAAAAGCTCCATAGATAAAGTTCTTGATTTGAGTAGGAGAGTCTGGATTGATAGGTTCATCCCAGACTGCTTCGGCAAATCTATTGAGCACGGCAAGATGGTGGTCATAATCAACCTGAGCATCATCAAGGACTTTTTGCACAATCTCTCGGTCAACTCGGAAACCTCGAAACATCATCTCCAGGGCTACAGCTTGGCTAGCAAACTCCCAACGGTAGATGGTTCTAGTGTTGTCATTGAAGAGAGGCTGTAGTTTCTGATGTATCTCAAAGGTCAGGCAGGTATCCAGGCCATTGTAGACCCAGAGAGATTCCATGTCGTCTTGTGGTTCAAAATTCTGTGTTTTAAATTTCAGCATGATTTACTCCAAATCTTAAACGAAGTGCCTCAGCTACCTCTTGCTTTTGCATAGCATAGACAAGCTTGTAGTAAGCTAAGGCATCTCGAGAATCTAAATCATCTTGAGCGGACTTTGGAAAAGAGAACTGCACGTTTCCGTAGTCTTCTCGAAGAGAATCTAATACCTCATTAAGTTTGGCTTGCTTTGCTATGCCCCAGACAGAGGACCGCAAATTAGTGCTGATAAATCCACAAGAATCTTTACGTTCGATTACTATAAATTTTTTCATTCAGACCTCCAAGTCAAACATAATGATAAGGGAAAAATTGGGAACTGTCAAGAGGCAAGAACCCAGACCAAGGCCAAGCTAGTAGCTGGCTTCTCGAGGTTGGTAGCAAGTAAGCTCTCTAGCTCTCCACATACGCACGCAATCAGCTCGGTCTTCAAAAACTCCAAGGACTTGGTAGTAAGGCTGAATCTGGGTCAGGTAAATTTCCTCTTTGACCTCAAAGTCTTTGCGAAAGTCCAGATGCCGGCGTTGGAATAGCTGGTCGGGAAGCAAGCCCCAGCTTTCTAGCCAATCTCGAGTCATCTCTTCGTAGTCCTCGCTCCGCCCCGTGCAGATGAGGATTTTGTAACCTGCGGCTTGGAGTGTCTTGAAGAGCTTGGCTGTGTCAGAATAAACACCATCAAAGGGGCTGGCATTGAAGAAGTCCAACCAGTCCTGGCGGGAGGGCTTAGTGTCTCCAGAGCGTTGCAGCAAGTGCTGACGTTGGGAGTTATTAGCCAGGACACCGTCCAGGTCAAAAATAAAAGCAGGCAGGAGTATGTTGTCTTGTTGTATCATTTCGAGGGGTCCTCCATCAAAGGTATAAGATTGTTGTCAGAAGTAATCTGGGGAAGTTTGACTCGAGCCCAACCAAGGAACTCATAGTCGGATAGGAATTTCTGTAGCTTGATAAACTCAAGCCCGAATTCTGTGCGGATGTCAATAAAGCCAGAGCCGTCCCGAAGCAACTTAGACTGCACAGCTTCAAGATAAACTCGTTGCCATTGTCCAAGCTTTCGACGCCGCCAAATAGAGCCTGGTTTGAGGCAAGCCATTTTCTGGTCTAAGGTAAGTTGCATGGGTTACTCCTCCCTGTCGTCAGATTCAAACAGGGATTCATTCCAAAGAATCAAAGCCTCTAAGAGCCAAGCGAGTAAGGGCAAGGCGCCTAGCAAGGCCAGAGTCCAAAGTAAAGCTTCTTGTGTGAATGTCATTCAGGTCCTCCTTTCTATTTAATATCTTTCTCAGTCCATCGCCTCATAAGTTTCCAACTCTGCTCATTGGTATAAATGCTACCCATGAAGCCCAGGGACTTAGGAAGCTCAGAGTAGAGGCAATGGTGTTCTATCATGGTGTCATGACGGAAGCCAAGAGTCTTAATGTTGCAGACTCTCCAAAGATACTGAATATCATAGACACCGTTCTGGAGAATCTTATGTATGCTTGCGGTCTGGCAAATTTTCTTAACCACTTGCCAAGCATAGACTTCATCCTCAGGGTCCCGCCAGAAATTCCAATCAGCCTGACGGGAGTCTGTAAAGGGAAAGACTATGCTTAAGGCCGGACTTACGGCGAAGCTCAAGCAGGTTATCTGACCGAGTTTGGTTTCAATGTCGAGGCTGAGCAAGCTCTTCGCACATAAGAATCCGCTAGCCCAGTCCAAATCCTTTCTATCCTGGACAACCCAGACTTCTCTAGCCGGGCGGATGAGTTCAGGACTTTGGCATTCCCGCTTAGCTTTCATAAGGTCAGCTCCTGCAATAACCCGCTGTTCCCACTCTCGCATGATGGTTTGAGGGTGGTAGGTTGGCAAGACTTTGAGGCCAGGCACCAAGCTAGACTCAGCACAAGTGCCACGAAGCTTGGAAATCTTTGCGGAGCCGAGGAGAGCCCAACAAGCCAGGGAACCTAAGCAGACTACCAGGTTTGGCTGAAGCTCAAGGAGCTTGGTGCGAAGCTGGTCAAGGTCGGCTTGAAATCTTGGATGCAAGTATTTACCCTGCTTGACTGAATCCCAAGAATAGCCAGGCAAGCCTAGAGCCAGAGCTTCTTCCTGAGCTCCCTTCTTGCTTAAACAAAAGTCTTCAATCTTACCTGAGCCAGGCCTCTTAGAGATAACGGAAAGCACAGGAGGCTCGGAAGTGAAGCCAACCTCATTAAACCACAAGTCCCA
>OIXH01000614.1_pt1 | contig 43501 bp, 38 predicted proteins | sample 1587741 | NCBI WGS metagenome assembly OIXH01 (sample SAMEA3888916, study PRJEB22519) | human gut metagenome | biome: human gut; feature: human-associated habitat; material: faeces | place: Denmark | collected 2011 | reverse complement strand
TGATGTGATTTATACAAAGGTGAATGATGCACCGTATGATTTTATGCAGTAGTTACGCAATAGTTACGGTTGGTTACGGTTCACAGTTACGGTTGAAACCCTTGTAAATACTGGCGGTTACGGTTGGTTACGGTTAAAAGCAATTTTCTTATTATTTTTATTTATTGTATATTCTATACATCATAAAAAGTAAAAATATAGAGTATAAGGCGTGAAGCGTAACCGTAACTAACCGTAACCAGTAGGAAAATCAAGGTTTTCAGGGTGTTTTTAGTATGATTTTATCCGTAACTGCAAGCGTAACCGTAACCGGGAAAGGACAGGTGAAAGAATGAAAACATTATCCGCAAGGGAATATTTAGGACAGTTACAGGAACTTGATACTAATATCAATCAGGACTTAGAACGCCTTGATGATATGAAAACCAATGCTTGCAGTACCGGGGCAATAGATTATTCTGCTGAAAGAGTGCAGACAAGTCCGTCAGGTGACAGTTTATGCAAGGCGGTTACAAACTATGTTGCTTTCAATGATGAAATCAATTCTGAAATTGACCGCTTTTGTGATGCTAAGAATCTGATAATCAAGCAGATCAGGGGACTGCATAACAATTATTTTAATCAAATTCTGTTCAAAGTGTATGTTCAATTCAAAACAGTGAAACAGGCATCCAAGGAAATGAAAAAGTCTTATAATTACACGGTTGAACTGCACAACAAGGCACTTGCAGCGTTTGAAGAAACATATAAAAACCTTACATATCTGATATAATCGGTTATAATCTGATGATTGACAAACAGGTACAAGACAATTATGATAAACTTGCAAAAACTGGGTTGCAGATAATTCTTATGAATTATCTGCAATTTATTTTTTACTGCCGATATTTGCACCCTGAAATGTAATGTTTCAGGGATTTTTTATTGCAAAAATACATGAAAGGGGTGTTGTTTGATGGCAAAAACGGCAAAATTAACTGAAAAACAGCAGCGTTTTGTTGAAGAATACCTGATTGACCTGAACGCAACACAAGCAGCCATTCGTGCGGGTTATTCGGCAAAAACAGCAGATCAGCAAGGTTCAAGGATGTTGGCAAATGTCAAGGTTCAACAGGCAATTAGTGTTGCAATGGCAGAACGCAGCAAAAGAACAGGAATCAATCAGGACAGGGTTGTTTTAGAACTTGCCCGCATTGCTTTTGTGAAGATGACAGACCTTGTTGATAGTCACGGAAGAATCAAAGACAATGCAACTGATGATGACCTTGCCTGTATTGAATCCGTGAAATATAAACAGTCTGAATCAGAAACCGGGTCAAGTGTTGAAAGGGAAGTGAAGATTTCACCAAAGCTGAAAGCACTTGAATTACTTGGTAAACACTTGGGTATGTGGAATGACAAACTGGATGTGAACATCACACAGCCTATTGTTATCACAGGTGAAGATGCCCTTGAAGATTAGGCGGTGATTGCCTATGGTAAAGAACCGCATTTCTTCACAGTATGTTTTTGGGTATCAGAAGTTTATCCTGTACCCGGAAGATTACAAGGTTACTAAGTCCGGCAAGAAGAAAGTGCTGCTGCCTGAACTGGTTGGTAAGGGTTACGGTACTTTTTGGCGTTGGAAAGGTAGATATAGGGTATGTAAGGGCAGCCGTGCATCCAAGAAATCAAAAACAACTGCCCTTTGGTACATCACCAATATGATGAAGTACCCACAGGCAAATACCCTTGTGGTCAGAAAGACTTTCAGAACCCTGAAAGATTCCTGTTTCACAGAATTGAAGTGGGCGATTCACCGCCTTGGCGTTGATGCCTTTTGGGAAATCAAAGAATCACCACTTGAAATGACTTACAAACCGACAGGTCAAAAGATTTATTTCAGGGGACTGGATGACCCCCTGAAAGTAACATCAATAACCGTTGATATTGGTTGCTTGTGTTGGATGTGGATTGAAGAAGCGTATGAAATCAGTTCAGAAGATGATTTCAATATGCTTGATGAATCAATCCGTGGTGCTGTTCCTGACGGTTCAGGACTGTTCAAGCAAATAACACTTACACTAAACCCGTGGAATGAACACCACTGGATAAAGAAGCGGTTTTTTGATAACACAGATGATGAAACCCTTGCAATGACCACCAATTACAAGTGCAATGAATGGTTGGATAAGGCAGACTTAAAAGTCTTTGAAACCATGAAGAAGCAGAACCCAAGGCGTTACAAAGTGGCGGGTCTTGGTGATTGGGGTATTGTAGACGGTCTTGTCTATGAAAATTGGGAAGAAAAGGCGTTCAGTGTTGATGAAGTCAAGAAGATTGCCGGGGTCAAGTCTGTATTCGGTCTTGACTTTGGTTATACAAATGACCCATCAGCACTGTTTTGTGGTCTGATAGATCAGTCAAGCAAGACTATTTGGGTCTTTGATGAAATGTATCAGCCGGGCATGAGTAATGAAGCCATTGCCGAACAGGTTCAGCGGATGGGATATGTGAAAGAGAAAATCACAGCCGATTCAGCAGAACCAAAAAGCATTGACCGCTTGCGTGAACTGGGTCTGAAAGGAATCAGGAAAGCAAGGAAGGGCAAGGACAGCATCAACAACGGCATTGACTTCATTCAGGACTATCACATTATCATTCACCCAAGATGCGTGAATTTCATCACAGAGATCAGCAACTATCAATGGGACAAGGATGCCAAGACAGGCAAGAAACTGAACCGTCCTATTGATGACTTCAATCACCTGATGGATGCAATGCGTTATGCGGTTGAATCTATTGTGAAGGGTGACGCTTTCAGTTTTGACTAAGCAATTACCGGGTAGAATACACGGCATCAGCAACCGTTCTTTTTGGACGGTAGGAAACGGTTGTCAAATGCTTACTCCGGGGCGGTTGCAACAGGTGACCGCCTATGATGCCTGTATAACTACTTTTTGAATAAAAGAAACAAATTAGTAACACATACCCTTGGAAACATAGTGTTTTCAGGGGTTTTGATTTTATTATGCAATGAAAGGGGTGAATTGAACCGTGTTCAGTTCCTTAATAAACACACTGACATTGAAGGTTTCCAACTTTATACTGGACGGTGCAAGGTCAAGGATGACTGACAAGGAATTTCTTGAAAAAGAAATTATGAAATGGAAAACGTCACCCCACCGCATCATGCAGATTAAGGGTTCACTGTACTATGACAATGAACATGATATTTTGAAGCGGAAACGTACAATGATAGGTGAGGATGGCAAGTTACAGGTTGTTGAGAACTTGCCAAACAACAGGGTCATTGATAACCAGTATGCAAAAATGGTCAATCAGAAAGCAAATTATCTGTTCGGTCAGCCTTTTGCGGTAAGTGGTGAAAATGACCAGTACGTTGAACTGCTGAAAACCGTGTTTAATAAGCGGTTTATGAAAACCATAAAAAACAGCGGTAAGGCAGCATACAACGGGGGAATCTGTTGGTTATATCCATATTATGACAATGAAGGTCATTTCACTTTCAGGTTGTTCCCCGGCTATGAGATTTTGCCGTTTTGGAAAGACAACGATCATACAATACTTGACTTTGCAGTCAGGCTTTACTTGGTGATTGGGTATGAGGGAACAACCCCAACCGTCATTGAAAAGGTTGAAGTGTATGATGTTGATGGTGTTCACAGGTTCATTCTTGACCACGGCACACTTATCCCTGATCTGACAAACAACGGTGAAGCTGATTGTTACCATGTTACCATGACGGATGCAACTGGGAAGGTGACGGGGTTCAACTGGCAGCGTGTTCCCCTGATTCCATTGAAAGCTAATGAACAGGAAACACCACTGCTGAAAAGGGTCAAGTCTTTACAGGACGGTATCAATGTGATGCTGTCCGACTTTGAAAACAATATGCAAGAAGATGCCCGGAACACCATTTTGGTATTGAAAAACTATGACGGTACTAATTTGGGTGAGTTCAGAAAGAACCTTGCAACATACGGTGCAGTAAAGGTCAGATATGATGGTGATACTAAGGGTGGAGTTGAAACCCTTGAAATCACAGTCAATGCGGATAACTACAAGGCTATTGTGGAAATCTTCAAGAAAGCCTTGATTGAGAACGCAATGGGTTATGATGCCAAGGATGACAGACTTTCCGGCAACCCTAATCAGATGAACATTCAGTCAATGTATTCTGATATTGATATTGATGCAAACGACACAGAAACAGAATATCAGGCAGCCTTTGAAGAAATCCTTTGGTTTGTGAATTGCCATTTTGCCAATACAGGACAGGGGAACTTTGAAGGTGAAGAAGTAGACATCATATTCAACCGTGACATTCTTATCAATGAATCAGAAGCCATTGATAACTGTCAGAAATCTGTTGGTATTCTTTCTGATGAAACAATTATCAGTCAGCATCCTTGGGTAGATGACCCACAGGCAGAACTTGAACGCCTGAAAAAGCAGAAGGAAGAAGCACAGAAAGAAATGCTTGCACAGTATGACCCGTTTGATACACAGAATGATGATCCTGACAATAAAGGTGACCCAAACAAGGGAAGTCAGGGCGGTGAAGTAGATGAATAACGGTGAATACTGGCAGAAGCGTTTTGAACTGCTTGAACAGGCTGCACACCAACAGGGGGTTCAGTGCTATGCGGATATTGAAAAACAATACCGACAGGCACAGAAGCAACTTGAAGGTCAGATTGCTGCATGGTATCAGCGTTTTGCATCTAACAACGGGGTAACACTTGCAGAAGCAAAGCGGATGTTGAACGCAAAGGAACTTGCTGAACTGAAATGGGATGTAAACCAGTACATTCAGTACGGTCAGGAAAATGCGATCAACGGCACTTGGGTCAAGCAGCTTGAAAACGCATCTGCAAGATTCCATATCAGCAGACTTGAAGCCTTGAAGTTGCAGACCCAACAGAGCATTGAAGTCATGTTTGGAAACCAACTTGACAGCATTGACAGCACAATGCGGAATGTTTACAAGTCCGGCTATTATCACACAGCCTATGAAATTCAGAAAGGCGTGGGTGTTGGTTGGGACTTTTCCGCACTGGATGACAAGCAGATCAGCAAGGTCATCAATAAGCCTTGGGCGGTTGACGGCAAGAATTTCAGTGAAAGGATATGGGGCAACCGTCAGAAGTTGGTCAATGAACTGAGCAACACTCTGACACAGAACATCATCTTGGGAAAAGACCCACAGAAAGCCATTGATGAAATTGCCCGGAAGATGAACACTTCCAAGACCAACGCCGGGCGGTTGGTAATGACAGAAGAAGCCTTTTTCAGTTCCGCAGCACAAAAGGACTGCTTCACAGAACTGGATGTTGAACAATTTGAGATTGTGGCAACACTGGATTCCCACACTTCGGATATATGCCGGGGTATGGACGGCAAGCATTTCCCTATGTCTGAATGGAAGGTTGGTGTGACTGCACCGCCGTTTCATGTTCATTGCCGTTCAACCACAGTACCATATTTTGATGATGAATTTGATGCTGTTGGTGAACGTGCTGCACGGGATGAAGAAACAGGCAAGACCTACTTTGTACCGGGCAACATGACCTACAAGGAATGGGAAAAGGCATTTGTCAACGGTGGTGATAAGTCAGGTTTGCAAGAAGCGTTGCCGGATGATACAATCAAGACAGAAGAAAAGAAAACCGTTGATGATTGTGAAACTGTTGAACAAGTTCAGGATTTGATGAAAGATCAGCAATGGTTTAGGGTTGCGGAAATCAACGGTCATGTGTATGACACCAATGAAAGAATAGGTCTGAAAGGCTTGGATTTGGGTTGTGCAAAGTCCATTTACAAGACCCATGAACAACTATTTGATAAATTCCCGCAGTTGAAGGGAAAATTGAACGCAGTTGGAAGTACACAGTTGGGCGGTATGACATACGCACAATGTTCTTTTGGTCTTGGTCACGGTGGTGTTACGGTCAATACAAAGTATTTTTCTGATATGGAAAAACTTGCAAAGTCCTATGAAAAAGACTTGCAAGCGGGTTTTCATCCAAAGGGTACAGATTTCAGTGCTATTGTTATGCACGAACTGGGACACGCTATTGATGATTACCTGTCATATACTGAAATGGTATGTGGGTTACTGAATAATTACAGACCGAAAATTGTATCTGCTGATCTAAGACCAAAGGTAATGAGATCATGCGGGTTGAAAGTTTCTGACATACGCAATGAAGTCAGTGGATATGCAACCAAAGATGCACAGGAATGGTTTGCTGAATGTTTTGCTGAATACATGGTATCGGATGAACCAAGACCTGTTGCAGCAAAGTTTGGTGAAATGTTGGAAGAACTGTTGAAAGGGGTGAAGTAATATGTCACAATCAATGCCGTCATTTTGGGATAGTCCTTTTTTTGTCCCTGAACCTGACAACTGGCATCTGACAGAGGATGCCCCGGAAGAATTAAAGAAAGAATTTGCAGAGTATATGAAAGAATCTACTGATGAAAGCACGGTCAAATAACCGTGCTTTTTTCATACCTTAACAAGTTATCAATAGACCTGTAATAATTGCTATATGGCGGTTATATGAGGTCAGAAAGGGGGATAAAAGGCACATGAAAACGTACACAATGAGAAAGGCATGGTGATCCTGATTATCTCCCGGCTACTGGGTCAAGTAGCATATAGAAAAGGCATCCGGCAGCGGGTGTCTTTTTTCTTGCGGGTTGTCAAGCGTAAACCGAACAAAACCAATCAATCATGTGGGAGTAACCCCGTATAAAAACGTATTTGAAAGGATGGTATAGAAATGACAAGAAAACAGTTAGAGGATTTAGGACTTACCAAGGAACAGGTTGATTCAGTAATGAAAATCAATGGTGATGACATTGAGAACGCAAAGGGTACTGCTTCAACAGAAATCAAGAACTTGCAGACAGAAGTTGAAGGACTGAAAACACAGGTTGGTGACCGTGACAAGCAGTTAGAAACCCTGAAAGCATCTGCCGGGGACAACGCTGATCTGAAAAAGCGGATTGAGGACTTACAGACTGAAAATGCCACTGCCAAGGCAACCCATGAATCTGAACTGAACCAGTTGAAAATTGATTTTGCTGTTGAAAAAGCACTGACAGGTGCAAAGGCAAAGAACATCACCGCAGTCAAGGCACTTTTAGACCTGAAGGATGCCAAGTTTGACAAGGAAGGAAATGTCAAGGGATTGGCTGAACAGATCGAAAAGCTGACCAGTGATGAAGGTACTAAGTTCCTGTTTGAAGCACAGAAACAGCAGCAGAATTTCAAAGGTTTTCAGCCGGGAGCATCCGCACAGCAGAAACCGGGTGCAGAAGTTGACACTTCAAAAATGAACTATGATGAATTATGTGCCTATTTAGCAGAAAATCCTGATGCTAACTTAGGTGAGTAAAAGAAAGGACAGGTGAAAATTTATGCCAAACGATAAGTTTGATTCTAAGAGTTTTAACCCACAGGCTTTCAAGTATATGGTTGGTAGAGTGCCGAACCTTCATATGCATGAGATCAAGAAGTCAAAAGCACTGGCGGGTAACCCTGACATTAAGGCAACCCTTGGTGGTAGTCAGGGTGGTACAGGTTATGCAAGAATTGCAATGCGTGGTCTGTTAGATGGTGATGCAGTCAATTATGACGGTCAGACTGATATTACTGCAACCAGTACCAAGACCTTTGAACAGGGTGTTGTTGCTGTTGGTCGTGCTAAAGCATGGCTTGAAAAGGATTTTTCCTATGACATTACAGGCGGTGTTGATTTCATGCAGAATATCGCAGATCAGGTCGGTGAGTATTGGGACGGTGTAGATCAGGACACTATTGTTGCAATTCTTGAAGGTGTATTTTCTATGACTGGAACAAAGAACAAAGAATTTGTTGATGCTCACACCTATGATGTAACAGAGAAGATTGAGGGTAAAATGTCCGCAACTACTCTGAACAGTGCAACCAATAAGGCGTGTGGTGCTAATAAAAAGAAGTTCACACTGGTGTTCATGCACAGTGATGTTGCAACGAACCTTGAAAACCTGAATCTTGTAGCACACCTGAAATACACTGATTCACAGGGTATGCAGCGTGAACTTGACCTTTACACTTGGAACGGTAAGTTGGTAGTCATTGATGACGATATGCCGACTACTGAACAGGAAGGTTTTTATATTAAGGCAAAGTCAACTGATGAAGGTGCTTTACAGGTTGTATCTGATTCTGAAAGCACAATCACAGAAGGTAAGCAGATCAAGGCTGCTGATGTTACCCCGGTAGCAGACAGTTATGAATCACCAAAGGTTGGTGATTATGTGGTATTTATTGATGCGTTTACAGAGTATACAACTTATGTACTCGGTAACGGTTCAATCGGTTATGAAGATTTAGGGGTAAAAGTGCCTTATGAAATGAATCGTAACCCTGAAAAGAATGGTGGTCAGGACACACTTTACACAAGACAGAGAAAGGTTTTTGCACCTTTTGGTATTTCTTATGAGAAGAAGTCACAGGCTACATTATCCCCTACCAATGAGGAATTAAAGAAGGGTGAGAACTGGACACTGGTACATTCCGGGGAAACTACGGAAAGCAAGCGTTCATATATCAATCATAAGGCAGTACCTATTGCCCGTATCATTTCCCGTGGATAATTTCTGATCTGAAAGGGTGGTTGCAATGTTTGATACTGATACAGTAAAAGAACGGTTGAAATCATTCGGTTATGAGGTCAAGGCAGATGATGAATTTGCCTTGACCTTTTGCGTTGAGAAAGTACGCAGCACAATCAAAAATGAAATCAACTGGAATGATGTGCCGGAAGGACTGGAACACATTGCCGTTGATATGGCGGTGGGTGAATTTCTTCTTTCCAAGAAAACCTTTGCACCTGATGACCTTACCGGGTTTGATTTAGAATATGCTGTCAAGCAGATTCAGACAGGGGACACCAACACAGTTTTTGCAACTGGTGAAGGTTCAATGACCCCTGAACAAAGACTGACTTCTTTCATCAATTACCTTTTATCCTATGGAAAGGCTGAATTTAATTCATTCAGGCGTATCAGATGGTAAAGCAGATTCAGGCAGCACAAAAGGCTGCAAGGAAAGCCATTGAAGCAACCTATTTTGGTACTTTGACGGTAACAGAACTGCAAAAGGTAAAAAATGAGAAGTCAAAACTTATGGAAGAATCAGAGGTTGTAGTTTTACAAGACCAACCGTGCAGATTATCTTTTGAAAAACTGCAAACAGCAATTCAGTCAGAATCAGCAGCAACGATCACGCAAAGCACAAAGTTGTTTGTTTCCCCGGATGTAACCATCAAAGCGGGGTCAAAACTGACAGTAACACAGGACAATGTGACCACGGACTACACCCGCAGCGGTGTCCCTTCTACATATCCAACGCATCAGGAAATTACACTTGAACTGTTCAAGGAATATGCATAAATGGGTAGAATGGGAAGATTTGACTGCAAAGGTCTGAAAGATTTTCAGCAGCAGTTGGAAAAGTTGCAAAATCCTGATGACTTTGTGGAATCGTGTGCAAAAGAACTTGCTGCCCGGTTGCTTCGCATGGTGGTCAAAAGAACACCTGTCGGACAGTACCCGGCAAGTTCAGGAAAAAAGGGCGGTACATTAAGGCGTGGTTGGACTGGTGAAAAACGTGCATCAGCACAAGGGTATGCAGACAGCCTGACGGTGAACCATTTTGGTGACACCTATGTCATTGAAATTGTGAACCCGGTTGAATACGCATCCTATGTTGAGTACGGACACAGGACAGCCAATCATTCAGGATGGGTCAAAGGTCAGTTTATGATGACCATATCTGAACAGGAATTACAGAAAATTGCCCCAAAGGTACTTGAAAACAAAATCAAGAAATATTTAGGGGGACTTGGTAAATGATAAATTCAATAGTTGAAGCAATCAGTTGTTCCCTGAACAAAGAATTTGGGGATGATTATGAAATCCACAATGAAGAAATTAAGCAAGGTTTGAAAGAGCCTTGTTTTTTTATTGCTTGCTTGAACCCAAACAACAACCTTTTCCTTGGCAAACGGTATGAACGTACCAATCAGTTCTGCATCCAGTATTTCCCACAGTCTGCAAAGAAGCAGCGGGAATGTGCTGATGTGGCTGAAAGAATGTATGACTGTTTGGAGTATATCACAACAGACGGTGATACCAAGCCAATCAGGGGTTCAAAAATGAATCATCAGGTGGTTGACGGTGTTCTGAATTTTTTTGTCAATTATGACTTTTTCACAGTCAAGACGGAAGATCAGACACCAATGGAAACTATGACGGCAAGCACGGATGTGAAGGAAGGTGGTTGATTATGGCAGCAAAAAAGACAACAACGGGAACTGCTGCAAGGTCTGAACAGACTGAACCAATGTTCAGCAAGGAACAGATTCTTGCATCTGCCCGTTTTGCAAACAGAAGGGACTTGGTGGATGCCCTTCTTGATGAAGATAAAAGTTACACCATGAAAACCGTTGACAATTTAGTTGAAAAATACATGAAAGGACAGGTGAAATAGTATGGCTTTAGGTGGTGGTACATTTACCTCACAGAACAAAGAACTTCCCGGTGCTTATATCAACTTTGTATCGGCTGCATCCGCATCCGCTGCACTGTCTGATAGAGGTATTGCAACAATGCCCCTTGAACTTGACTGGGGTGTTGAAGGGGAAGTTTTTGAAGTGTCCAATGAAGATTTTCAGAAGAACAGCCTGAAACTTTTTGGTTATGCCTTTGACAGTCCTAAGATGCTTGGTCTTAATGATCTGTTCATGGGTGCAAAGACCTTATACGCATACCGTCTGAACGGCGGTGGTGATAAGGCAGCGAACACATACGCAACCGCAAAGTATTGCGGTGTTCGTGGTAACGATTTGAAGATCGTGATTCAGAAAAATGCAGATGATACAAGCAAGTATGATGTTACAACCTACTTTGGTACGGTTAAGGTTGACACACAGACAGTTGCCAAGGCTGCTGATCTTGTGGCAAATGATTATGTAACATTCAAGGCTGCTGATCTTGCTGTTACAGCCGGAACACCTTTAACTGGTGGCACAAACGGCACGGTTGACGGCACGGCACATCAGGCTTACTTGGATAAAATCGAATCATATACCTACAACACTATGGGCGTTGTGGTTACTGATGATGTTACCAAGAAGTTATATGTGGCTTTCAACAAGCGTTTGCGTGATGAACTGGGTATCAAGTTCCAGTTGGTTATTTATAACCTGTCTGCTGATTATATGGGTGTTATCAGTGTGAAGAACAAGGTAACAGATACAGGATGGTCAGAAGCAGCACTTGTGTACTGGGTAACTGGTGCAGAAAGCGGTTGTGCGGTCAATAAGTCTTGTCAGAACAAGAAATATGACGGCGGTTTCACCGTTGATACCAATTACACACAGAATGAGTTGAAAGCAGCAATCAAGGCGGGTGAGTTCACTTTCCATAAGGTCAACGGCGTTGTCCGTGTGCTTGAAGATATTAACTCTATGGTGACCACTTCGGACACTTGCGGGGATGTATTCAAGGACAATCAGACGATCAGAGTTATTGACCAGTTGGGAAATGATGATGCAGTCCTTTTCAACACTAAGTATCTTGGTGTTGTTCCAAACAATGCATCAGGCAGAACTTCTCTTTGGTCTGACTTGGTAAAAATCCGTACACAGTTACAGGAACTTGGTGCTATTGAAGGGTTCACTGATTCTGATGTTACGGTTGCACAGGGCGATTCCAAAAAGGCGGTTGTGATTACATCAGCAATCACCGTTGTGAACGCTATGGGTAAACTCTATGAAACGGTTACGGTTGCGTAAGAAAGGGGTGAAATAAAATGCCGAATGTAACAATGAAAGCAAGGGACACTATTGCAGCAAAACTTGCTGAATGTTTTATCACAATCGGAAGTAGAAGATACAACTTCATGCAGATGATTGATATGGAAGCAAAGGTTGAGAAAACCAAGACCACTGTTCCCCGCCTTGGTGCAATCATGGCGGGTCATAAGTCATGTGGTATGGAAGGTACTTTTTCCGGCACTGCACACTATAACCAGTCAGTTCTTCGTCAGGCGTTACTTGACTATAAGAACACTGGTGAGGATGTGTATTTTGAAATGCAGATCACCAATGATGACCCAACCAGTGATGCGGGCAGACAGACGATCATTTTCTATGACTGCAACACTGACGGCGGTGTATTAGCAAAATTTGATGCTGACGGGGAATACCTTGATGAAGAGATTGAAGGAACATTTGAGGACTTCTCAATGCCTGAATCTTTTGCAAACCTCACGGGTTTTCTTACTAACTAAGTAACAGAACCCCTTGTGTGGCTTTTATATAAGGTCATATAAGGGGTTTTTTCTATTCATTGATAAACAGAAGGGAGAACAACAAAATGTCAAGATTTAGTTCATTTATGAAAGCGAATAAACAGGTAAAGGAAAATGAAAAGTTTGCACCTACTGCTTCACTTCTTGGTTCAGACGGAACACCTGTCAGATGGGAGTTCAGACACATTACTTCCAAGGAAAATGAAGAACTTCGTGATGCAAACACCATTGAAGTTCAGGTGACAGGCAAGCCGAACTTATTCAGACCGAAACTGATTACTTCAAAGTACCTTATGGCAATGATCGTGAAGTCAACGGTGTTTCCTGACCTTTACGATAAAGAGTTACAGGACAGTTACGGTGTGATGACCCCGGAAGATTTAGTCTATGCAATGGTGGATGATGCCGGGGAAATGCAGGACTTCCAGTTATGGATGCAGAAGTTTCAGGGATTTACCAAGTCACTTGATGAAAAGGTTGATGAAGCAAAAAACTAATTGAAGAAGGGGATGGTGAAGCAAATTATGCTTACTATGCTCTTCTAAAACTTCACATTCTTCCATCAGTGTTTTTGGCTATGGATGAACAGGAAAAAGCCTTTGTGATTGCTTCAATCAAGTTGAAAGCAGAGCATGACAAGAAGGAAAAGAAAAAGGCAGAAGCAAGGGCAAAGAAAAAACACTAAGAAAGGACGGTGAAACAGGTGTCATCTATTCAGACAGGTATTGAACTTAATGACCAATTCAGCGGAGTGTTGAACAACATCATCAGTTCAGTGAACCTTGCCGTGTCTGCAATGTATGATATGCAGCAGTCAATGAACGCTGACATTGATACAAGCAGCCTTGAAGGGGCAAGGGATGAAATCAATCAGGCAACTGCTGCCATTGAAGCAATGAATCAGGCGGCAAGCCGACAGACCGCACCTGATATTGCACCGCCTGTTGTGGATGGTGGAAATCAAGAACCGATTTCTGTACCTGTTGACCCGGTACTTCCTGACCCTTTGGTTGAAAATCCTGAACCAATCAGACCTGAAATTCAGCCAAACGCACCGCCTGACCCTGAACCCGTAGAAATCCCGGTCACATGGAACACTGACGGGATGGATGTGTTTACAGGAACAGGTGTTGAACGATTTCAGCAAGAAGTTCAGAGTGCAAACGATATGTTGAACACACTGAACACCACACAGGCAAGGATTTCACAGACCGCACAGGGAATGGATATACTGCCGGATACAGCAGTTCAGGATATGAACACCATGCAACAGCGGTTATCTGCAATTCAACAGCGGATTCAGCAGATTGAGAACAACCCGGTAAATGTTGGGGCAGACAATGCAAATGCAGAACTGGAACAGTTGCGTATGCAGTTGAATCAGGCTATTCAGGAACAAAATTCACTGAATCAGGCAATGCAGAATATGAATGTTTCTGCTGCCAATGATGCCTATTTGCGTTTGTCACAGACGGTTGGCAACACAGAAAGGTACATCCGTGACAATGTGGATGAACAGGGGCGTTTCAATCAGGAAATTTCAGCCGGAACACAACAGGCAAATGAACTGACCAATACCATCAAACGGGCAGTTGCAGCCTATGTCAGTATTCAGACAGTTGGGAAAGCACTGAACATTTCAGACGAACTTGTTCAGACAACATCCCGTTTGAACATGATGAATGACGGGGTTCAGACAACCGCTGAACTTGTCAACATGGTATATGCAGCAGCACAGGATGCAAGGGGTTCATTCAGTCAGATGGCTGATGTTGTTGCCCGTTTCGGTAACAACGCAAAGGATGCGTTCAGCAGTTCAGAAGAAGTTGTTGCTTTTGCTGATCTGATTCAAAAACAGATGACGATTGCCGGGGCAAGCACCCAAGAAGCAGCAAATGCAGAATTGCAGTTATCACAGGCACTTGGTTCAGGTGTCCTTCGTGGTGATGAATTGAACAGTATCTTTGAACAAGCACCTAACCTGATTCAGAACATTGCAGACTATCTTGATGTTCCAATCGGTAAGATCAGGGAAATGGCAGCGGATGGGGAACTTTCCGCTGATGTAGTTAAGGCAGCAATCTTTTCTGCTGCTGATGACATTAACAGCAAATTCAATGAAATGCCTATGACTTGGGGGCAGATATGGCAGTCAATGCAGAACACCGCACTGATTGCATTTCAGCCTGTTCTTCAAAGACTGAACGATTTAGCCAATAGTGAAGCATTTCAGACTTTCATTCAGGGTGCTATTGAAGCAATGGCAACCCTTGCGAATATCCTTCTGAATATTTTTGAACTGGTCGGAACTGTCGGCGGGTTCATTGCGGATAATTGGTCTGTTATCAGTCCAATCATTTACGGTGTCATTGCTGCACTGGCTGTATATGCAGCATACCTTGGCATTGTGAAGGGAATAGAAATTGCATCCGCAGCTGCAACAGCAATTCATTCAGTGGCAATGTCTGCAAAAATCGGTGTTATGGCAGCACTTACAGGTCAGACAATGGCTGCAACTGCTGCACAGATGGGTTATAACGGTGCATTGTATGCGTGTCCTGTCGTTTGGATTATCGTGCTGATTATTGCATTGATTGCGGTAATTATGGCGGTATGTTCAGCAATAGCAAAAATGACAGGTATTGCAAATTCAGGGTTCGGTGTGATTACTGGTGGTGTGAACGTGGTGATTCAGTTCTTCAAGAACTTGGGTCTAACCGTGGCAAACATTGCCTTGGGTATTGGAAACGCCATTGCAGCACTTGCATCTAATATGATGACGGCATTTCACAATGCAATCTGTTCTGTTCAGTCATGGTTTTACAACCTGTTAAGTACGGCACTTTCAGTCATTGAAGGTATTTGTTCAGCACTGAATAAGTTACCGTTTGTTGAATTTGACTATTCAGGCATTTCATCCGCAGCGGATGACTATGCAGCCAAAGCAAGTGAAGCAGCCGGAAATAAAGAAGATTACCAGTCAATCAGTGATGCGTTCAATGAAGGTTTTACAACCTTTGATGCATTTCAGGACGGTTGGGCATCAGATGCGTTCAATGCGGGTGCGGCATGGGGTGACGGTATTGCTGATAAGGTTTCAAACTTTAGTCTGTCGGATGTATTTGGTCAGACAGATATTCCTAATGTGGGTGATTACACATCAGGGTTCAATGATGCAATAGCAAATTCAGGCGTGGGTGACAGCATTGGAAACATTGACGATAACACAGGCAAAATCAAGGATTCTTTGGAAGTATCAGAAGAAGATTTGAAGTATTTGCGTGATATTGCAGAACAAGAAGCAATTAACAGATTCACAACCGCTGAAATCAATGTTGATATGTCAGGTATGCAGAACACCGTGAACAGCGGTGATGACATTGATGGTTTTATGACCAAACTGACAGATTCAGTCAATGAAGCGGTAGACAATATGACGGAAGGGGTGCATGAATAAATGGCAAGAAGCGGATATGATATGTATTTTGACAAATGCCTTTTTCCTGTCACCCCTGAAAAAATCAGTATCAAAATCAATGGTAATAACAAAACGGTCAACCTGATAAATGAAGGTGAAATCAATATCCTGAAAAAAGCCGGGTTGACCGACATTGAATTTGAAGCAGAAATCCCGCAAGTAAAACATCCTTATGCGGTGTATAAGAATGGTTTCAAAGAAGCGGGATATTTCTTTGATATTTTTGAAGGGTTGAAAACAGGCAAAAAGACATTCCAGTTCATTGTGTGCAGAAAGACCCCGGTGGGGAAAAAACTGCTGAACACGAACATGAAGGTATCTTTGGAAGATTACAAAATTTCAGAGGATGCCAAGAACGGGTTTGACTTCAAAGTCAAGTTCAATCTGAAACAGTACCGGGACTATGGAACAAAGACAGTCAACATCAAAATTGCTGCATCCAAGCCAAAGGCAAGTGCAGAGCCTAAGCGGGAAACCAACAATTCACCCGCCCCGGCAGCAGCACAGACCTATACGGTTGTACGTGGTGATTGTTTGTGGAACATTGCAAAACGGTTTTACGGCAGCGGTGCAAAATACACCGTGATCTACAACGCAAACAGGGGTGTCATTGGTGGCAACCCTAACTTAATTTATCCGGGACAGGTTTTGACCATTCCGGCAGCATAAGAAAGGGGTGTTGTTCAATGTACGTTGAACTACTGGTTGGGAATGAATCAGGAACAAAAGTATATCAGCCTGTTGTTCAGGAAGGTATTGAATGGTCAACAGAAAGAAAAAACACCCCCGGCAAACTGGTTTTCAAAGTCCTGTATGACAACATTCTTGATTTTTCAGAAGGTAGTCCAGTCAGGATGAAGGTGGACGGTGACAATGTATTCTTTGGTTTTGTGTTTAAGCAGCAGAGAACCAAGGACAAAATCATTACTGTCACCGCCTACGATCAGTTGAGGTACTTAAAAAATAAAGATACCAAGGTCTATGAAGGAAAGACGGCAAACCAATTTGTGAAAATGATTGCAGATGATTATGCCCTGAACCTTGGCACACTGGATGATACCGGGTATGTCATTGAATCAAGGGTTGAAGAAAATACTTCACTGTTTGAAATGATAGCAAATGCCCTTGACCTGACACTGACCAATACCGGGGAAATGTATGTGTTATATGATGACTTTGGGAAACTTACCCTGAAAAGCCTGTCATCTATGTATGTGGGTGTTCCGGGGGCGTACCTGATGATTGATGAAGAAACCGGGCAAAACTTTGACTATACTTCATCTATTGATGAAAACACATATAACAAAATCAAACTGACCTATGATAACAAGGACACAGGAAAGCGTGATGTTTACATCACACAGGATTCTTCCAACATTAACAAGTGGGGTATCTTACAGTATTTTGACACCTTGCAGAAAGGTGAAAACGGTCAGGCAAAAGCAGATGCCCTTTTGAAACTGTATAACAAAAAGAACCGTAACCTGAAAATTACCAACGCTTTAGGTGACAACAGAGTGCGGGCAGGTTCAATGGTTGTCATCAACCTTGATCTTGGTGATGTAAAACTGAAAAACTGGATGCTTGTTGAAAAATGCAAGCATACCTACAAGGAAGGTGAACATTGGATGGATTTGACACTTAGAGGGGGTGAATTTGTTGCCTGATGCAAATGAACTTGTAGATACCCTGAAAAGGGCAGCCGTTGAAGCGGTTGAAGCGGGGAAACCCGTAAATGTATATTTTGGTGAAGTTGTGAGTGCTTCACCGCTGAAAATCAATGTTGAACAGAAGATGATACTTGGTGAAAAACAGTTGATTCTTTCAAGAAATGTGACGGATTTCAGCACAATGGTAACAGTTGACTGGACTTCTGAAAGCAGTCTTTCTACCCACAACCACACTGTAAAAGGTGACAATGGCAGCGGTGGCAACATTGACTTGAACACGGGGTCAAAGAACCTTGCACATACTCACAAAATTACAGGAAAAAAGAAGATCATCATTCACAATGGCTTGGCGGTTGGTGATGAAGTTATTCTGATAAGACAGCAAGAAGGTCAACGCTTCATTGTTGTGGATAGGATAGGCAAATGATTCCTTCAACAGTTGGTTTTCTTGACCAAGATTTTGAAATTGAAACACAGCCAAGCCTAACTTATAAAATGGATTTAGACGGTGATTCAGTCAGGGGTCTTGTGGATGAACAGGATGCCATGAAGCAGATGATTTTCAGAACACTGCAAACAGAACGGTATCAGTACATCATATATCCGTGGTATTACGGCATTGAAACACTTGACCTGTACGGTGAACCTGTCACTTGGGTTTGCCCTGAATTAGAACGCAGAATCAGTGAAGCGTTAGCCGTTGATGAAAGAATCACAGGTGTGACCGACTTTGAATTTGACCTGACGGTCAAAGGTGTGGTTCATGCCTATTTTACCGTAAAAACAATTTACGGTGATATTAAAGCAGAGAAGGGGGTGAAGATTTAGAATGTATGAAGATCAGACTTATGACATTATCCTTGAAAGGATGATGAACCGGGTATCTGACAAAATTGACAAAAGACCGTCATCCCCTGTTTATGATTTGCATAGTTCAACCGCCATTGAATTTCAGATTTTATACATTGAGTTGGAATATCTGATAAAAAATTCATACGGTGATACTGCTGCAAGGGAATTTCTGATCTTGCTTGCAAAGGACAGGGGACTTTCACCTGAACCCGCAACCAAGGCAATCTTACAGGGTGAGTTCACACCAACAAACATTGATGTTACTGGAAAGCGTTTCAACATTGGTGAAATCAACTATGTTGTGACTGAACAGATCACACCGGGAACATACAAGGTTCAGTGTGAAACAGAAGGTGTTGTTGGCAATCAGTACCTTGGGGATATGATACCAATGGAATATATTGACGGATTGCAGACGGCAAGCCTGACAAGCGTACTTATTCCCGGTGAAGATGAAGAAGATACAGAAGTTTTCAGACAGCGTTACTTTGACAGCTTCAATGAACAGTCCTTTGGTGGCAACCACGCTGATTATATGGCAAAGGTCAAAAGTATTGAAGGTGTTGGGTCATGTAAGGTCAAGCGTGTTTGGAATGGTGACATTAGACCCGCTGACATGATCGTCAGTACCGTGGTCAAGAACTGGTATGAATCAATCATTTCAACAGTTCCGGCAGCAGTCAAACCGTGGCTTGATGCCGTATATAATGCAGCCAAGGACAAAAAACTGACGGTTGGTGGTACTGTTCATGTAGTCATCACTGATTCTGATGATTATGGTGAAGCAAGTTCAACGCTTGTTCAATACGTTCAGCAGACACTTGACCCGGAAGAAAGTGCCGGGGAAGGTTACGGACTTGCACCAATCGGTCATGTAGTCAGTGTTGCAAGTGCATCACCTGTCAGTATTGAGGTCAAGACCACGGTAACCTTTGAAGAAGGTCACAACTGGTCAAATACCAAGGCAGCCATTGCAGAAGCAGTTGATGCGTACTTCTTGGAATTAAGAAAGAACTGGTCAGAAACATCACAAACCATTGTCAGGGTATCGCAGATTGAAAACCGCATCCTTGGCGTTGATGGCGTGGTGGATGTGACCGGGACAAAGCTGAACGGCACGGCAAGCAATATGACCTTGACAGAATTTTGTATACCAAAATTAGGGGGTGTTTCTGCATGATAAGAGAAGTTGACCTTGTTTCATACTTACCGCCATTCATGCAGAGTTACAAAGAACCCGTTGCAGCACTTGAAGCGGAAAATCCTGAATTTAGCCTGATGTGGTCGGCAACTGACAGGTGTTTGCGTAACCGCTTCATTTCAACCGCTGATGAATATGGAATCAGCCGATTTGAAAAGATGCTGAAAATATACCCAACTGCTGACGATACCCTTGAATCAAGGCGTTCAAGGGTTCAAAGCAAGTGGTTCAACACAATCCCGTACACTTGGAAAGTGTTGCTTCAAAAGTTGCTTGTCCTTTGTGGTGACAGTGACTTTGAAGTGACTGGTGATTTCAAGACCGGGTACACACTGTATATTGACACTGACCTTGAATTATATGGTCAAGTGGAAGAACTGGAAAACATCATAAACACAATGATTCCTGAAAATCTTGTGGTTGTATCTAAGAACAGCATCCCTTGCAACATCAAAGGTGCTGTTCTTTTTGGTGGTGGCATCTGCTTCATCAATGAATTTATCATCACAAACGATTTCCGGGAAGTGTTTGATGTGAACGGTTCATCAGTCTTTGGTGGTGGAATCGTTCAGACTGAAATGCTGAACATCACAAATGACAGTCAGGAAACAGTGAGTGTTCAGGGTACGGTGAACTTTGGTGGTAAGGCAACAGATACCGCAATGGTAACCATTTCAACAGATTTTAATGAAACAATCCGGGCAGATATGGATGCAAAGGCAGCATCCGGCGTTGTTCAGGTAGACTTCATTGAGATAAAAACAACATAGAAAGGAATGATAAGATGGCAGAGTATTCAAAACTTTACATCACAAACAATGGTCAGGCACTTATGGCAAAGATGATTGCCGGGTCAGGAAACATTGATTTTACAAAAGTATGTTCTTCCAGTACCCAGTACACTGAAAGTCAGTTACAGGCATTGACCGCACTTAGCAACATCAAGCAGACAACCCTTGTTTCCAAGGTTACCCGCACAAATGAGGTTGCAATCAAAATTGATGCAGCATATTCCAATGTAGACCTGAAAGAAGGTTACTATATGCGTACACTTGGCTTATATGCCGTTGACCCTGACAAGGGTGAAATCCTGTATGCAGTCTGCATTGAAAAGTCAAATAACTGTTATATGCCACCATATAACGGTGTTACGGTATCGGCTGCATACTTACAGTTATATACCACAGTAGGCAACGCTGACAGCGTATCACTTGCAGTCAGTCCGGGTGCGTATGCAACGGTTGGTGACATTCAGGCACTTGAAAAAGAAATTGCTGATCTGAAAGCCTATGTTGGATATTCAGACGGTGACATTTATGGTGTTGAAGTGGACTTTGAAAACAAGAAGTTCACAAGACTTGCCGGGGCAGTAAACCGTTCAGCGGGTTCAGGGTTTGACGGAATCAATGCATTTGGTGGCAGAAAGCGTTGTAACCTTACCAATGACGGGCGTGTTGCTGCATATTATGGTGAAGCCGGATTTTCTACTACTGGAAAACTGACACAGGCGGTTGACCGTAACCCGGTAGGTACTGAATCACCTGATGAAAACCTGAAATTCAGTGCCGGGACAATCGTTCAGGTAATGGTTGAACAGCCAAAGTTTTATTACAAGGTTGTACCGCTTAAAACTGAAAAGAGAACCAAGGGGGCAATCACAAGAAAAATCAGATACTATGTATCAGATACACCAAAGGCGGGATTCAAACTTCATCCGGCGTTCATTGTAAATGGTCAGGAAAATGATGTTGCATATCTTGCAGCCTTTGAAGGTTCACTTTGGGATGCATCTGCATCAGCATACATTCTTGATGATTCACAGGTTGCTGACTTTGCTACTGATATGTTATGCAGTATTGCCAATGCAAAACCGCTTTCAGGACTTACACAGAACGCAACCCGTGCCAATATCAGAAAACTTGCTGAAAAACGTGGTATTGGTTGGGAACAGGGTGTTGTTCAGACGGCATCCGCTTCACAGATGCTTATGCTGATTGAATATGCAACCTTCAACATGCAGTCTGTTATTGGTAACGGTGCAGTTTCAAAGACTGATGACGGTAAAACATCCATGACAGAAAATACAGGTGCAACAATCACCCTTGGTAATGCATCAGGTTCAGTTGTCAATGCTAACGGTATTCAGATTGTGTCATACCGTGGTGAAGAAAACTTTTGGGGCAACATTTGGTGGTGGATTGATGGAATCAATCACTATGCGAACGCAACCACAGGTGAATGTGACACCTATGTTGCAGATCATGGTTTTACTGATGACAGTAAGTTGTTGCCTTATGAAGATACAGGAATGTGTGCAAAGTATGGAAACGGTTATATTTCCGCTTTCTGTTATTCAGAAGATTTTGATTGGTTGTTCTTACCGGGTGAGTTCAACGGAAACACTGCACTTCCTGTTGGCGATTACTGTTGGAATCAGAACGGTACTGGTTGGCGTGTCGCTTTATTGGGTGCTAGTTGGTATTATGGCTTGAATGCCGGTGCTTTCTATTGGGATCTGTATTATGCTTCTTCTTATCGTAGTCGGGGTATCGGCGGTCGGTTGGTGTATCGAAAAAAGGTAGCAGCATAACAGGCAACCAGTAATTCATACAATTTTAGGTAATCAGGATGCTAAGGATGACGATTTTCAAGCAGAAAGACAATAAAAAGACAAAAAACCAATGTCACTAAATTAGGTGCTAATTGGAATAATGGCTTGAATACCAGTGCTTTCTATTGGAATCTGAATAATGCTTCTTCTAATCGTAATCGGAATATCAGCAGTCAGTTAGTAAATGCACAAATATCACTTGAAACACTCCGTCAGAAATGGCGGGGTGTTCTTATAAATCAATGTACTGAAAACTGATTACCGTGCCACTTGGCAAAACATCAAAATACATGGGCTGTATTAGTAGACCGTCACCTGACGGGTTGAAAGTTCGGTTCAGTGCATACAGAAGGGAACAGACAAGCGTGAAAAGGTATGGCAATCTTTATGAAAAAATCTGTTCAATGGATAACCTGTATCTTGCGTTTCAACACGCAAAGAAAGGCAAAGGATGGTACAAGGAAGTTCAGCAGATTGAGAAAAGACCATACTACTATTTGGCGGGTCTGCAATGGATGCTTCAAAACCATTTATACAAAACTTCGGAATATGCCACTTTTACGAAAAAGGACGGCAAGAAGGAACGGGAAATATACAAACTTCCATTCTTCCCTGACAGAATTGCACAATGGGCGGTTTTACAGGTGATTGAACCGCAATTATTAGCGTATTTCACTGATGATACATACAGTGCAATACCGAACAAGGGGATTCATGCAGCATATAAGAAGTTACGGTTAGCGGTTGATACCGTGCCGGAAGAAATGACCTATTGTTTGAAAATAGACTGCAAGAAATTTTACCCTTCCATTGACCATGAAACACTAAAACAGAAGTTCAGACGGAAGTACAAAGACCCTGAACTGCTTGAACTGATTGATGAAGTAATTGATTCAATCAGCACTTGTCCGGCAACGGATGAAAACATTGAATTTTATCGGTCTTGTGGTAATGAAATCAAGATAGTGAAGATAAACGGCAAGGACTTCATTGAAGGTGTCGGTATTCCAATAGGGAATTACTTTTCACAGTATGACGGCAATTTCTTCCTATCAGGTTTTGACCACTGGATAAAAGAAGTTAAGCGGGTAAAGCACTATTACCGTTATATGGATGATATTTGTATTTTTGCAAGAACCAAAGAAGAACTGCATCAGTTACTTGTAGAAATCAATGAATACTTCATACAGAATTTGAAATTAAGAATAAAAGGGAACTATCAGATATTCCCTTCATTCATCCGGGGTATTGATTTTGTTGGGTACAGGATATTTTTGAACAGTACCCTGTTGAGAAAATCCACCTGTCAGGAAATGAAGCGGAAGATGACCAACATCAGGAAGAAAGTTGAAAACGGTCAGGAAATGAACTATTCAGAATGGTGTTCAATCAATTCCTATAAGGGTTGGTTGAAACATTGTGACAGTTCCCATTTATCAGATAAATATATTGTGCCTATTCAGCAATACGCTGATGATTATTATACAAACCATATCAAGGCAAAGAAAAAGAAGAAAGGCGGTAAAAAGCATGAAAGAGTACGGAAAAGTACGCAGTACAAAGCAGCCTGAACAGAAAGTCATTGATGACTATTCAGTTTGGGTTGCTGCAAACATCACCCCGGTTACAGAAGCCGGGACAGATGAACAGCCGGGGTTCACTGGTTATGAATATGACCTGACCCAGTACACCAAGGATGAATACATCAAAATGATTGATGACAGGAACACATCCTTGGAAGATCAGATGACACAGGCACAGGAAGCCATGTGTGAAATCTATGAAATGATGGCATAAGGAAGGGGTGAGGATATGGCAAATATTTATGCAGCACTTATCATTAAGGGTAAGAAGTCAATCAATGATGTTCCTGACAAGATCAGGGATGAAGTCAAACAGGTGCTTATTGATGAAGGACACCCGGAACTGGCAGAAGGTGGTAACTGATGTTGTTTCAGTTCATCATAAAAATTTTATTTAGAAAGGATGTGGAATCTATGGCAGTGATCTATGCAACCCTTATTATTAAGGGCAAGAAAACCTTTGCTGATGTACCTGAGAAAATCAAGGACAAAGTGAAGGAAGTTCTGATTGACCTTGATTGCCCTGAATTAGCAGAGTAATCAACAGACAAAGAAATTATCACAGGAACAAAAACAACCGCTATATGACCCTTATATGAGGTCACAAGCGGTTGTTTTTATGTTCAGAAAGGACAGAGAAAATGAAACAGACTATTTGCAGTGTATTAGGTGTGATTGGTTCAGCAATCGCATCTTTTTTTGGTGGTTGGGATGCGGGACTTGCAACCCTTCTGATCTTCATGGGTCTTGATTATATTTCAGGACTGATTGTTGCGGGGGTGTTCAAGAACAGTCCCAAGACAGACACAGGTTCACTTGAAAGTAAGGCGGGGTGGAAAGGTCTTTGCAGAAAGTGCATGACCTTGATTTTTGTACTGGTTGCGTACCGCCTTGATCTTGTCATTGGCACAAATTACATCAGGGATGCAGTAATTATTGCGTTCATTGCCAATGAAACAATTTCCCTTGTGGAAAATGCGGGTCTTATGGGGTTACCACTCCCGGCAGTCATCACCAAGGCTATTGATATTTTACAGAAAAAGACAGAAAGTGAGGGCAAATAATATGATGAAGGGTATGGATATTTCAAAGTGGCAAGGTGCAGTTGACTTTGCCAAAGTTGCAGCAAGTGGGATTCAGTTTGTAATCCTTCGTGAAGGTTATCGTCAGGCAGTAGATGGCAAGTTCTTTGAATATGTCAACGGATGCCGTGCCAATAATATTCCAGTCAAAGGTGTATATCATTTCAGTTATGCACTCAACACAGATCAGGCAAGGAATGAAGCAGCATTTTGTATTGCACAGGTTGAGAAAGCCGGACTTGGCAAGGACACAGTGATTTTTTATGATTTTGAATATGACACTGTAAAACAGGCAAAGGAAAAGGGTGTCAACCTTGGTAAGAATGAATGTGTTGCTTTCACAAAAGCATTTTGTGAGTATGTAACCAGTCACGGGTACAAGGCGGGTATTTATTCCAATATTGACTACCATAAGAATATGTATACTGATGAACTGATTTCACAGTATATTTACTGGTTGGCTGATTATACTGGTGATCCTGATTATCCTTGTATGTTCCATCAGTACACAAGCAAGGGTTCTGTTGATGGTATTGCCGGAAATGTAGACCTTGATTATTTCTATGGTGATACTGCACAGCCTGAATCACCTAAGAAGTCGGTGGATGAAGTCGCACAGGATGTTGTCAACGGCAAGTATGGCAATGGTGCTGATCGTAAAGCAGCACTTGAAGCAGCCGGGTACAACTATGATGAGGTTCAGGCAAAGGTCAATGAGATTTTAGGGGTAGACACTACACCAAAGAAATCTGTTGATGAAATTGCACAGGAAGTCATCAATGGTGCTTGGGGTAACGGTCAGGACAGAAAGAACCGCATTGAACAGGCGGGTTATGATTACACCGCAGTTCAGAACAAGGTCAATGAACTTTGCGGAACACCTAAGAAATCCATTGATGAAATTGCAAGGGCAGTCATCCGTGGTGAGTATGGAAACGGTGCTGATCGTAAGAACAGAATCACCGCAGAAGGTTATGATTATGCAGCAGTACAGGCAAGGGTCAATGCCCTGATGTAATCTGTTACTAATTTGTTACTAAATAGCGGGATTTTGTGAGATTTGCGGGGATATTCAAAACTGAACTTTTCAGCAAATAAGGGCAAAAAGCGGGGTGTTATATCAATGAAATTTATGATATAATATATTGGTTATTTTTAAATTTATGGAGGGTTTTAGTAATGGAACAGAAAAGAGGTAGTTTTACAGGCGGATTAGGATTCGTCCTCGCTGCAGCCGGAAGTGCTGTCGGTCTTGGTAATCTGTGGCGTTTCCCATATCTTGCCGCACAGTATGGCGGAGGCATATTCATCCTTGTCTACATCATACTTGCACTTACATTTGGTTTTGCACTTATGACAACAGAGATTGCTATTGGACGCAAGACAAAGTCAAGCCCTATAACCGCTTATAGCAAGCTTGACAAGCGTTTTGGATTCCTTGGAATAATAGCATCAATTGTACCTGTAATTATTCTTCCATATTACTGTGTAATCGGTGGATGGGTAACAAAGTACGTTACAACATTTGCGCAGGGACTCGGCAAGCCGGCAGCTTCTGACGGATATTTTCAGGCATTTACGGGAGATACATTCTCACCACTGTTTTTCTTCATGGTATTTCTTATCTTCACCACCCTTATTGTTATGGCAGGCGTAGAGAAGGGTATTGAGAATGTCAGCAAGTTCCTTATGCCTTTACTTGTACTTCTCACAGCAGGAATTGCAATATATACTCTTACGCTTCCGGGTTCAATGGAAGGGCTTAAGTATTACCTTGTGCCTGATTTTGGCAAGTTTTCTTTCAAGACAATCTGTGCAGCGATGGGGCAGATGTTCTACTCAATGAGTCTTGCAATGGGTATCATGATAACTTACGGTTCATATACAAAGGACGAGATAAGTCTCTCTAAGTCTGTTAACCAGATTGAGATATTCGATACTATAATATCTCTTCTTGCTGGACTTCTTATCATACCTGCCGTGTATATATTCAGCGGTGAGGCAGGACTTAAGTCAAGCGGAGCGGGCCTTATGTTCATTACACTTCCTAAGGTATTCGACCAGATGCCTAAGGGTGAGCTTATAGGATTTTTGTTCTTTGCACTTGTTTTATTTGCGGCACTTACAAGCTCTGTTTCAATCATGGAAGCTATTGTATCCGCAATAATGGACAAGTTCCGTCTGTCACGCAACAAGTCATGTGCAATCTGCATCATTATTGCAATTATCCTCGGCGTACCTTCTTCACTTGGCAACGGCGCATGGTCCAACATTACAATTCTCGGAATGGATTTCCTTACATTCTTCGACTACATCAGTAACAGCCTGCTGATGCCATTCGTGGCACTCTGTACGGCAATCCTTGCAGGATGGATTCTCGGTCCTAAGGTCATCACTGATGAGGTAACACGTAACGGTGAGAAGTTCGGACGTAAGAAGCTCTATGGAGTCATGATTAAGTATGTAGCTCCGATACTTCTTATAATCATTCTCATAACTTATACGCTTTCACAGTTTGGTCTGTTTACGATGTAATATCATCGAAGGGATGCTCACAAGGCAAGGCTGATATCAGGAAAAGTATTTATTAAAAACAGGGAGAGGCAGGAGCATATATGCTCCCATCTCTCCCTGTTTTTTATCCTGCTTCATTATTCCCAATATCCAAGCTCAACGCCCTTCAGATAAAGTCCCTTGCCCTTGGCATAATACCCATATGAGTTAAAATGCGTCCAGTCGCTTCTAAGCTGACTAGAGATAATTCCACGTTCATAATCTTCCCAATCCTGCTCCGTCATGGTGAAGCCGCAGTCCTCAAGCCCGTTTTCAAGCATATACACACGCATATTAATAAAATGGTCTCCGAATGCATCATGAAGTGCCGTCTCCCACATCGTCTCACCGGTACCGATATATGAACCGTCATCATTTACGACATCCTGATTAATATCTCCAAGCGACGTTCCGGGATCATCCGTATCTCCGACAATAATGTATTTGGAACAGTTATGCTCCTGTATTATCGAAAGATACTGCATTATGAGTATATCATAATCACTCTGCCAGCCGCCATTGCTTCCCATCTCAAGTATCATTATATCCTGACTGTGGTCTGCTGCCGCCTTAGGCGTAACTTCACTGTCTCTTGGTATAAATGCATACTGGCGCCCCTTTGTACCCGGTTCCTTGTACAGCTTAAGCTTTACCTCGTCCGAATTCCATATCGGCTTTATCGTACACAGATAACCATTAATATAGAAGGCATCCGGCATATCATTATCCTCACCGCCATATCCGTAATAATCGGACATATTAATCCTGTTGCCGCTGCCGTCAACAAGTGCGACTCTCGTAGCCTTTTTATTGTTAATATACACATCCCTGTCAGTATACAGCACAAGCCCCCCTGCACGTATTGATATCTCATCCGATGCAGCACCTCCGACACCAAAATTATATGTCCTTATGCCGGTCATCTCCTGAAGTGTATACGGAGCTGTATAATAACTGATATCTTTAACACCATCCGGTGTCTCTATAAATGCAATATCCGCGCCATCGCCTTCAATCATGCTGTCTCCCCAGCATGATATCTCTCTTTGGCCGTCATCATCAAAATATGGTTCCTCCTCTTCATCCGGAACCGCTTCCTCTCCAAGCATCTGTTCCCAATCTGCCTGGCTCTGTGCTGACTGCTTCTCACTGTCAACAGCATCCCTGATGACATTTCTGTTAAATGTCAGTGCCGACAACGCAAGTACCACCATTGCTGCAAGCACACATAACATTACTCTGTCTGAATTTCTTTTCATACTTATGCCTCATATATTCAAGTTTATCACGCTTACGGCCGAATTATCCGTACTATCAGATTTCAGGTCAGTTTTCATAGCTGCAGCGTGTATGATTCGTCAAAACAGGAACCGTAGTTACCTTTTAGGAACCACGCTTCCTGTTTTCTATCGTTTTTTTATCCTGAGTATGTCATTGTGTTGTCCGGATTGCCGTATGACTCCTGACCTCAGGTTGTAAATTCATTATTGCAACAAACATACTATACCATTAATCAGGGTGGAGGGCTACATAAATATTTTGTCAAAATCTGCTCCGGGACTCATTACATATATTTGATGCTGTATTCTGCTTTTTCAGCCGGCCACGATTTTCTGAGTGCCACATAGGAAATCAGAAAATTTGCCAGCCATCCGGCCGGAACCGCAAGCCAGACAAACGCAATGCCAAAACGCGGTGCACAAATCAGGGCAACTGACAGGCGGATTGCAAGGTTAACCATATTGGCAATGAGAAACGGGCGCATAACTCCAAGCCCGCGAAGGACTCCATCCGTTGCCATCTTGATACCCATGAAAATGAAAAAGTAACCTAACCATCTCATATAATCCCCAGACACCTGATATGCCAGGGCAGTTCCATCTTTGCCCAGAAATAACGATGAAATCTGAGTATGCAGTGTTTCAATAACTATGAATGCAAGGACTGCAAAGCATATATCTAACACAAGCGCCGCATGATATCCTTTTTTGATACGTTCAATTTTCTTTGCGCCAAGATTTTGGGAGACATAAGGTGATACCGCATTGCCAATGGACACAAATATAAGGGAAAATACATTTTCCACTCTCATCGTCGCAGAATAACCTGCGAGTGCCTGCGTGCCGAACGGATTTACAACTGCCTGTACTATCATCATGCCGATTGACACTGTGGACTGCTGAAGAACAGACGGTACGGCAATCTGAAGCATGGAATGCAGCTCATGTCTGTCAAACCAGTCAAAGCGACTTTTATACCGTCGCATCCTGCCAAAGAAAATAAAAAGTGAAAACACTGCGGAGATTCCCTGTGCTATCAATGTTGCAAGAGCTGCACCAAACACGCCAAGACCGAGACCGGCGACCATCCAGAGATCCATAAATATATTTAATACAGAAGAAAATATCAGAAGCACTAACGGAATCTTTGATTCACCGATTGAAGTAAACATCGTTGAAAGAATATTGTACATAAACAGAAACGGAAATCCGGCAAAATAGACTTTAAGATACAGTACTGCTTCATCCAGTATATCAGCCGGTGTCTGTAACAAGCTCATCATTGAATGTGATAACACAAATCCAAAGATTCCAAGAAGTATGCTTAAAATTAAGAAGCTTATCAACGAAGTTGATACAATTGTCTTCATTTTGCTATAATCTCTGGCACCAAAATAGCGGCTCACAAGCACTCCGGCACCTACGCCGGCACCCAGTGCCACACAGATAAATACATTCGTGAGAGCCGCACAGGCACCAACTGCCGCAAGTGCAGATGAGCCGACAAACTGACCGACAATAATTGAGTCGGCCATATTATATACCTGTTGGAAAAAGCTGCCCAGAATCATAGGCATAGCAAAAACTGTCAGCGCTTTAAGGGGCGCATCTGTAATTAAATATTCATCCTTTGACATTCTCCTATTTCTCCTTGAATTCGTCATTTTTATCCGGAAGCGCAAGCACCGGTCAGAACAAATCCAGCATATTATCAAGATATACTGCTTCTCTTACGTGAATCTGGTATTCGGGCTTAGTCATATAATACAGCAGAAATTCAAGAACTATCGCACTTCCAAGCCCACGGCCTTCAATCTTAAAATTAGAAAATCCCATTGGCAGATAGACATTTTTTATGTCATCCGCACTTATAAAGCCCGGATTAGTCATTGCCTTCGAGAATCGGTATCCACTGTCCGCGCCGGGTGCGGTGCAGTAATGTTCAGGACAGTCTTCGCCGAGATTCTTGCGGCTTACAGCTTCGTAGCAGCTCTTTCTGTCATTACAGCCATACCGGCAGCATTCATTGCACAGGAATTCAACTTTATCCTTTTGCTGCTGTGACATCGCAGACAGCTTATCGAACTCCTTATTCAGCCGGAAATCCGGTACAACATACCTGAAATCGTCCCTGTCCGTTTCGTTAATAAACTGTCCGAAATCCGTAATCACCTTGGTTGTTGATGATACATAATAAAGATTGGGGTAATTATTTTTGAGATACTCAAGAAGCAGCTCTGAATGTATAATTATGCCATTACTGCTTGTATCAAACAGCCTGCACAGCTCATTGCACCTCTTATCTGCCAGATGCTCCGGCTTAAGAAGTGAGTTGCTGAACGTAAGACGCGCCGATATCCCGTATTCCTGCATAAGTGCAAGCACATCTTCCGGACTTCCGTCACCAAAGCCTGCACGCCCTCCGCCCCAGATACAGTCTGCCGGAGCACCATATATAGAGCCTATATCACACCATTCGTAAAAATATTCCCTATGTTCCCGAAACAATGGCAGAAAAATCCTGTACAATTCATAGAATTCAAACAGTCCCGGCAGGTGGTAATATGCAATTGTCTTTTCTGATTTTTTCATGCCCGGCACGCTTTCTATTTTCTATTTTGAACATGACATTCTTTTATCCTGATTACTGTAGTCAAACCTGCCGTCATTCTTTTCTTCAATTGCTTTTATCATGTGATATGCAAATTCATTATATGGCACAGGTATCCCAAGTTCCTGCCCCATCCGCATAAGTGCTCCTGAGAACATATCAATCTCCGTATGACGTCCGGCATCAAGATCCTGTAATGTAGAGTATCTCGCAGTTGGCGGTACGGCACTTCCATAGCTTGACGACCTGCCGGCCTTATCTATGTCTATTCCCTTTGCTTTTGCAACATCCTCAAGTTCTTTTCTAAGCCCTTCACTGATTGCCTGCATATGGACACTGTCCTCATAGCATCCGACACCGGCACCAAGGATTGCCTGCGGAAGATTATTACATACATTAAGACGGAATTTGCTCCATATCTCTTCTCTGATATTCTCTGTCGCACGATAATTAATTCCCGTATTTTCAAAAAGCTTCTCTATCGCCTCAACACGCTCACTATTATATGGTGCCTCGAATTCTCCGAATATAATTCCTATTGTTGTCTCCGGGTCAAAATAATAACCGCTGCCTTCCTTATGCGAAGCCACCTTAATCAGTGAGCCGATTACATGCTCTGCACCAATCTTCGCTGCAATTATCTCTTCACTGTCTACACCATTCATAAGGCTCATAACAGTTGTATTGTCTGCTGTAACTGCCGCTATGCTGTCAAGCGCATCCGGCAGTGCCCCGTATTTTAATGAAACTATCAGCAGATCTGCCCCCTGTGCTTCCTGCGGTGTCCATACTTCAGGGTTATAAGTAACATCATTTATAATACAGCCCTTCTTCAGACGTTCGGCTCTCTCACCCTCTGCCACAACTCCCAGACTGATACCGTCACGCTTTGAAAGTCCCCATATAACATATGAGCCGACTGCTCCGGCACCAAGTACCGCTACCTTTTTTATATTCATCTGTATATCCTCCTGCACTGACACCATAATATATAATTCTTCAAGTGATTATTGCCACCCACCACAAAAAAAGCAGCTATGATTCCCCGACCATTGCCGCCTCTATAAATAAATGTTCCCACATGTTACCTGATGTCAACCAAAGCCAGTATTTATCAAGAAAGTAGGCACTTCATTGCAAACGCTTGTCAATATAAATTAACAGATATAATCCCATTTTTGATATTCACTGTTAGCAGTTTGTTAGAAATGCTAACGTATGGGATTAACTACTGTGTGCATCAAAATCCATAAACATGACCATCATTCCCCTGTTACTGACGGTAATGACTGATCAATATTTCTATTAGATTACTTACATTATATCGTGTGGTAGGTCGGTTGTCGATAAGTTTTTGACCAAATTATTTTGGCAACCTATTCTATGCCAAATATCCATTATTACCAGTCAATCACATCAAAAAACTCTTCTATATTGCTGCTTTTTTTGTTAATAAAATCAACATCAAAAAAAGTATCTTTGATCATAATATCGAAATTTTTCTTTTTTATCTCATATCGATTATACAGCAGCTTTTCTTTTCCTCTTAATGATTCCATCATTGTCTGATATGACAATTCTCCTGAATTAAGGAAGGTATAAACATCTGCTTGTCCATAATAATGAATTTTGCTAGATAGTTACTCTGTGACTCCGTTTTAATCTTCTGAAGGACTCTTGTTTTTCTACTCAAATGCCGTACCTCCCAATATCCCCTTCATATAAAACTCATATATCTTAGTGTTTTCATACCTCACTTCCGGAAAATCTGCTAGAGAATACAATTCTGATGTCAGTTCATATTTACTTTTTGTAATGAAATAAATCTGCTCTTTCATGTATGTCTTCAAATTTAGGTGTAATACATTATGTGTAGAAAATACAAACTGCCCTCTGTGCTCCATACCGTTAATATACGCAATAACACGGTCTGACAAGATTGGATTAAGAACCCGGTCCATCTCATCTGCAAATACCACTTTATTTTCATATACCACGCGAAATATCTGTACAGCCCATGCAAAAAATTCTCTGACACCGGTTGAATCCTGTGATAATTCTCTCTTAAACTGCTTTCCCTGTGCATTCTTACGAATTACCAGAGTTTTAGAATAAGGCTTCTCATCATCCACTTCAATTCCACAAATGCTGTAATCTACCATCTTAAAAATTTCTACATATCTTAGATCTTTCATAATTTCAAGATCCCGTTCCTGCCTGACAATGCTGTCTATATTGTCAGAGGATATATTACCCGGATATAGGACATTTAACATCCATTCAACAGTTGCTGACGCGTCCTTATTTCCGAGAAGAGCCAGTTTAACTACAAATAATCCGTTACTATTATTGCTATTCTTAAGAGCAGCTGTCACTTCCCTGGCTGTTCCTCTTCGCAATGTATATATGTCCTCCTGATCCCGTAAAATATCAAACACTACATGCTCAGCTGATTTCCGCTGGCTGCTTCTGATAAGTTTTTCGCTATAGATTCCTTTTGTATCAACAATAGTTTCATACTCATAAATATAATGATTCCCCGCTAAGAATACTACATTAAATTTCTGTTTGGGATTATTACACTCCATCAAAGTATCTGCGTTAATATATGAATTAACAGACTGCACTTTCATGTTTGTATCAAACAATGATTTCAGATATTTTAATCCATTTATAAAGTTGGACTTACCACCTGCGTTCTCACCTACGATAACTGCCGTTTTCAGCAGGTCATATCCTGTTTCTGTTGTAGTATAGTTATCCGGAAAGCGCTTTTTTACTTTCCCGCCTGGTGCTTCTAATGAAAACTCACACTCTTCCTTGAACGAACAAAAATTGTCAAACATATATCTTATGAGCATACTTCCACCGCCTTTCAATAATCATTATATACTAAAAAGAGCCGATGTAAACCAGTTTTTCGTTTTACATTGGCTCTTTTTTATAGATATCATGTTAAAAAGCAAGCACCAAATATTAAATACATACTTTTAGCTGTTTTTTGTTGATTTTGCTCTTTCTATCAAATCGTGCAACTCCTATGAAATCATCATTATTTTTCTTCTGAACCACTCTTTTTCCTTACATAGAATACAGCTCCAAAAACAATCAGTATAATACAGATATCTATAATAATGATTATCGTATTATTCCATGCATATTTTGAAATGCTGTCACCTGTCTTAGGTGCAGGAATGGTTTCATCTGCTTTGTTGTCTGCCTGACCGTTATCACTCATAATCCTGGTATCAACAACAATCGTGTAATCTGATGCATGGGTAAATACAAGTTCCACATTTCCATCCGGATCAATCTGTCCTGCGCTGATAAATTCCAGTTCTCCGGTCTGTTCATTGTAGTAGAACAGGTTCGCATACAGTCCTGCATTCTTTGATTCCATGTTGACGGTCAGTGTGGCTGTAAATCCAAACTCTCCATCATAAGCAAGAGTCAGGTTAATAGAATACCTTTCCCCGGTCACGTTGTTGATGACATCCACAGGAATGGATTTTCCTGCGTCTGCTCCGACTGTCACATCAAAATCAATATCTCCAGAGGCATCAGTAATATCCTTTCCATAAATCTTCCAGGAAAGACCATTTCCCATATCCAGAACAAGTGTTGTATCTTTGCCCTTGATACTGTCAATTACATCTTTCGGTACTACAGTCGTTCCGTTCATGGCAACTGTTACTGTATCGCCTGCCTTAGTATCTTCGAGCTGTGGCTTGATAACATCCCAGCCTTTCTTGCCGCTGTCATCCTTGATGTATGGCTTAATTGAAGTACCATTGTCCTTACCTTTATCCGTATCAGGCTGTGGCTTCTGATTCTGATTACCATTGTCTGTGCCAGTCTGCGGTTTCTGGTTCTGACTGCCATTTTCCTCGCTGCTGTCATCGGACTTAATCTTAGCGATAGGCTGTGTGTAACTGTGTCCACACTTGGAACAGGTATAGGTCATGATGCCTTCCTCTGTTGTCGTTGCAGCCTTGGTTACTTTTGAAACATAACTGTGTCCCGTTGCCGGAATAATCTCCGTGTAGCTGTCTCCACAGGAACAGGTGTATGTCCTTACCCCTGCTTCTGTACAGGTTGCCTCTTTCGTAATGCTTCCAGTATAGCTGTGGTTATGCTTCTCATCCGGCAGCTTCGCAATGCTCTCTGTGCAGCTGCTGTTGCATCTGGTGCAGGTGTAGGTTCTGACTCCTTCCTCGGTTGTCGTTGGCTGCTTTGTTACGGTTACTTTATAATCATGTCCCAATGCTGCCAGCTCTTTTCCGGTACTCAGAAGTTTATCGCAGTCCGTACAATAGGTATCTCCTGCGTATCCGGTCTGCGTGCAGGTCGCTTCCCGCTGATTCCGTATTTCAGTGTGCGTGTGATCACATTCTCTTCTTGTAATCGTAATGCTTACACTTTCTGTCTCATAATTTCCCTTGTCAGCTCCTATATAAACCGCAGTCGCCGTCACAGTCACACCATCTGCAAGCACCGTGTCCTTATCTGCCTCCTGCCAGCTCCATCCTTCCTGAAGTGTAATATTGCCAACCTTCTTTGTGCTGTGTGCCGGTGTCATTGCAGCTTCCGGCATGTTTGGAGCTTTCGCTGCCTTATTGACCGTAACTGTTATTGTTCTAGTTACTGTATTGTAGTTGTTCGTGTCATCAGGTGTAAATACTGCCTGATAGCCTTTGTTGTTTACAGTCGGAATGATGTTCGTTCCTGTAAAGCTCCATGTTCCGGCAAGTGAATTGCCATCTACCCCTGTCACACTTCCGCCTGTTATATCTGAACTGGTAAGCGCAGCATCCGGATTGTATCCACGCTCTGCAACGGTTGGTACTGTTACAACTATCGGTGTTGCCTTGGCTACTGTGATGGCTGCTGTTCCGGTAAGTTCCGCGTAATGCGTACTGTCTGCCGGCTTGAATACCCAGCCCGCCTGTGTGGTTCCGGCTGCCGGTATCTCGTCCGGATTGCTCCATGAAAGAATACCTTCTATCACATCATCTGTACCGGCTTCCACAAAAACGGTATTTCCAAGTGTCAGCTTTGAAACCTTTTCCCCATAAGTCAGCGCATTGCTTCCATCTACGGATACGGTGTTTCCACGCTTAATCTCTACCGTCTTCTTATCTGTAATATTAATTGTCAGCGTGTATTCAACATTCTCATAGTTCTCCATCGAAGCTGTTACCGTGATAATTACTGTCTTTCCAACCTTGGACGAATCTACCTGATTTACTTTATAGGTCAGATTTCCGGCTGTATCGACTGTTACCTCACTTAAAAGCTGCTCTGGATCTTTCTTTGCAACCGTATATATTGTAGTTCCCCTATCCGGCGGGAGCTTTCCTGCAATATCCACACCGATTGCCTTATCGTCTGAACCGGAAGCATACGCATAGGTCTTATTTTCCGTGATGCTGGAAACGGTGAGTGGGCGTTTGGTAATATTTACCGTGGCGGAGCCGGAAGCATCCGTATAGCCGGGCTGGGAAACCTTATAATATACGGTCTTTGCACCATCAGTGAAGTCGGTGTAGGTCAGGCTGTCCTGTGTGCAGCTATCTGCGCTTTCGCCGTATTTTACGATTGCGCCACTAGGCACGCCGGTGAGGGTGATCCCGTGCGGACTACCGTCATACACACCCTCATAAGCCGCAGCCGAAATACCGCTGAAGCTCTTCTGCGTGAGTTTGACCTTGATCTGCGCCGTCACAGGTGTGCCGGGCTGCTCCACCTCGTTAGCAATCGAAGTAAGATCTAATGTTCCGGTGAGCGTCTGCTCCTCCAGCGTATTCGGATTATAACCGCTCCATGTGACGGGGATCTTATCAAATGTTTTGCCGTCCTCCGTGGTGATCGTCACGGTTTCGGGTAGTCCCAGCTCTTCCAGCGCCGTTCCGTAGGGCTTGTCCGTAATGCCAGTCAGCGTATTGCAGTTCTTTACCGTACGCTTGACAACCGTTACGGTGTAGTCCTGAGTCAGCTCCTTGTAATTATTGGTATCTGTGGGAGTAAACACAATCGTGGTGGTCTTGCTGCCTGCGCTGTCCCAAGATTTAGCAGCACCTGCCTTGAAAGCGAAGGTGCCAACGCCGCTGCCGCCGGTGAGGGTCGCTTCACTGTTGACATAAACCGATGCAGAAAGCGTCGGCCATTTGGTCACCACCGGATTAGCCTTCTGAATGGTATACTTCACGCTGGCGGTCACGCCGCCGACCGTAATGCTTGCGGTATACGTCCCCGCATCCTTCGGATTTCCGGTAAAGGTAGCATCGCCCTCTTTCGTGTAGACGATTTTGCTTGCGTCAACAGCTTCGCCCTGCCAATCACGACTTATATTCACCGTTGCCGTCTTTTCCGCTCCATCATAAATCAACGGACCGCTCGGCGCTACAATCTGCACACTGCCGCCATTGCCGTTCTCCAAATCGCAATTTCCCGCCGTACACTTCGCCGTGATAGTAGTACCATCCTGACTGCTATACTCCCACTGATGCGAATGCACCTGCAGCTGTACGGTCTTGCCGTCATTCACCAAGCCAACATGGTACGCGGAGTTATCGCTGGTGAAATTCTTCGCGGCAACCCAGCCCTCGCCCGTCGCCGTAGCGATATCCGAAGGTCCGGCTTTCGTGGTCACGCCGATCTGCGCACTCTCATCCATCTTTCCATCGATCTTGATGGTACTGCCTTTAGGCAGGCTGACATTGTTTGTGACACCGTTGGCTTTGTTGTCCTGAATAACGGCATCGCCACGGATCGTCATTGTTCCGGCTTGATAAGCAGGGCCTTTAGGCGCAATATACACGCCGCCGCCATCTACTGCGCTGTTGTTCCGGATCGTGCCGCCGTACATATTAAATTGATTGCCGTTGCCAATGAACACACCGCCGCCGTATTGATCAACAATATGGTTGCCGCTGATCTCGCCGCCGTACATATTGATATAAATCTTCTGGCTATCCTGTCCGACAACAGTTCCCTTTGTATTCCCTGTGATCTTGCCGCCATACATGTTGAACGTACCGCCGCCGGTCTGACCAATCTCTACTTTGACGCCATTGAGCGTACCGCCATAGAGATAGAACTTGCTGCCACCCGATATTGTTACACCACCATTGGCTTTACCGGGATAAGATTCCAGTTTCCCATTCACACTACAGTCCGTCAATTGCGTGGTGCCGGATGGGTTAATGCGTCCAACATCGGAAAGCGTCACGGTATAGCCGTTCAGGCAGACGTTGGCGCCTTGCGGACTGGCATTACCTGACAAGGTCACATTTCTGGTCAGGTAGTAATTGCCGGAAGTAGGCAGTTTATCCGTTTCTGTCCAAGGCTGGAAGGTAATGTCGCTATGCGTGTCATGCCCCAGATTGGTATTTCCACCGCCGCAGATGCAATGCTTATGGACGCTCTGCTTACCCAGCATAACCTTATCGCCATCGTCACTCAGATAAAGCTCAAAGCCCGAGCCATCATTCTTGAACCCATCCGCTACAAGCTGCGCAAAATACCGCCCGCCTGTCGTATCCGTCACGGCAACGCGCTCGCCATCCTTCAGATTCTCCTGCCCTTTCACAGAAATGCCGAATTTCGCGGACGGGTCAAGCGAATCAAAGCTGATTTCCGAGCCCTGCGCCAGCAGAATGTTCTGTTTGACACCTGCATCAGCAGCAGAATTATCAGTAATTTTTGCCTTGCCGCCGAGCGTAAGCTTGCCGCTCTGAACATGCACGCCTACCGTATTCCCACTGATTTCGCCGCCCTGCATGGTGAATGCGCCGCCATCGAGCATAACGCCTGTTGCGCCGCCTGTGATCTTTCCGCCGCCGCTCTTGCTCCCATCCACCAGCGTCAGGCTGCCGCCGCTGCTGATCTTTATCGCAGGATCAACGCCGGAAGTTGCCGTAATTGTCTGCCCGTCCAAGCAAAGGAGAATTTCTTTATCAACCTCCCATGTGCTGTCAAGCGCAATTTCGCCGCTAATGTAGTAGTTGCCGTCCGCTGTGATGTCCGACAGTGCCGTCACCTTCGTAAACTCCACATTGCCATGCATATGCGGCTTGTCTCCTATGTCATAACCGCCGTTTTCTTTTCGGCTTACCCGATAATCGGTCTTTTTCAAGCTGGGATACCCACCTGTTTCTCTATCTATGCGCCAAGGATCTACTTTGTTACCTGATTCCTTGCCATCGTTGTTGAGCAAAAAAGTCAGCTTACCGCTATTCGCATCCTTCTGCTCCACACCCATAACACCCTTGGTGCTATCCGTGTAGTTGCGACCTGATATAAAATAGCAGTTTTCAATGCTGCCGCTATTGCCTTCTTCAAATGTAATGGTATGATTATTCGAGTAATTTCTTTGATAACCGCCATTGAAGAAGCAATTTTTAATCTTTCCATTATTTGTGTAGGCAACGCCGCCAATGAGGGTTCCCCCCTCACCAATACAGTTGCTATTAAGTTTGGTCAAGCAATCCTGTATCGTACCATTATTCCGATACACGAGCAAGCCAACGCCGCTGCTCACATAGATTTTGCCACTCGTTGCCGTGCAACGTTCAATGGTGCCGGAATTGTAGGCTGCCAGCATACCGCTTTTAGAAATAGAAAATGCCTTTCCATCCCGCCCGAAGTTGGTGAGATATATATCCAAATCCTGCACCTTGCCGTCATTTCCAATAGACCCGAACAGCCCCCAGCCCGCTGTCATACCGTCAGGCGCAACCGCATACTTCATCGAAATCTTGTAGCCATTGCCATTGAATGTGCCGGTGTACGCCTTGCTTGCGTCTTTGCCGATCGGCGTCCATGTCCACCCATTCTCATCCTTAAAATTGAGAGTATCCATCAGCTCCGCGCAAATCCCCGTTTTCCCCGCATTCACCGTATCGCGAAACCATTCCAGCTCCTTGTTTGACGTGATTTGATAAGGATGCGCCTCTGTACCCTCACCTTTTGGCTTATTGTTCTCATCCGCATACAGCGCGATCTCCCCCTGCGCCGCAGCGAGTGCCGCCAACGCCGCGATCACCGCCTGATACTGCGTCAGATCCAGCGCGGCGCGTTCTTCGTCCCCGAGTGCAGCCCATTGCCGCATCAATCTTGCCCAGCATTGCGGAAACGTCCCCTGCGTTTTCCTCCGTCAGCGCATCGGGCAGGGCATCGATCATCGCCTGCACGGCGGCCACGGCTTCCGCGCCGGCCTTCGCCTTGGCTTCCGCTTCCGCGTCAGCGCCCGCCGTTTCCACGGTGGACGTGCCGTCCACAGGCCCCAGCTCGTCCGCCAGCGCCGCCGTGGGCAGGAGCGTCAGACACAGCACCAGCGCCATGAGCATACTCAATACTCGTTTTTTCATATCTTTCCTCCTTAAAATCAGTTTGCATTTATGTCGAATCCAGCGTCCGCCGGACGTTGTTTTTATAACTCTTCCGGTACCAGATGCAGCTTTTTCGCGGCGGTTTTGGCCTCCGCCCGGCGCTTCACATCCAGCTTTTCGAGAATGTGGCTGACGTGGGTTTTCACCGTGGGCAGCTTGATGTCCATGATCTGGGCGATCTCGGCGTTGGACTTGTCCGCGCAGAGCAGATGGAGAATTTGCAGCTCCGTGGGCGTCAGCTCCTCACCGGGGGCAAGGCGGGGTTCGAGGAAATGCGGATAGAACGCCGCCTGCGTCCGCACCGCCGCCATCAGCCGCTTGCGCCATGCCTTATCGCCGTCCCAGTCCAGCGCTTCCAGCAGCGGCAGCACCGCCGTGCCGTATACGCTGACGGTGCGGATGAAGCGGTACTCCGCCGCCGCGTCCAGCGCCGCCGTCAATCGCTCGCGCCACCGCTCGTCCTTCTTGCGGTGCAGGGCAATGGCCGTCAGAACGTTCAGGTGAATGCCGTCGATGATGCGGGCGCAGTTTTGGATGTACGGCTCCAGCGAGGCAAGCGTCAGCTGCGCCGCGTCCGGCCTGCCGTCCGCCAGCTCTGTCATCGCCTGGGTAAGATATTGGTAGCGCCGCATGACGTTCAGGTGTGTGGGTTCGCGCGGGGCTTTTTCCCGATACCACGCGTCCGCCGCGTCAAGGTCGCCGGTGTGCATGTCAATACGGCAGAGCATGGCGTCCATATTGGGCAGAAAGCGTGTCAAACCGCGCTCGGCAAAGCATTCACGGAGCACCTCGATGGTGCGCCGCGCGTCGGCGGGCTGTCCGTTTGCCAGCTGGCTGCGGGCCAGCAATCCGCTAACGGCGAACTCCATGTCCGGCGTGCCCCGGTTACGGACCTCGTTCAGCTGTGGGAGAAGGGCCAGCATCCGCCCGGTGACGTCCGCGCCCTTTTCAAATTTGCTCTCGGCAATGGCGCAGTCGGCAAGACACACACTGTCCCGCCCCAGTACTGCCTCCACGGGGAGACGGAGGGTCTTGTAGAGCAGGTCGTCCTTTTTGCTCCATTCGGAAAAGTCCTTGCCGCCGTTCATGATGCTCGGCAGCGCGCTCGTGACGGAAAAGGACGGCAGCGCCACCTCTTTGTTCGTCAGCAGCCGGAACACGGCGGGGATGGTTTCCGTCAGACCCTTCACGCCCCGCTGGGGCAGGGAGATGTCCAGCCATGCAAGGCGGCCGCGCGCCTGCTTTCCGGCGGCGTCCTGCCTGCCGCAGTGTTCGACAAACTTTTGCAGTTCGCCATACCAGCGCTCCGAGCCTTCGTAATCCATGACCAGCGCGCAGAGCATACTCATGCCCTGCATCAGCGAGGGGGAGGCGAAAATTTCCGTCTCCGGCAGGCTGCGGTAGTATTTTTCCATCTCGGCATAGTGACCCATGCCGGGGTGGAGTTCTGCATTACGCACCAGCAGCTCAGAAACCTTGGAATGGTCACCGCCGCTGGTGTAGCATTCCAGGGCGTGGGCGTAGTCCTCCTTCAGCTCATAGTACAGCCCGCCCCGGCTGAAGAGCGCTTTGCGCTTTTCCTCGGTATACTCCCGTTCCATCTCCCAGAGGAGAAAAGCCCGGAAACCCGACCAGAAGTGGAAGCGCTGGCAGTCGTCGTAACGCAGCATAGTAGTGTATCGAAGAATCCAGTCCAGCCGTTCGCCGGCATGGGGATCGCCGCTGACCATCCGCGCCATTTCCAGGTCAAAACTTTCAAAGGGAGCCAGCTCCAACAGGAAGCGCCTCACCGGCAGGTCAAAGCGCCGGTAGATAGCGGTCTCAAAGTAGAGGAACACCTCGTGGAACACCCGCGCTACCAGTTCCGGTGTCCACGGCTTGTTCGGGGACATGCACCGCGCCGTGATGGCCACACCCAGCGGATAGCCCAAGGATTCTTTCAAAATTCCATCTATCTCGCTATCTGTTACGTTTACTCCCGAAAGCTGAAACAGCCGCCGCACATCGCCCGCATCAAAAAGCAGGTCGTCGGCCTCCAGCACCGTCATCAGCCCCGTGTACTGAAACGCCGTCAGGCAGCCGGGCGGCACACCGCGCGAGAGCAGCACGAAATGGCGCTCCGGACTTGAGCGAATCAATTCGCAAAGAGCCTGCTGCCCGGCTTCCTCCTGCATGAGCTGAAGATCGTCAATCAGCAGAATGTCCCAATCCTGTGCTGACGGTGGAATCACGCAGTCTGGGTCTGCCGCACTTAGCCGCAGCACGTTCCGACCGCGCAGCAGTGCGTCCGCCAGTACGGTCTTTCCAAAGCCGCAGGGCGCACTGAAAAAAAGGACTCTACCATGCATCATGAAGCTGTCAAACCGTTTCTGAACGGAGGTCTTTATGATAATATTTTTGGTCATTTCTTCCCTCCTTTTGATACAGAGCGAGATTGCCATAAGCCTTTCGCAATCTTTCTTAAATTATATTATACGTGTTTGTTTCGGAATGTAAATCATCCCAAAGTATGAGAAACGCTGCATGCTTTAATTGTCATCATTCCAAGAGACGGCATACATCCAATGATTATGAAATCATAAAAATCTCTCAACTTCTCTACCATAGATTTAAGTATCAGTTCTCTGCTCATTGCACACGCAAAAAAATCCGCCCAGATTAGAACCTAATCTAATCTGAACGGAATACTCATTCAGGCTTGATATTTTCCAAGCAGAAATATTTTTAATCATTACCCTTTTGTTAGCTACAAGAATTTACAACCTTTTACACCAGTTGCATTATAGCTTTTCATTCCTGTTAGCAGAAATGCTCA
>OIXH01000604.1_pt1 | contig 43772 bp, 46 predicted proteins | sample 1587741 | NCBI WGS metagenome assembly OIXH01 (sample SAMEA3888916, study PRJEB22519) | human gut metagenome | biome: human gut; feature: human-associated habitat; material: faeces | place: Denmark | collected 2011 | reverse complement strand
TCACACCAAGCAGGAAAATGCAAGCACTTTTTGCATTTTTGCAAAGTTGGCAGCCTGTAAAATATATCGCAAGAAAGGTTTAACACCTTCTTGCGATATTTTTTTTATCCAAAAATCCAAGGAATGAAGGGAGGGAGCGGGGATGAAGTACCGGCTGATGGACGACACCATGCGGGGCACCATCGCGGAAATGTACCGGGCGGGCTGCCGGGTGCCGGAAATCGCGGCGGCGGTGGGCCTCCACGAGACCAGCGTGTACCGGGAAATCAACCGGGGCCTGACGGACGAGCTGGACGAGAACGGGCGGTTCATCTATGACCCCGACAAGGCCCGCCTGGATGCCGCGCTGGCGCGCAGGAACAAGGGGAAGTTGAAGCCAACGGGTGACGGAAGGAGAAAACGGCATGGAAAAGCTGACGACAGAGCGGGCTGAAGCCCTGAACACGCTGCTGGCGGAGCAGACGCCGGAGCAGTGCATCATCACCATGAGGACGGCTATGAACGCCTTCATCAACAAGGTGTGCAAGGAAATCACGCCCTTCGCTGCCATCCAGTACGGGCGGCTGCTTCACCCGCTGACCCACGACATGGCCAGGCTGGAGGCGTTCCACGACGCCCTGATGAAGGAGACCAAGGAGGGCCAGGGCGATGCTGAATAGGACGGTCATCATGGGCCGGTTCACAGCTGACCCGGAGCTTCGGCGGACGCAGAGCGGAACGGCTGTTGCCAGCTTCACCCTGGCCGTCGAGCGGGACTTCAAGGGCCAGAATGGAGATCGGGAGACCGACTTCATCGACCTGGTGGCCTGGAGCGGGACGGCGGAGCTGGTGGCCAAGTATTTCACAAAGGGCCGCATGGCTGTGGCGGAGGGCCGCATCCAGACCAGGAGCTGGACGGATAAGCACGACCAGAAGCGGAAGTCCACGGAAATCGTGGTGGAGAACATCTACTTCGCGGATTCCAAAGAGAAAGAACGGTACGCCCAGGAGCCTGGGTATGGAGGCTGGCCGCCCCAGGATGGATATGGCGACCCGGCCTATTGAGGAGGGCAGGACAATGACGCAGAAAGAATACACCGTGACGATTCACGGGAACCGGATGTGGCGGCGGATGCAGGAAGAGGCTGCCCGCCGGAAGCGCCGGGGGCGCATCATACAGGGCGTTCACTGCCTGCTGACCGCCGCGCTGGCCATCGCGCTGCTGTGCGTCTGCCTGGGGGCGAAGGAGCCGGGGCAGCTGCCGGAGCCGGTGGCCGAGCAGCAGAATACAGTGGTGACGCTGAACACCATCTCCCCCTCTCCCCTGCCGGATACCACAACCGGCCAGTTGGCCAGTGACCTGGCCGAGGAGGCGGAGTACATAGCGAAGGCCCTGTACGGGGAAGCGCGGGGGTGCTCCACCACGGAGCAGGCGGCGGTGGTCTGGTGCATCCTGAACCGGGTGGACGACGAGAGCGGGCTGTGGCCGGACGACATCATCGGCGTGGTGACACAGGAGCACCAGTTCATCGGATACTCACCGGAGCACCCCGTGCTGCCGGAGCTGTATGACCTGGCCATGGACGTGCTGGAGCGCTGGCAGCTGGAGAAGGGCGGAGAGACCGACGTGGGCCGGGTGCTGCCTGCGGACTACTGCTACTTCCAGGGAGACGGGCAGCACAACTACTTCCGGCGGGAGTTCGAGGGCGGCCCGGACTGGGACTGGAGGCTGGAGACGCCGTATGAGAGGTGAAGGCGATGCGTGTCCTGGTGGCGTGCGAAGAAAGCCAGGCCGTAGCAAATGAACTGCGGCGGCTGGGACACGAAGCGTACAGCTGCGACGTAATTTCGTGCGGGGGGGGCACCCTGAATACCACCTTCAAGTGGACGCCCTGGAGCTTCTGAAGATGAAGTGGGACATGATAATCGCGTTTCCGCCGTGCACATACCTGACTTCGGCTGGAGCTGTCCGACTGTTCAACAAGGACGGGAGCATCAAAGATCTGGAACGCTACGAGAAAGGGATAGAGGCTGCACGCTTTTTCAGAGCGTTTCTGGAGGCGGACTGCGAAAGGATTGCGGTAGAAAACCCCGCGCAGATGAAATGCTTCGGGCTTCCGAGGTACACACAGCATATAGAGCCGTACCAGTTTGGAGACCCATGGAAAAAGAGGACATTCCTGTGGCTGAAGGGATTGCCGGAGCTGAAGCCGACAAAGGTGGTGGAGCCGGTGGGCCTTTGGGTAGGGGCAACCAGCGCGAACAGAGACCCGGCTATATACACCAGGTACAAGGTACATTCAAACAGAGACCCGAAACGGAGAGCAAAAACATTTCCGGGGATAGCGAGGGCCATGGCAGAGCAGTGGGCCGGGGAGGCGTGAAGAGTGCGGAAGTTAAAGGCTGTACCCGTGACGCAAAAGAGGGCGGCTGAATTTGTAAAGGAAATGCACCGGCACCATCCGCCTGCACGGGGAGACCTGTTCAGGGTAGGAGCGCAGATGGATGGGAAGCTGGTGGGAATTGCACAGGTAGGGCGTCCAGTGGCCAGAGCATTGGATGACGGAAAGACCTGCGAAGTAATCCGACTATGTACGGACGGGGCGGACAACGCCTGCAGCTTCCTATACGCGAGGGCCGCGAGGATTGCGGCTGCCATGGGGTATGAAAAAATCATCACCTATATTCTCGAAGAAGAGCCTGGCACGAGCCTGAAGGCCGCCGGGTGGGAGAAGGAGGCACTGGTAGCAGGAAGAAGCTGGTCATGCAAAAGCAGGCCAAGGGAAGACCACGCCCCGACCTGCAATAAGACGAGATGGGCCAAAAGCCTGAAGTGAGGAGGAAGACCATGAAACGCGGGGACATCTATTACATCGAAATCAACGACGAGGGCGTGACCGGCCACGAGATGATGAAGAGCAGGCCAGGTATCATCGTGAGCCGGGATGACCACAACGAGGCGGCGGAGACTGTCCAGGTGGTCTACTGCAGCGCATCCCAGCACCGGGAGCTGCCGGAGCACGTCTGCATCCGCAGCACACCCAGGCCGAGCACGGCCATGTGCGAGCACATCTACACGGTGGACAAGTCCAGACTGGGCAACTTCGTGGGACACCTGACGCCCCAGGAGATGCAGAGGCTGGACATCGGCATCATGGTGGCCCTGGACATCGGCGGCGGGACGGAACCGGAAAATCTGCGGGGGGGGGTACTCCTGCACCGACACCGGAGCAGCGGGAGCTGGAGCGCACACGCTGCGAGCTGGAGACCATCCGAACCATGTACGAGCGGCTGCTTGACCGAGTAATAGGAAAGGCGGGATAGCATGGCCCAGTTTATGGTTGTTTCGGATGAACCGCTACGGGACTACCAGGAGTTCCTGACCCAGGCGATGCGGGATTTATCCGGCTACAAGGTGGGAGGCATCGCCCTGGTGGCCCTGCTGGAGGAGCCGGACGAGGACGGGGCCGACGCTCTGACCGCCTATTTCCATTTAGGAATACGCGGGAAGGAAGAAGCGGCGGCAAACATCCAGGCGGACATCACAGACGGCATCGTGCGGGCCAACCTGCGCCGGTATCTGCAGGAGTTGGAGGAAGAGGACGAAGCTGGAGAATGAGAGGTGCATGAGATTGCAAAAGTGGATAAGCACACAGGGGACGCTGCCGGAGCCAGGAGAGCGGGTGCTGGCAACGGACGGGACTTTTGTGGGAGAGGCGTACAGGACGAGCGCGAACAGCTGGTATCGGCACACCGGCTTCCCATGGCGGGACGGTGTGACGGGGAAAACCGTCTCGCACTGGATGCCGCTGCCGGAGCCACCGTATGATGAAAGCAAAACCGAGGAGGACGAGGCATGAAACCATTGACCGAGCGGGAGGTCATCGTGCTGGCCAGACAGTGCGGGATGCGCGTCTGCAGCACCGAGGAGCACCACGGCTGCCCTTACGGGGACGAGAGTATGGTGGACTGCGCGGAGCGCCTGGAGAAGGACTACGAGGAGGCCATTGACCGGCTGCTGCTGATCGCGGAGGGCATCCGCCGGGGAACCATCCAGGAGGTGGGCGCGGACGGGAGCGTGAAGGCAACCGGGGAGACTTCGGACGGCTACCACACGTTCAACGAGCTGTACCGGCACCGGACGGAGCTGTTCGCCGCGCTGTGCAACCTGTTCACTGGGCGGGCCTGGAAGTCCACGAAGCACTTCGACGGCACCATGGAGAAGGGCTGGTTCATCGCGGGCATCGACACGCCGGATGGACAGGCCACCTATCACTGCCGGGGAGACTTCTGGAGCCTGTTCCGGGTGCGGGAGCTGGAGACCGCACCGAAGTGGGACGGGCACACGCCGGAGGACGTGCTGCGGAGGATACGGGGATTTGTCCACACGGAGGGCACCTATGTGGAAAAGCTGGAGCGGCAGTGGGAGACGATTGAGGGGTATATTCCGCACTGCTGCGCCAACTGTGGGCACAAGGAGCCGGACGGGAGCTGCGAGCTGCTGCCGGACGAAGACCAGGTTAGAATCAACTACACCGAGGGGTTTAACCGGGATGACTGTGAACACTGGGATATGTTCATTCCAAAGAGATAAAGGAGGAGACGAAAATGTACGTACACGAAAAGGCGAATGACCTCTCCAACTGTGCCCAGGATGCTGCCCAGGCGTGCGCCTGCATGGCCAGCGCGCCGAAGCCTCCTATGAGGGAGCGGCTGGAGGCCCTGCGGAACATGACGGCGGAGGCCACCCACGAGGCATACGGCATCCACGACTGCCTCTTTGGCCGGGATGGGCTGAACGGAGACACCGACGCGGAGAAGGAGCCGGAGAGCATGGACGCGGCGGTGGACTGGATGCGGCGGCGGCTGAATGAGCTGGTGGGCGTCCTGCGGGAAGTGAGGGAGAAGCTGTGAGCGACGAGGGGAACATGGTTTTCATCGGGGCCTGCCGATACTGCGGGCAAATCAGCGCGGAGCAACCGCCGGGGATGGACAGCCAGGACGAGGCGGACGCCTGGGTAACGGAGCACTGCAAATGCACCCAGGCTACCCTGGAGCGGAACCTGCGGGAGCGCATCGCGGACGCGAAGCGCCGGGTGTGGGAGCTGTGGGGGCCGGGGTGCGAGCGGTTTTCCTTTGACCCGGTGGAGGATGAAATCGTGGAGGCCCTTTGCAGCCTGGTGGAGCTGGCGGCGGCGGGCACCATCCGCAGCACCACCATCCAGACGGTTGACCACGGGAAGGCCAGCATCAGCGTGAGTGCCAAGGGCACCATCAAGGTGGCGCGCATCGAGGCGAGGGCCTGCCAGCTGGAGGCTTGACCATGGAGCAGGGGTTCAGATGGAAGGTGACGCACCCGGAGCTGGGCACCGTGGAGGTCATTGCGCCAGATCGGCTAAAGGCCCTGACCATCGCTTCCAGAGAATGGAAGCAGCGGTGGACACAGATTGCCCGCGCCTGCACCATTGAGAGGCTGGGTGAGGCAGATGACTGAATGGGAGCTTCGGCGGAGGGGCAGCACCCGCGAGGGGCACGCCGCATCCGTAGGGCAGCAGAGCTGCCAACGGCTGCGCAGCTGCGACAGCTGCCAGCACAGCGGCGAGGAGGACTGGCCGCAGAAGAAGACCGCGCTGCTGTGCCTGCGCCCTGGGCAGTACCGGGGGCGGGTGACACAGATATTCCCCACCGGACACCGGGGCGTCATCTACGGCTGCGCCGCACCGGCCTGGTGCGAGGGATATGAACCGGGAGAATGAAGACAGGCCCCAGGCCGACCACCTGGGGCCTCCAATACGGAACGCTGCGCTATGCCTTCGGAGGAGCCGAGGACAGAGCGGAACGCTTCGACAAGGGGATATACCTATTATAATTCGCGCGCGCACGCGCGAATTAAGGCTTGTAACCAATCTTAACTTACTGACCAGGAAGGGGGCGGCGGGAATGTACCGGGGCAGACACTTCATCCGGGAGTGCATCTATGTCTGCGGCAATTACATGGACGCGGACATATACCCTGTCTTCCAGCCTGCCGGGAAGCGCCGGGCCAGGTGCAAGCCCACCAGCGCCATCCAGGAGAAGCTGAACCAGAGAAACGCGGAGAAGAAAATCACCCGCCTGGCCCATGCCAACTTCACCGAGGACGACATCGCGCTGCATCTTACATACGACGAGCTGCCGGAGGACGAGAGGCAGGCCCAGCGTGACCTGCGCAACTACATCCGCCGGGTACAGCGCCTGCGCAAGAAGCTGGGCCTTCCCCCGCTGAAGTACCTCTCCTGCACAGAGGTGGGCAAGAAGAGCGGGCGCATCCACCACCACATCATCATGTCCGGCGGCGTAGATCGGGACACCCTGGAGAAGCTGTGGGGAAAGGGCTATGCCAACAGCAAGCGCCTGCAGTTCAAAGAGGACGGTATCACGGGCCTGGCCCGGTATGTGGCAAAAGACCATCTGTTCTACAAGCGGTGGAACCAGAGCAAGAACCTGGTGCGCCCGGAGCCGGTGGTGCGGGACAGCGCCGTGACCATGGATGACCTGGAGGAGATGGAGGACGCCATCGAGAAGAAGGCGGCCTGGCAATACTTCGAGGAGCGGTACGAGGGCTTCACCCTGACCGAGGCCACCTTCACCCGGAACAACATCAACCGGGGGTGCTATGTGAACATCGAGATGCGAAGGAGGCGATAGCCGTGGCCATACGGCTGGAAGACCTGCCGCTGCGGGCGCAGCAGCAGGCGGTGGCCAAGCTGCAGCAGGAGCAGCTGCGCAAACAGAAGCGAGCCGCGCCAAAATACCACAACGAGGAGACGGAACACCTGGGCATCCGCTTTGCCTCCCGGAAGGAGGCGCGGAGGTACGAGGTGCTGCTGGCACGCCTCCATGCCGGGGAGATACGGAACCTGCGGCTGCAGCAGGACTTCACCCTGCAGGAGGCATACACCACGCCGGAGGGCGAGCGGGTGCGGGCCATCCGCTACCAGGCGGACTTCTGCTACGAGGAGCGGGTTCACTGCAGCATTCTGCACGACGACGGCCCCAGCACCAGCGACGTGCGCTGGGAGCCGGTGGTGGAGGACGTGAAGAGCCGGGCCACCCGGACGCAGAAGTACATCATCAAGCGCAAGCTCATGCAGGAGCGTTTCAACATCACGATACGGGAGGTATGAACGTGGAGAAGACCTACACAGTGAGAGACCTGCAGGAAGACTACCAGGCGGGGCGCATCCGGGACTTTTCAGATCTGGAGCGCGCCATCGAGCGGATGCTGCGGGGCCAGAAGCCGGGACAGCTGAACCGGCTGGCGGCGGAGGTACACCAGAACGCGGTGGAGCATGGCTGGTGGGATGGGCCGCCCACCTTCGGGGACATCATTGCGCTGTGCCACAGCGAGCTGTCCGAGGCTCTGGAGGCATACCGGGACGGCGAGGAGCTGGTGCATGGCTGCTGCGGGCACTGCACCTTCGAGGGCAGCTGTGACCACCCGGCACCCGCCGGGGAGACGGGCTGCAAGCCGGAGGGCGTGGCAGTGGAGATGATAGACTGCATCCTGCGCATCCTGGACTGGTGCGCCATGGAGGGCGTGGACGTGGACGAGCTGCTGCGCATGAAGCTGGCCTACAACAAGGGCCGCCCCTACCGGCACGGAGGGAAGGCATTGTGAAAATCGGACAGAAGGTGACGCGCTACCCGGTGAGCTTTTCGGAGCCGGACGGGAAAAAGGGGCAGAAGCCCATGACCGGGACGGTGGTGTACAACCACCCGCTGGGGCGGTTCCACATCGTGGAGTTTGAGCTGCGGGGCGGGAAGGTACAGGAGAGCTTCCGGGGGACAGAAGACTGACGAGAGGAGCGGGACACGATGTTTCGATATAAGCGCGGGGTGAAGGTGGACTATGACCGGCAGGGCTATATCTACTTCGTGTCCCGGATGTACAAAAACCTTCCACCGGAAGACCAGCAGGCCATTTTGAACCTGTGCCTGCAGTGCGGCGGGGAGCACTACCAGGCGCTCTTCGAGTTCGTGACAACGGACACCACGGCCACGGCCCTGTCCATGAAGCACTTTTTGAGCAAGAAGACCCTGTACCGGGCGGTTCGGAAATACTACGAGAACTTCCCGGAAAAGCTATGACAGGAACCACCACGAGCGGGAGCAGCTGCGGCTGCCCCGCTTTTCTTTTTCCTGGGGCCGGGAATATGACACGGAGAGAAAGATGACACTCCGCGACGCATTTTCTGTTGTACAGTGTACCCGTGAGAGAGACTTTTTCCCCACGACAAGCGCGCGTGACGCGCGCACGCACGCGCGGGAACCTTGAAGCGCCGGAGGGAGGGCGGCGGCATGAAGACCGGAAGACCGAAGAAATACAAGAGCAAAAAGGCCCTGGCCGACGCCATCGAGGGCTATTTCCGCTCCATCAGCAGAACCATTGAGCTGAAAGACCTGACCGGGGCGACGATTTACAACGACGACGGCGAGGCCATCCACAAGCTGCAGTTCGTGGTGCCGCCGTCCATCAGCGCCCTGTGCCTGCACCTGGGCATCGACCGGAGCACCTGGCAGAACTATTGCGACGGCGAGCTGCACCCGGAGTTCCGGGAGGTCACAGCCCTGACGCGGGGCCGCATTGAGGCGTGGCTGGAGGAGCAGCTGCTGACACGGGAGAAGGGCGTCCAGGGCATCATCTTCAACCTGCAGAACAACTACGGCTGGCGGCAGAAGCAGGAGGTGGAGCTGGGGGATAAGACCCGGAAGAGCATCCAGGCCGAGGGCATGAGCCTGCAGGACAAACTGGCTGCCATCGCTGCGGCACGGGAGAGCATCGGGGAGCTGCCGGAGTACCTGGCGGAGGACGGTGAGGAGGCGTGACATCGTCGGCACAAGCTCCGCATCGCTCGCTTCCGGCTAAAGACGAAAGCTCATTCGCTCCGCTGCGCCTCCTCTCCGGGACAAACCCGCTGCGCTGGGCTTTGCCCCGGTTCCGCCCTGCGGGCGGCAGAGGTGGTGATGCGGATTGAAGAGCAGAGACCTGGCCAAGGTAGACCGCCTCTATGAGCTGGCCGTCTGGTACAACCGGCTGCGGGAGACCAACAACGAGACCTTCATGCCCCTGTTCGCAGATACCCACCGCTACCTGGTGCTGAAGGGCGGCGGCGGCAGCGGCAAGTCCATCTTCGCCGGGCGCAAAATCCTGGAGCGGGCAACCAGCGAGCCGGGGCACCGCTTCCTGGTGTGCCGGAAGGTGGCCAGGACGCTGCGGGAGAGCTGCTTCAAGCAGCTGCTGCACCAGCTGGCCGAGTATTACCCGGACAGCGGCTACAAGGTAAACAAGAGCGATATGGTCATCACCTTCGCCAACGGCAGTGAAATCCTCTTCGCGGGCCTGGACGACGTGGAGAAGCTGAAGTCCATCTTCAACATCACGGGCATCTGGATTGAAGAGGCCAGCGAGCTGCTGGAGGGAGACTTCAACCAGCTGGACATCCGTCTGCGGGGCAAGACCAAGTATTACAAGCAAATCATTATCAGCTTCAACCCGGTGAGTATCCTGCACTGGCTGAAGAAGCGGTTCTTCGACCGGAAAGACCCACGGGCGCGCACCCATGAGAGCACCTACAAAGACAACCGCTTCCTGGACGAAGAGGCAAAACGCACGCTGGAGGGCTTCCGGGAGACCGACGAGTATTACTACACGGTTTACTGCCTGGGGATGTGGGGCGTAACCGGCAAGACGGTGTTCAACGCCAAGGCCGTCATGGCGCGCCTGGAGCTGCACATCCGCCCGGCGCGCACCGGCTACTTCGAGTACCAGGACGACGGCCTGCAGCTCACGGACATCCGCTGGGTGGACGACGAGGACGGCTTCATCAAGGTTTACAGGGAGCCGGAACCGGGCGTGCCCTATGTGCTGGGCGGGGATACCGCCGGTGAGGGCAGCGACAGCTTCGTGGCCCAGGTGCTGGACAACCGCACCGGCGCACAGGTAGCCACCCTGCGCCACCAGTTCGACGAAGACCTCTATGCCCGGCAGGTGTTTTGCCTGGGCATCTGGTACAACACCGCGCTGGTGGGCGTAGAGGCAAACTGGAGCACCTACCCGGTGATGGAGCTGGAGCGCCTGGGGTATCCAAAGCAGTACGTCCGGGAGACCATCGACGACTACACCCACGCGGTGAAGCACAGCTTCGGCTTCTGGACGAGTACAAAGACCCGCCCGGTCATCATCTCCGAGCTTATCAAGGCCACGCGAGAGGACATGAGCATCGTGTCCGACGAGGCAACCCTGCAGGAGATGCTTACCTTCGTCCGGGGGGAGGACTGGAAGCCCCAGGCCGAGGAGGGCGCGCACGACGACTGCATCATGGCCCTGGCCATTGCCCACTACATCCGCCCGCAGCAGTCCTATCTGCGGGAGACTTCGGCGGCGGAGGGCGTAACCTGGACGGCCAGCCAGTGGGAGGACTACGAGCGGGCCAGCAAGAGCGAGCGGGAGTACCTGAAGAAGATATGGGGCACTCCGAAACGATAGGAGGACATCATGCCGAGAAAGAAGACGGACAAGCAGAAGCTGCGCATCTGGCAGGAGCGGCTGCAGCGCAACATGGCGGCCTATGAGGCCGAAGAAGGGCGCATGGATGACCGGGAGACCCTGTACAAGGGCAGTATGCAGATACTCCCCATCGTACAGGGAGAGCGGAAGCGGGAGACGCCCCACGTCCGAAACATCTGCGCGGAGCTGATTGAGGCGCAGACGGACAGCAACATCCCCCAGCCCAAGGTGACGCCACGCCGGAAGCAGGACGAGTGGCGGGCCAAAATCATCGAGGATATGCTGCGCAACGAGCTGGACAGGCAGCCCTTTGAGCAGCTGAACGACATGATGGAGCGCACCGTACCCATCCAGGGGGGCGCGGCCTTCCTGGTGGAGTGGGACAACACCCAGCGCAGCCACACCAGCGTGGGGGAGCTGGCAGTCTCCACCCTGCACCCGAAGCAAATCGTGCCCCAGGATGGCGTGTACACCGGCATCGAGGACATGGACTACATCATCCTGAAAATCCCGCAGACCAAGGAGTACATCCGCCGGAAGTACGGGGTGGACGTGTCGGACGAGACCGAGCAGGAGCCGGACGTGAAGGGCAGCGACGGGGACACCACGGCGGACGACATGGTGACGCAGTACATCGCCTACTACCGCAACGACGAGGGCGGCATCGGCCTGTACTCCTGGGTGAACGACACCCAACTGGAAGATCTGGAGGACTACCAGGCCAGGCGGCTGCGCCGGTGCGCCAAATGCGGCGCGGTGGAACCGCTGGAGGCCAACCCGGCCCAGGACGCGGCCATCAACGGGCTGCTGCCCGGCATGGAACCGGCGGGGACGCCGGGGGCCGGCGTGCTGGAGGCAGACCTTGAGGGACAGAACCAGAACGAGCGGGAGCCTGGGCAGAGGCCGACGGCAACCATCCGGGGGAACCGGAAGGTTTGCCCTTACTGTGGGGCCAGCCAGTGGGAGGAGAGCACCGAGGAGTTCGAGGAAGTCTACTTCCCTATCACCCGCAGCGACGGCAGCACGATACCGGGAGCCACCCGCATGGCGGTGCCCAGTGAGACCGAAGTGGACGAGCTGGGCCTGCCGGTGGTGACGGTGGTGGAGGAGCCGACGCGCATCCCCTTCTACAAGCCGGACATCTACCCGGTCATCCTGCAGAGGAACGTGAGCGTGTACGGGAAGTTCCTGGGGGACAGCGACATCGACAAAATCGCAGACCAGCAGAACACCACCAACCGCATCGAGGCCAAAATCATCGACAAGCTGCTGAAGAGCGGCAGCTATATCACCCTGCCTGACGACGCCAGCATCAAGGTGGACGCCGACGACATGAAGGTCATCCGGCCAGGAAACGCGGCCACCAAGGCCCTCATTGACGTGTACGACCTGCAGGGCAACGTGGAGCAAGACCTGGTGTACCTGGCCCAAGTCTACGAGGAGGCCAGGCAGGTCATCGGCATCACGGACAGCTTCCAGGGCCGGACGGACAGCACTGCAACCAGCGGCAAGGCAAAAGAGTTCGCGGCGGCGCAGAGCGCGGGCCGACTGGAGAGCAAGCGGGTGATGAAGGACTTCACCTACTCCCAGCTCTTCGAGGCCATGTTCAAGTTCAAACTGGCCTACGCGGACGAACCCCGCCCGGTGGTGTCCAGCAACATCCGGGGCGAGCCGGAGTACAAGGAGTTCAACCGCTACGACTTCCTGGAGCAGGACGAGGCCGGGGACTGGCACTGGATTGACGACTTCCTCTTCTCCTGCGACACGTCGGCCCCGCTGGCCAGCAACCGGGAGGCCATGTGGCAGGAGACACGTATGAACCTGCAGACCGGGGCCTTCGGAGACCCCACCAGCCTGCAGACCCTCATCCTCTTCTGGACGAAGATGGAGATGCTGCACTATCCGGGGGCCAGCGAGACGCGGGCCTACCTGGAGGAGGAGCTGCAGCGCCAGATGATGCAGCAGCGGATGCAGGCGCAAATGCAGCAGATGCAAATGCAGGCCATGGCGCGCCAGCGGCAGACCCAGGCGGCGGGCCAGGCCGTCCAGCAGGTACAACAGGACGGCGGCGGAGGCGGCGTGGACGCGGCCACCGCCCAGGCAGTCATCCAGCAGGCCCAGCAGGACGCGGCGCGGGACGCCGCAGCCAACCAGCAGACCGCAGCACCGGCCCAGGCCGGAGCCGTCTGAACATAGACACCTTCCACACATCCAGGTATAGCCTGGCCTCCTTACGCTGGGGGGCGGCGGGACTGGGGCACCCGCTGCCCTTCCGGCGGTTCATAGGAGCATCACCGAAGAAAGGGGGACACGGACATGGCGGACAAGAAGAGCGGCTACATCGGCAGCATCCAGAATACGGGCGCGCAGAAGGTCAAGGCCCCCGTCGCAACCGGCGGCAAGAAGGGCACCAGCACGGTGAAGACCGGAACCGACCTGCGCGGCGGCAAGTAACGCCACCCGCCAGCGGCCAGACGGCTGTGACAGGTCTGGACAGATTGCCCCACACTTCGCAGGAAAAGCGTAAAAATCCGAAAGGAGCGCATAGACCATGGACGACATCGACTACGGCGCGCTGTTTGGTATCGACGCTGAAGGCGCAGAAGTGACGGAACCCGCCGAACCGTCCGCCGATACCACCGCGCAAGGCGCAAACGAGCAGGAACCCGCCGAACCTGCGGTTGTCGAGCAGCAGGAAGAGACCACAGAGGGAGCCGAGGACGGCGGCCAGAGCGCCGGGGGAGATAGCCCGGAGGGCCAGGCTGACGGCCAGAAGCAGCAGACGCCCGAGCAGAACGCCCAGTTCGCCGCCGCCCGCCGGAAGGCGGAGGCCGAGCGGGACGCTGCCATCGCCAAGGCCAGGCAGGACGCCCAGGCCGAGGCCCAGCGCACCATCGACGAGGCGTTCCGCAACAGCGGACTGTCCAACCCCTACACCAAGAAGCCCATCACCAGCAAGGCGGAGTACGACGAGTACCGCACCCGCCTGGAGGCAGATCGGAAGGCCCGCCTCCTGAAGAAGAGCGGGATGTCCGACGACGAGTTCCGGGAGTTCGTCCAGGGCCTGCCGGAGGTGAAGCAGGCCAAAGAGGCCCAGGCGGCAGCCGAGACGGCGGCCCGGCAGGCCAGGGAGCAGCAGGCGAAGCTGAAGGTGGAGGAGCAGCTGAAGGAAATCTCCGCACTTGACCCCTCTATCCAGGAGCTGAAAGACCTGGCCAAGATGGAGACCTACCCGAAGTTCTACGAGCTGGTGAAGCGGGGCAACACCCTGACCGACGCTTTCAAGCTGGCCAACTACGAGGCCCTGACCGGGCGCGCGGCGGCGGCCAGCAGGCAGGCGGCCATCAACTCCGCCCAGGGCAAGCAGCACCTCTCCCCCACCACCCAGCGGGGCGCGGGGGCTGTGAGCGTACCGGCGGACGTGAAGGCGGAGTACCTGGCCTTCAACCCGGACGCCACCGACGCGGAAATCCAGCAGCATTACAACAGGTACGTGAAAAACCACAAGAAATGACGGAAAGGAGCGAGCTATATGGCTTTTCTGATTCAGCAGGTAGACGGCGGGCGGGTGCCGGGCATCGAGTACCTGCCCTGCGGGGCCATCACGCCCAAGGTGGGCATGGCCCTTATCCAGAGCGGCGGCAACCTGGCCATCGCCACCGGCAGCAAAGTGCCCACCTACGTGAGCATGATTGAGAAGGAGGCGGCCTGCACGGCAGGCGACATCATCCCGGTCATGCGGGTGCTGCCCGACATGATGTTCGAGACCACCTTCCAGGCGGCGGCCACCGCCGTGAACCTGGGCGACAAGGTGACACTGCACACGGACGGCCTGCAGGTGACGGCCACCAAGACCAGCGGCGTGGCCGAGGTGGTGGGCATGGACGGCACCGCCGTGGGCGACAAGGTGCGGGTGCGCTTCCCCGGCGGCGCTGCGGCTGCCAGCGGGGGCAGCGGCTGATAGCCCGCCGGAGTAATCGAGGAAAGGAGACGACAGACTTATGGCTAACATCACTTTTACCGAAGGCAGCGGCCTGCAGGACAGCATTTTCGGCAAGTCCCAGGCCCCCATTCGGATGTTCCTGGAGAAGCGGGGCGAGGCGTTTGAACAGGCTTCCATGGTGAAGGAGCTGTTCAGCGTGGGCACCAGCAAGCACTGGGGCGAGAAGTTCACCACCATGACCGCCATGGAGGGCTTCCAGCCCGTGGGCGAGAACGGCGAGTACCCCGTGGACGGTATGCAGGAGGGCTTCGACAAGTTCCTGGAGCACATGACCTGGAAGAACAGCTTCTCCCTGTCCCGCGAAATCGTGGAGGACGCCAAGCTCATGGACTTGAAGAAGCAGCCCGCCGGGTTCGTGGCCGGTTACTACCGCACCCGCGAGCGGTTCGGCGCGGCCCTCTTCGGCGCGGCCATCACCAAGGCCACCAGCATGAAGTTCTACGGGAAGACCTTCGACGCCAAGTGCGCGGACGGCAAGGGCCTGTTCGACACGGCTCACCCCTCCAAGCTGGGCAAGGCAACCCAGTGCAACCAGTTCTCCGATGCCTTCAGCGTGGATGCCCTCTCCGCCGTGGAGACGGAGATGCAGGGCTTCCAGGGGGACAACGGGGAAATTCTGGACGTTGCCCCGGACACCATCCTGATTCCCAACGACTACCAGCTGAAGCGGGATGTATTCGCTGCCGTGGGCGCGGACAAAGACCCGGACACCGCCAACAACGGGTTTAACTACCAGTTCGGGCGGTGGAACATCATCGTGTGGCCGTACCTCAACCAGTTCATCACCAAGGGCACGAAGCCCTGGGTGCTGGGCGACAGCAAGTACAACGAGGAGTACGGCGGCGCGGTGTGGCTTGACCGCGTGAACCTGGAAATCCGCAGCGAGCTGGCCAGCAACGACGCCAACGTGTGGAAGGGCTACGCCCGGTTCATCGCTGGCTTCAACGACTGGCGCGCCTTCGCTGTGGGCGGCGTGAGCGGCGGAACCGAGCTTATCAGCTCCACCTGACCAAGGAGAACCCAGCCGGGCGGCGGCAGGCAGCCGCTGCCCGGCTATTCTCATACCGGGAAGGAGGAAAGGCCATGACGGTATCCCAGGTCATTCAGATCGTGGATGACATCAAGCCAAACGCATTTACCAACGAGACCAAGACGGCGTGGCTGAACGAGGTGGAGGGGATGGTGCAGACGGAGGTGTTCCTGTTCGCGCCGGTGGAGGTCATCCAGTATGACTACACCGAGGACAAGGACACGGTGCTGCTGGTAGACCCGCCCCACGACAAGCTGTACCAGGCATACCTGACCGCCCGCGTGGACTTCGCCAACGGCGAGTACAACAAGTACCAGAACACCATGCAGATGTTCAACAGCTTTTTCGGGGAGTTCATGCGGTGGTATGCCCTCAATTACTGTCCGGCGGACGCACACGAGGAGGGATTACTATGAGCAACGGGCGCGGAGACTGGCACGGCTACTACATCTCGGCCTATGGGCTGGCGGTAAAGCACGGCTTCTCCGGCACCGAGGAGGAGTGGCTGGAGACCCTGAAGGGCGAGAAAATCGAGCTGCGCTACAACGAGGACACCAACACCCTGGAGTGGAAGTATGTGGAGAGCGACGAGTGGAACACGCTCATGGACATCAACGACCTGCAGGGCGCGGTGGTATCCGCAACCCTGGCCCAGGCCACCGCTGCCAAGGAGGCGGCGGAGACCGCACAGGAGGCAGCCGAGACGGCCCAGAGCGCGGCGGAGGACGCGGCAGGGGTAGCAACCACACAGGCCACCCAGGCGGGCAAAAGCGCCGCTGCGGCGGCCCAGGATGCCACCGACGCGGCCACCGCAAAGACGGCAGCAGAGACTGCACAGACCGCCGCACAGACTGCCAAGGGGCAGGCAGAGAGCGCGGCCAGCGCGGCCCAGGGTTCTGCTGCCAGCGCGGCGGAGGACGCCGGGAAAGCCCAGGCGAGCGCCACGGCGGCGGCGGGGAGCGCATCCGCTGCGGCCCAGGATGCCGCAGATGCAGAGGCAGCCCAGGCGGCAGCCGAAGCTGCGCAGAAGAAGGCGGAGGACGCGGCGGCATCTGTGGGAGACGCGGAGCAGGCGGCCCAGGACGCCATCACGGCAGCGGGCACCGCTACTACCAAGGCGGCGGAGGCCCTGCAGAGCGCCCAGGACGCGGCCCAGGATGCAGATGATGCAGAGGCGGCCAGGGCAGCAGCCGTGGCAGCACAGGGCGCTGCAGAGACCGCAGAGGGAAACGCGGAGGCGGCGGCAGGCACCGCCACATCTGCAAAGACGGCGGCGGAGACCGCCCAGGGAAAGGCCGAGGACGCCCAGGAGGCAGCCGAGACCGCCCAAGGAGCGGCGGAGCAGGCGGCCATCACGGCCACCACGGCCAAGACGGCAGCGGAGACCGCCAAGGGTGCGGCAGAAGCTGCCCAGGGAGCCGCAGAGACGGCCCAGGACGCGGCGGAGACGGCGGCGGGAACCGCTACCTCCAAGGCTTCGGAGGCCGCGCAGAGCGCCGCTGCAGCGGCCCAGGATGCGGATGACGCGGCGGCCAAGGCCATCCTGGCGCAGAGCTGGGCGGTGGGCGGAACCGGAACCCGCGAGGGCGAGGACACCAACAACGCGAAATACTGGAGCGACAACGCCCAGGGAGCCGCTGGCGGCGGCGTCACCAGCTTCAACGGGCGTTCCGGGGCGGTGGCCCCCCAGGCCGGGGACTACACCGCCGATATGGTGGGTGCCCGCCCCAGCACCTGGACACCTTCGGCGGAGGACGTAGGGGCCAGGCCGGACGACTGGACACCCAGCGCGGCGGAGGTGGGCGCTGACCCCACAGGGACAGCGGCGGCAGCCGTCGCGGCCCACAACCAGGCGGAGAGCGTCCACACGGAGGAGTTTGCCAAGAAGGCGGACGCCGCAGCCCTGACGGCCCACACCGGGAACACCAGCAACCCCCACAATGTGACGGCGGAGCAGGCCGGGGCGCGACCCGATACCTGGACACCTACGGCCCAGGAGGTGGGGGCAGACCCGGCGGGCACGGCGGCAAGCGCGGTGAGCGCCCACAACCAGGCCAGCGATGCCCATTCCACCCAGTTCAACGCCAAGGCAAACGCTTCAGATCTGACCGCACACACCGGAAACAAGAACAACCCGCACGGCGTCACTGCTGCCCAGGTGGGGGCGGCAAAGCCGGGGGACGTGTTCACGGTGACGCTGCTGGCCAGCGGATGGAGCGAGAAGAGCCAGACGGTGAACGACGAGCGGTTCGTGACGAGCGGGTACGCCTTCATCACCAACCCGGCGGATGCGAGCTTTACCGCCTGGGCGGAGGCGGTCATCCACGGCCAGGACGTGACGGTGGCCGGGCAGATGACCTTCACCTGCGCCGGAGATGCCCCGACGGGGGACATCACGGTTAAAATCATCAGACTGGAGGCTACGGAAGCATGAGCAGGACATTCAACATGGTGGGCGGCGGAGCTGGCGGAGGCATCAAGCTGGTGGCCATCGACATCACCAAGGCACCCAACAAGGTAAATTACCGGCCCGGCCAGACCTTCGACCCGGCTGGCATGGAAGTTACGGCAACCTATTCCAACGGGGCCACGCTGCTGGCCACGGGATGGACATACTCCCCCACCGGCGCGCTGGCAGAGGGGACGCAGAGTGTGACCATCGTGTACACCGAGGGAGGCGTGAGCGCCCAGGCGAGCCAGGCCATCACGGTACAGAAGGCCAGCTTCGCCGTACCGAGCCAGGGTTCTCCCCTGGTCTACACCGGCGGCCAGCAGTCGCCGGACTGGACGGGCTATGACAGCGCGGAAATGACCATCGGCGGAACCAGCGCGGCCACGGACGCAGGAGATTACCAGGCCATCTTCTCCCTGAAGGACAAGGTGGGCACGGAGTGGGCGGACGGAACCACCGAGGACAAGACGGTGAGCTGGAGCATCGGGCGGGCCACCGTCAACGTCCCGACGCAGAGCGGAAGCCTGACCTACAATGGAGAAGCCCAGTCCCCCAGCTGGAGCGGGTACGACAGCTCCAAGATGACCATGGGGGGAACCACCAGCGGAACCAACGCGGGAAGCTACGACGCCAATTTCACCACCACGGCCAACTACCAGTGGCCGGATGGAACAACCGAGGCCAAGACCGTGAGCTGGAGCATCCAGAAGGCGGCGGGCAGCCTTTCCATCTCACCGGAGAGCATGACCCTGGATACCAGCGCCACCAGCAAGGTCATCACGGTGACGCGGGCGGGCACCGGAGCAATCAGCGCACAGAGCAGCGCCCCCACGATTGCAAGCGTGAGCGTGAGCGGGAACCAGGTGACGGTGACGGGCCTTGCCAACGGCAGCGCCAATATCACCATCAGCGTGGCGGCGGACACCAACTATACCGCCCCGGCCAGCAAGCAGTGCAGCGTGACGGTGAGCCTGCTGAAAGACAACTTCGCGGATAACGAGTGGTCTGAAATCATCGCCGCCTGCCAGAGCGGGGACGTGCCGGACAGCTGGGTGGTGGGCAACTACAAGAACATGACCATCAACGGCAAGGCGTACCGCATCGACATCATCGGCAAGAACCACGACACCTATGCCGCCGGAGGCACTGCACCCCTGACCTTCCAGATGCACGACTGCTACGACACCACCTACCAGATGAACAGCAGCAACACCAACAGCGGCGGGTGGAACAGCTGCGCCATGCGCTCCACCCACCTGCCCGCCATCCTGAACCTGATGCCCGCCGAAGTGAAGGCGGCCATCAAGGAAGTGCAGAAGAAGACCAGCGCGGGAAGCCAGAGCAGCAGCATCCAGACCACCAATGACAAGCTGTTCCTGCTGTCGGAAATCGAAATCTTCGGCAGCACCACCTATTCCTTCGCCGGAGAGGGTACACAGTACGCCTACTACCAGGCGGGCAACAGCAAGGTCAAAAATCGTTCCGGCAGCGCGTACAACTGGTGGGAGCGTTCTCCTCGTTCCAGCCTCTCCACCTCCTTCTGTTGTGTCGACAGCAACGGCACCGCCGTCGCTTACGGCGCCAGCGGCTCGTGTGGCGTGGCCTTCGGCTTCTGCTTTTAATCCAACATCCACCAAACACCCGCGCCCTGTGCGGCGCGGGAGAAGAACGAGAAGGGCCTGGGCCGCCCCCTGTGCGGGGCGGGCCGGGGCCGGACGGGAGGAACCATGTCGGTCTACAAATCCAAGCGGGGCACCAGCGCCATGCAGTTTATCGAGACGGCGCGGCAGCTGGAGGCCCACACCTTCGCCTGCTGCATCAAAGCGCCGAAGCGGTACAGCTTTTTCCTGACCTCACGCATCATGGAGCTGGCCAGCGAGGTGCACGACCATGTGCGGGCTGCCAACAACATCTGGCCGACCAACCAGCACGAGGCGCAGCTGCGCCGGGACGAGCTGCTGCGGGCCAATATCGCCCTGCAGAACCTGAACCCGAAGCTGCAGCTGCTGTACGACGCCATCCTCCAGAACCCGGAAAATTGCGCATGGATACACCGGGCCATGGAGAAGTGGGGCGACCTTATCAACGAGGAAGCCAAGCTGATCGCGGCGGTGAAGAAGAACGACCGGCAGAGGTACAAAGACCTCCCGGAGCGATAGGAAGAAACCATGGGTTAAGCTCTGTTTTGTTGCATTTCCGGCAGCGCGAACAACTGGTGGGAGCGTTCTCCTAATTCCAGCAACTCCACCAACTTCTGTAATGTCAACAGCAACGGCAACGCCAACGCCAACAACGCCAGCAACTCGAATGGCGTGGCCTTCGGATTCTGCAAGACCCGCGAGAGCGGGCGGTGCGACAAAGTAACCGCGCGGCGGCGAAATCCATACCTTTGCAGAAGGAGAGCTTATTCCCGGCCAACAGGCCAAAACAATCCGCCGATGCGGCCAGCCGGACGCTGCTTGCATGGCGGGGGTATGTGCAGCGCCCCCGTTTACCCTCAAGGGGTACGAGGCATCCGTAGGCGGCATAGCCGCTGACGGCTGCCCTGTCATGGCTGGTGCCGCCAAGCAGATAGAACGCGCACCCGACAAATCCTTCTGTACGGCGGATGCCCCCAACGGGGCGGAAGGAGACCAATGACGAGCGAAGAGAGACATGAGGCGAGATACCGCCGGAGGCTGGCAGAGCGCCAGCGGCGGCGGGAGGAGCGCAGCAGGGCGTGCGGAACCTTCGAGGAGGTGTTCAGCTTCCAGAACCTCTACAAGGCTGGGAAGCTCTGCTGCAAGGGCGTGGGCTGGAAGGGTTCCACGCAGCGGTATTTAGGCGACATCATCAGCAACACAGCCAAGACCCGGAAGGCGCTGATGGAGGGAAAGTGGAAGACCAAGGGCTTCCACGAGTTCGATCTGATGGAGCGCGGGAAGCTGCGGCACATCCGAAGCGTCCACATCTCGGAGCGGGTGGTGCAGCGGTGCCTGTGCGACAACGTGCTGGTGCCGGTGTTCTCGGCGGCCTTCATCTACGACAACGCGGCAAGCCTGAAGGACAAGGGCATCGACTTTGCCATGGACAGGATGAATTGCCACCTGCAGCGCCATGTGCGCAAGCACGGGCTGAAGGGCGGCATCCTGGTCTATGACTTCTCGGACTACTTCAACAGCGCGCCCCATGGGCCAATCTACCGGGAGAATGAGCGGCGCATCACGGACGGGCGCGTGCGGGCCGTGGCCAACGGCCTGATGGAGGACTTCGGGCCGGTGGGCTTCGGCCTGGGCAGCCAGGTGAGCCAAATTGACGCGCTGATGCTGCCGAACGGCCTTGACCACTTCATCAAGGAGGAGCTGCGCATCCGGGGTGCTGGCCGCTACATGGACGACGGGTATCTCATTCACGAGGACGTGGCGTACCTGAAGACCTGCCAGGAGGCGGTGCTGACCAAGTGCCGGGAGCTGGGCATCCGCATGAACCGGAAGAAGACCCGCATCGTGAAGCTGGGAGAGGCGCGGTTCCTGAAGACCAAATTCCTGGTGACACAGACCGGGCGGGTGATACGGAAGATGCACCGGAAGAGCGCCCGGAAAATGCGGGAGAAGCTGAAGAAGTTCCGCCGGTGGGTGGACGAAGGCACCATGACACGGGAGGATGTCCGCACGGCATACGAGAGCTGGCGCGGCCACATGAGGCGCGGGAACAGTTGGAAGGTGCTGCGGCGGATGGACAAGTATTATCGGAAGCTCTACGAGAGCGGAGACTGGAGGGACAACCATGTATGAAATCAGGAAGGACGGGGCGCTGCTGGCCCTGACGGAGCAGGTGAATTACATCCGCTTGCACCCGGACGGCTTTTACCTGCTGTGCCCGGAGGCGGAGGCCCAGGGCGTGGCGGTAGCGGGAACCCCGTACCACCTTATGGGCCGGGTCGAAATGCCGGAGTGCGAGACGGTGCTGGTGCAGGAGACCGACGCCGGGACGGCGCTGCAGGAGGCCACGGACAGGGCGGAGGCAGACGCCAAGCTGTCCGGGCAGATGCAGACGGCGGTGAAGCTGTACGTCCAGGCGGCCACGGACATCCCGGACGAGCAGGCGCTGGAGATGCCTGACCTGTTCAAAAGCTGGGACGAGGTGCTGGCCGCCGGGGAGCAGCTGGAGGCCGACACGGTGCTGAACCTGGACGGGCAGCTGTACCGGGTGGTGCAGCCGGTGACTCCCCAGGAGCACCAGAGGCCGGACGGAGAGGGGATGCTGGCCATCTACCGGCCCATCGACCAGACCCACGAAGGAACCAAGGAAGACCCCGTCCCCTTCGTCTATGGGATGGACGTGCAGCAGGGCACGTATTACAGCTCCGGCGGAAAGACCTACCTGTGCAACCTGACCATGACGCCCTGCGTGTGGGCACCGGGCACGCCGGGACTGTGGCAGTGGACGGAGGTGACGGAGTAAGTGGAGACGGTCATCGTGGCCGTGCTGTCCCTGACGGGGACGCTGGTGGGGGCCTACCTGGCCAACCGGAAGAGCACGGCACTTATCGCCTACCGCCTGGAGGCCCTGGAGGGGAAGGTGAACAAGCACAACCAGCTGGTGGAGCGCACCTATAAGCTGGAGCAGCGGATGGAGGTCATCGAGGCGAAGCTGGAGGGGGCGGAGAACCTGCTGACCGAGAAGGTGAAGGTGGCCAACCACCGCATCGAAGACCTGGAGAAGGCCACATGAGCCGCCGGGGCGGGAAGCATCTGGCCGGCCAGGGGGCGGCCCGCCGGCTGACCACCATGAAGCGGGTGGTGTGGGTATGCCTGGCAAACGGCATCGCCTGGGTGTGGTGCAGCTACCTGCTGGCCTACCTGGGCCGGGAGGAGATAGCCGAGAGCCTGAGCCAGACTGCGGTGGCGGAAATCATCGGCGTGGTGCTGGTCTACGCGCTGAAGGCGCTGCTGGAGAAGCGGAAGGGCTTCGGCGCGGTGGGGCTGGCAGAGAAGGAAAAGGAAACGGACGAGCAGACAGTGAGAGACCTGTGACGGAAAGGAGCAGAGCATGGAAAAGTATATCGGCACGAAAATCATCGAGGCGGAGCCGGCCTACCGGGTGGACGGGAAGACAGTGCAGCCCACCACCTGGCCTGTCCCGGAGGGGGCAAAGGCGGAGGAGGGCTACGCCGTCCGCTACCCGGACGGGTACATGAGCTGGTCTCCCAAGGATGCCTTCGAGGAGGCGTACCGGCGCACGGACAATCTGACCTTCGGCCTGGCCATCGAGGCGGCCAAGAAGGGGAAGCGCATCGCCCGGCGGGGCTGGAACGGCAAGGGGCAGTATGTGGAGCTGGCCACGGCCATCAGCTATGCCGGCCCGGACGGAACCGTGGTAAACGCGGAGCACAGCGCCATCGGGAACCGGGCGCTGGCCTTCGTGGGGACTTCCGGCGTGCAGATGGGGTGGCTGGCATCCCAGGCGGATATGCTGGCGGAAGACTGGGCAATCGTGGAGTAAGGAGGAACAGAACATGAGCGAGCAGATTATTTCCCTTATCGTGGCCATCCTGACGGGGCTTGCAACGTGCATCCCTCTGGCTATCAAGCTGGTGCAGTACGTGCAGCAGGCCACCCAGGAGAAAAACTGGCAGGCGCTGCTGGGCCTGGTGGTTGACCTGATGGAACAGGCAGAGCAGAAGTTCGCAGACGGGGCCACGCGGAAGGAATGGGTTATGGCCATGGTGAAGACCAGCGCGGAGTATATCAACTACCCGGTGGACACCCAGGCCCTGTCCGATCTGATTGACGGCCTGTGCGACATGGCGGACATCGTGAACGCGGGAAAGACCGAGGCGGAGCCGGAGGAAGCGGAACCGGCGGCGGAGGTGTGAGCCATGGCCATCGTGACGGAGTATATGACCAAGAACCCGTGCTACCAGAGCGGGCGCACCATCACGGTGAAGGGCCTGATGCTCCATAGCGTAGGGTGCGCCCAGCCGAACCCCCGCGTGTTCGTGAAAAATTGGAACAGCGCGAGCTATGACCGGGCCTGCGTCCACGGCTTCATCGGGGAGGACGAGGCCATCATCACCCTGCCCTGCCTGGAGACGGCGGGGAAAGCCATGCGGGCCTGGCACTGCGGGGCCAGCGGGAACAACACCCACATCGGCGTGGAGATGTGCGAGCCGGGGAACATCAAGTACACCGGCGGGGCCAGCTTCACCTGCGCAGACCTGACAACGGCCCGCAGCTTCGTGCGGAAGACCACGGAGCAGGCGGTGGAGCTGTTCGCACAGCTGTGCAAATTCCACGGGCTGAACCCCATGCAGGACATCGTGAGCCACGCGGAGGGGCACGCCCTGGGCATCGCAAGCAACCATGCAGACCCTGACCACCTGTGGCGGGGCCTGGGCATGGACTACAACATGGACGACTTCCGCCAGGACGTGGCGGAGAGACTGGAAGAGCTGAAGGAGGACGAAGACGTGGTACGCTATGAGAGACTGAAGGACATCCCCAACAACAACGGGTTCCGGGACATCATCGAGCAGCTGATGGATGCGGGCATCCTGGGCGGCGACGGCAGCGACAAGACCGGGAACAACGATGTCATCGACCTGTCCCACGATATGGTGCGCAACCTGGTGCTGGAGTACCGGGGCGGTGCGTTCGACCGGAAGTTCAAGGCCGTGGGCATGGAGCCGGTGGTGAAAGACTGACCGGCGCGGCGGGGGTGGGGCATCCCCTCCCCCGCCAATCTAAAACCGGAGAGGAGGGGCGCGGATGCCCAGCAATATCCTGACCACGGACACGTCGTTCCCCCAGCTGACGGAGGAACAAAGCACCGACGAAAAGTTCGGCGTCATCACAAACTACCTGTATATGCTGCTGGAGCAGCTGCGCTACTCCATGGCCAACCTGGGCCGGGAGAATTTCAACGACGCGGAGTTCGACAGCATCGCAAACATCATCACGGAGCCGGTCTACGTCCAGCTGGAGGGCGTGGAGGGCGAGGTGGCCAGCCTGCAGCTAACGGCGCAGAGCCTGACCAGCCGCATCACCGACGCCGAGGGGAACATCAGCACGCTGCAGCAGACCTCCAACAGCTTGATGGCGCGGGTGCAGGACGCGGAGGGGAATATCTCCTCCCTGCAGCTGACGGCACAGAGCCTGACCACCCGCATCACCAACGCGGAGGGGGAAGTGTCCTCCCTGACGCAGACGGTGAACAGCATCACGCTGACGGTGAGCAACGGGGAGTACAGCAGCACCATCCGCCTGCTGATGAACGGCATCGTCATGTCCAGCCGGACGATTCAGTTCAGCGGCATGGTGACGTTTTCCGATCTGGAAGGCAGCGGCACCACCATCATCAACGGGGACAACATTCAGACGGGCACCATCTCCGCCATCGACATCTATGGCTGCGTCATTGAGGGTTCCGTCTTCCGCTCTGTACTGGACTACAACGGGGATTCCGGCGGAGAAATCGAGTTTTACTACCTGTCCACCGGATACCTGGCGGGCGGCATCCGCCTGGACGACCAGGGCGCGGGCACCCAGTACGAGAACCGATACCGGATGTTCGTCTACACCGAGAGCGTGGCGGGCGTGGCCTTCGCCATGAAGCTGCAGGCGGCGGGCGGTATCAGTATCGAGGCGGGCGAGAATGTGTACATCGAGGCAAGCACCAGGCTGACCATGGACGGGAACATCGTCACCATCAGCGGGAGCACGGTCTATCTCGATGGAGACGTGTACATCAACGGAGACCTATACACCCCGGCAGGGTGAGGAAAGGAGCGGAACATCATGTATCTGAAGCAGTGCGTGGACGCCTACGCGGCGGTGGCGGCCATGATGGAGAAGGAGTGGGACTACAAGACCGCCCACGCCCTGGTGATGCTGAAGCGGAAGCTGCAGCCCCAGGTGGACTTCTTTGCCAAGGAGGAGATGAAGCTGGCGAAGGAATACGCCAAGCTGGACAAGAAGGGCAACATCATCTTCACCGAGCGTGGCACCTTCCCCTTCCGGGAGAAGGAGAAGGCCCAGGAGTACGCCGAGCGGCGCACGGAGCTGGGCATGGTGGAGGCCCAGGAGGACTTCAAGCCCCTGCGGGTTCCTATGCCGGAGCGCATCACACCGGCGCAGCTGGACGCCCTGGAGGGCTTCCTGGAGTTCGAGGAGCCGGAGGGAGGCGGCGGGGCATGAGTGTGGGCCTGCCGCAGATGCTGTACTCCGACGGCATCAAGAAGGCGAAGCAAACGGAGTTCAAGGGCTACAACCACAACCTGTACGCCCAGGACGGGGAGCTGTGGGACATGAAGAACCTGACCAGCGACCTGTACCCCCTGCTGTCCCCCAGGCTGCCCAGGTATATCGTGGAGACCCTGACGAAGCCCAACGGCTTCTATGCCAAGGACGGGATGTACTGGGTGGACGGCACCGGCTTCTACGCGGACGGCGAGAAGAAAGGCGACGTGGCGGACAGCCGGAAACAGTTCACCAGTATCGGGGCCTATATCATCATCCTGCCGGACAAGAAGTGGTACAACCGCTTGACCGGGGAGTTTGGGGACATGGAGGCATCCTGGAGCGGGAGCGCAAAAATCCAGGACGGAACCTACGCCGGGGAGAGCGCGGAGGCCAACACCATCTACGCGGCGGGGGCCAACTGGGCGGACATCTTCCAGGTGGGGGACGCTGTGGCCATCTCCGGCTGCACCATCCACGAGAGCAACAACCAGACCATCATCATCCGGGAAATCGACGGGGACAACCTGCGCTTCTATGAGAACAGCTTCACCATCAATTCCGGCGGGGACACGGAGACGCTGACCATTGCACGGGAGATGCCGGAGCTGGACTTCATCTGTGAGAATGAAAACCGCCTGTGGGGCTGCAAGGGGGACACGGTGTACGCCTCCAAACTGGGAGACCCGTTCAACTGGAATGTGTTCGACGGGCTTTCCACGGACAGCTTTGCGGTGGATGTGGGCAGCGCCGGGGACTTTACCGGCTGCTGCAGCTACCTGGGATACCCCTGTATGTTCAAAGAGGAGAACATCTACAAGGTCTACGGGGACAAGCCGAGCAACTACCAGGTGATGGGAAGCGCCTCCCTGGGCGTGGAGGCGGGCAGCCACATGAGCATGGCCATCGCGGGAGAGGTGCTGTTCTATTTGAGCCGGGTGGGCATCGTGGCCTATTCCGGCGGCATCCCGCAGAGCATCGCGGCCCCCTTCGGGACAGAGCGATACCGGAACGCCGTGGCGGGGAGCGACGGGGTGAAGTATTACGTCTCCATGGAGGACGCGGACGGAAACTGGGCGCTGTTCGTCTATGACACCCGGTTCAACCAGTGGCACAAGGAGGACGCCCTGGAGGCGGTGGGCTTCGGCTGGAACACGGAGTTGTACTTCCTGGACGCCACCGGAAAGCTGTGGCTGAACGGGAACGCAAGGATGGTGCCGGAGGGCGCGACGCCGGAGGGGCCGGTGGAGAGCATGGCGGAGTTCGGGGACTTCGTGGAAGATGACCCAAACAAGAAGGGCACCAGCAAGCTGCAGGTGCGCATGGAGCTGGACGCCGGGGCGTCCGTAACGGTGGAGATGGAGTTCGACAGCGACGGGACGTGGCGAGCGGTGAGCACCATGACGGCCACGGTGAAGCGGAGCTTTTACCTGCCTATCATTCCCCGGCGCAGCGACCACTTCCGCATCCGCTTCCGGGGAACCGGGGGCTGGCGTCTTTACTCCCTGGTACGGGAGAGCTATTCCGGCAGCGAGCTGAAGAGCACGCCGGGCAGACAGTGAGAAAGGAGCAGAGCTATGCCGACTTTTACCTATGACCAATTCCAGAAGGCGGCCCAGGACAGCGGCCTGATGGGCGAGTTCTCCCCGGCGGATTTGAGCCTGGCCCAGCGGAACCCGGACGCGGGCATGAGCCTGCTGAAATATAAGCAGGACTACCACGCGGCCACCACGGACGAGGCGCGGGCGTTGGCCAACCTGGGGGCGGAGGGCATCCGCAGCAGCTACGGAAACTACACCGGCGGCGACAACGGCGGGAGCTTCTACCTTGACCCTCTCTCCCCTTCCAGCTTCGACGGCGGAAAGGCCCCCACTTACAACAACCAGTACGCCGGGGACATCGCAGACCTGTGGGAGCAGCAGAAGAACTACGGGAGCTACGACTACGGGAAGGATGCGCCGGTCTACAACAACCGCTACGACGACACCATCCAAGACCTTATCCAGGGCATCCTGAACCGGGAGGACTTCAGCTATGACCCGGCCACCGACCCGCTGTACCAGAACTACCGCAAGCAGTACACGCGGGAGGGGCAGCGGGCCACGGCGGACACCCTGGGCCAGGCGGCAGCGGCCAGCGGGGGCATCCCCTCCTCCTACGCCACCACGGCAGCGGCCCAGGCGGGCAACTACTACGCCGCGCAGATGACGGATAAAATCCCGGAGCTGTACCAGCTGGCCTACAACCAGTACCTGAACGACTACAATATGCAGCTCAGTGACCTGGGCGTGGTGCAGGGCGCGGAGCAGAGCGACTACGACAAGTACCTCAATGAGCTGAACCAGTACAACACCGACCGGGCCTTCGACTACAACGCCTGGCTGGACGAGTACAACATGACCAAAGACCAGTTGCAGACCGCCCAGGGCCTGGAGCAGCTGGACTACACGAAGTACCTGAACGAGCTGCAGCAGTTCAACACCGACCGGGAGTTCAACTACGGGCAACTGCTGGATGAAATCGACAGCCAGACCATGGAGCGGCAGGAGGCCGTGGACAACGCCCTTCGGGCGGCGGAGTTCGGGGACTACTCCTTCCTGCAGGACATGGGCATCGACACCAGCAACAACCCTGCGGACTTCGAGCGGCAGTACACCCTGGCGCTGCTGGCGGCAGAGTACGGCGACTTCTCCGGCCTGGAGGCCCTGGGCATCACGCCCAGCGCGCAGAACCTGGCCAACTTCAGCCGGACGGCCAGCGGGAGCACCAGCAGAAGCTCCGGCGGCGGAAGTTCCGGCGGGAGCAGCGGAGGAGGTTCCAGCAGCACCGGAGGAAGCACCGGGACGAGCGCGGCAAGCGCAGCCATGCAGAGGGCCAATGCCAACCAGGGCCGCGTGACCAGTGAGGCCGACTGGAACGCGCTGGTGGCCGCATATGGAGAGGATACCCTGCGGGCAGCCGGATACACCTATGCCGGTTCCGGCGGCGGGAGCAGCAGCGGAGACAGAAGCAGCTCCGGCGAAGACAGCGGGTACAGTTTGAGCGACCTGAACACCAACTCTGTGCTGCAACTGGGCATCGGCCCCATCAGCTACCAGACGGTGGAGCAGCTGGTGGAGCAGGGCAAGGTGGAGGCATACACGGACAGCAACGGGAATTTGAGCGTGCGCTGGATGCCGGGATACAATGCCAACAACTACAAGAGCGACCGAAGCACGGCGGGCGGGCTGACACTGGCCCCCTTCCTGCCCGCGCCGTAAGGAGGAGAGACCATGAGCAGATTGAGCGACGCCATCGACGCCAACCGGAACCGGGCCGCGGGACAGACCGGCGGCAGCACCGGCCTGCAGAAGGCAGGACGGCCCACCGGAACCCAGGGAACCAGCAGCACCAAAACAACACAGACCAGCAGCCGGGTGGGCGGCGGCAGCGTATTGAGCCAGGCCATCGACCGGGCCAGGAGCGGCGAGACGGTGGAGCGGGCCACCGGCGTGCAGCTTCCGCAGAGCTTCCGGGGGCTGACGGATACGCAGCGGAGCGGGGTGAGCATCACCCCCTCCGCTTCGAGCCTTTTCCAGAACCGCTTCAACCGGGACAGCGGCGGCAGCCGGACGGCCACCACCACCCAGCGGCGGACGACGGCGGGGGGCTTCTACTCCATGCCGGACTTCGGCGCGGAGAGCCAGCGACTGGAGAGCGCGGCCCGGACGGCGCAGAGCGCCATGAACGCCAAGAAGACCGAGCTGGAGGGTGCATACAGCGCCATGACGGAGCTGGAGAAGAGCGCCCAGTTCTACGGCCAGCAGGCAAAGAGCATTTACGAGACCTATCTGCAGAACCAAGACCCAACCTGGGGGAGCCTGTTCGAGCGGGCATCCGCCAACTACGAGCGGGCGAACCAGGAGTACAGCGCGGCGGCGGATACCTTCAACAGCCTGTACTCCGAGTACGAGCCGCTGCTGAACAGCTACAACCAGGCGGCGGAGGCATACAACCAGTACGTGGGCAGCCAGCAGGAGCAGTACAGCGCCTGGAGGAGCACCATCCGCAGCCAGGACGCCATCCAGCAGGACATCGCCGCGACAGATGCGGCCATCCAGGAGCTGACCAGCCAGAGAAACAACCTGAACCGGCAGAAGAGCAACGCCAACCGCTACCGTGGCATCGGACTGGAAGAAGGGACAGACGAGAAAATCAAATCCCTGGACGCCCAGGTGGAAGACCTGGAGGCCACCAAGACGCTGCTGCAGGAGGAGCTGGAGTGGTCACAGTATTTCCGCTACGCCGATCTGACCCAGGCGGAGGACTTCGCAGAGTTGAGCCAGTACCGGAGCACCGCCAACGGCCAGGAGCCGGAGTTCAACGCCTGGTCTGGTATGTACACCGAGACCGGCTTCGACGACATCAACTACGACATCATCAACCGCAACGAGGAGGCCATGGGCCATCAGATGGTGAACGACATCCAGACCAACGCCTCCTTCCTGGGCCTGGACAACAGCGAGCGGAAGCAGATGACCGACGAGGAAATCGCCATCTTCAACTACCTGTACGCCCAGGACACCGCGCGGGGCGATACCGAGCACAGCACCGCCTACGGCTACATCGACTACCTGACGGGAGACCTGAACTACCGGCAGCGCCAGGCGGACGAGCAGGCATGGGCGGAGTATGCCAGGGAAAGCCCCGTGGCCTCCTCTGTGTTCAGTGTCATCACGTCCCCCTTGAAGGGTTTGAGCTACCTGGGACAGGCGGCGGACTACCTGGAGGACAGGGAAATCGACCAGAACGCCGGGTATAACAAGTTCAGCTACATGAACAGCGCCATCCGGGATGAAGTGACCGGCATCGTGGAGGACAAGTGGGGCGGTGTGGGCAGCTTCGCCTACAACACCGGCATGAGCATGGCGGACTTCCTCTTCAACACGGCGGTGTCCGGCGGGAACCAGGCGGTGGCGCTGGCCATCATGGGCACCGGCGCGGCGGCGGATACCACCATCGACGCCAAAGACCGGGGCCTCTCCGATGACCAGGCGTTTGCCCTGGGCACCATCGCGGGTGCGGCGGAAATCATCACCGAGAAAGTGAGCCTGGATAGGCTGTTCAACGCGGACTGGGAGAAGGGCGCGCTGAAGTACATCCTGGGCAACGCCTTCACCGAGGGCAGCGAGGAGGTGGCCAGCGACACCATCAACCTGTTCGCGGACATCCTGATCGCAAAGGACAAGAGCGAGTGGCAGACCTCCATCGACGCCTACATGGAGCAGGGCATGACGAGGGAGGAGGCCATGGGAAAGGCCGTGGCAGACCAGGCGGCACAGATGGGCCTGGACTTCCTGGGCGGCGCTATCTCCGGCGGCGTCATGTCTGGCGGTGCCAGCGTGGGAAACGCCGTATCCACCTACAACACCGGGCGGGCGCTGAACCGCATGAACCTGGAGGAGGGAGACCTGCAGGCCATCATCCAGGAGGGCCTGGCCAGTGACCCGTCCACCCGGAGCTACCAGGAGGCTGTGCGACTGCAGCAGCAGATGGAACAGGGAAAGACGCCCGGCACCTACCAGCTGGGGAGCCTGTACCGGGCTAACATCCGCGCCATCGACGCCGAGCAGCAGGGCGCGGAGCTGCTGCAGCGGGCACGCCAGGAGCTGGACGAGCGCGGCAGCGTGCGGAACGGAACCGCCCGGAGCATCCTGGAGAACGTCAACGCGGTCAACACCCTCACCGCCCAGTCTGGGCTGAACCTGACGGACGGCATGAGCCAGCGGCAGCGCCGGGATGCGGTGAAGCAGGCCGTCAGAAACTTCTCTCCCAACACGGAGACCGATGTGGAAACTGGGAACGAAACCGGCGTGCAGCCGGAGGGCGTCGTGCTGCCCACCGCCGAAGACATGGAGAACGAGAACCGGCAGGCGGCGGAGGTGCAGGCGGACGAGGCGGTAGACACTGGAACCGAGCCGGGGGTGCTGCCCACGGCGGAGCAGATGGAGCTGCAGCAGCGCATGGCGCAGGCCAACACTGACCTGGAACGCAGCGGTATCCAGGCAGGGGCACGGGAAGAGAACATCCAGGCCGTGCAGCGCCTCTCCGACACCCTGGGGCGGAATATCCGTTTCTACGATGGGGGAACCCGAAGCGCAGGAGACCCGTCCAGCGCGGCAAATGGATACTATGACCTGGACGAGGACACCATCTACGTCAACAGCCGGAGCCGGAACCCGGTGGCGCAAATCGTCAGCCACGAGCTGACCCACAGCGTGGAGACGGCGGACGCCTACGCCGAACTATCCGATCTGGTGCTGAACCGCATCCAGCAGACCGGAGGGAACCTGGAGCAGCTGCGCCAGGAGAAGGCGGAGCTGTACGCCAGAAGAGGGGCACGCCTGCCCAGCCAGAAGGCAATCGACCAGGAAATCGTGGCCAACTACGTGGAGCGGTATCTGCTGACAGACGAGCAGAGCATCATGGAGCTGACCCGGCAGAACCGGAGCCTGGGCCAGCGCATCCTGTCCTGGCTGAACGAGCTGCTGGCCAAACTGGGCAATACAAACGCACAGGAGCGGGCCTTCATCACCCAGGCGCGGGACGCCTATGCCCGCGCTCTACAGCAGACACAGACCAGCTTCAACCAGCAGACGCAACAGGCGGCGCCTGCTGCCATGCAGGGCAACCAGCAGACCACCGGGCAGCCCGTTATGGAGGGCGGCGGGACGGCCCAGGTGCAGGAACAACAGACCCAGCAGACACGGCCAGCCGAGGAGACCCGGCGGGCCGCGCCGGAGGCTGCCCAAACGGCCCAGGAGGGGCGGCGGAGGCAGCCGGTGTCCGAGCCTGACCCGGAGGCCCAGCGCCGCCGGAGCGAAGCCCAGGACGCCCTGGAGGGCCTGCGGGAGGACTACGCTGCCGGGCGCATCACCGAGGAGGAGTTTGACGCGGCCCTGGACGCCATCATGGAGGAAGAGGGCCTGGCCGGAGAGGAGATGCTGGAGCAGTACAGCATCGACGAGAACTACGAGCGGGACATAGACGACTGGGACGCCCAGGGCAGGCCGGACGGCGAGGTATTCATCCTGGGTTCTACCGGGGACGTGCTTCAGGGCCTGGGAGCCATGGAGCAGGACATCTACCTGCGCAGCGAGAAGGTGAACACCATCCTGCAGCAGCACCCGGAGATGACCCTGGCGGAAATCAAGCGCATCCCTGAAATCCTGGATGACCCGGTGCTGGTGCTGAAGAGCCTGGGCGCGGGGGCCAGAACGGAAAACACCCGCCTGGTTCTTTTCGGAACCGTGCGGGCGGAGAATGGGCAGCCGGTGCTGGCCGTTCTGGACTTGCGCCCTGTGGAAAACGGTCTGGCCATCGACGATATGCAGAAGGTGAACAGCGCCTACACGAAGGACAGCGGTGCGGCCAACTTCGTGCGGCGGAGCGAGGTCATGTACGCGGACGAAAAAAGAACCGCTCCGCTTCTTCGCTCAATCGGGCTTACAATAGCGTCCCGACCGCTTCTGCGTAGTGGTTCTATGGGGAGTATAGCATACCGGAACGGCACTGTCAATCTGCAGGGCGTGCCCTTTGACCAGGTGGTAGACACCACCCAGCAACAGGAGGACGGCGGCGGGCGGCAGTACAGCTTTGGCGGGCGGAACGCCAACGCTGCAGATCTGGATGCGCTGAACCACGCCCAGGAGATGGAGCGGCAGGGCGTGGCCATGGACACCATCTTCCGGGAGACCGGCTGGTACACCGGCGCGGACGGAAAATGGCGTTTTGAAATCGACGACAGCGGCATGGAGTACAGCCGGTGGGGAGACCTGCGGCGGGAAGACCGGGCGGAGTATGCCCGCTTCCGGGAGCTGGAGGGGAAGTTCATCGACGGAAGCATTACCATGGACGAGCAGAACGAGCTGCGGCAGCTGCTGGAAGAGGGACACGGCGCTGGCCGGGCGGAGGAGCAGCAGACCCTGCGGCTGCCTGACTTCGTGCGCCATGACGAGCTTTATCAAAACTATCCCCAGCTGCGCCAGGCGGGCCTGCGGTTCTCGCGCCTGCCGGAGGGGACGCGAGGAACCTTCGACGGGCAGGACATCATCCTGGACGAGAGCCTGCGCAGCGCACCGGAGGACACGCTGGTGCATGAAATCCAGCACGCTATCCAGCGGGCCGAGGGGTTCACCGGCGGAGCAAGCCCGGAGGGCTGGCAGGCGGTGCGGCAGCAGGTCATCGACACAGTGGCCGGAGCGCGGCAGAACCTTGACCTGTGGCTGCAGGACATTGGCTACCCGGAGTACGTCCGAGAGAGCATGAACCGGGTGGTGTCCGGGGAAATTACCCTGGACGAGCACTGGAAGGCCCTGGAGGAGTTCAAGAAGGATTCCCCCTTCGCGGCGGAAATTGCCCGGTGCGAGGAGGAGCTGGCCAACTACGAGAACCAGCTGCGGATGCTGAACAACCTGGGAGACGGCGAGTGGGGAAACAGCTTCGATATGTACGAGAACACTGCCGGGGAAATCGAGGCGCGGGACGTGACTGCCCGGCGGCAGATGACGCCGGAGCAGCGGCGGGAGACCATGCCGAACACCGGGGACGAACGGACGGTGTTTGCGGAGACCATGCAGGAGCTGGGCAGCGAGTACGGGATGTGGGATGCCCTGCCGGAGAAGCGGCAGTTCTCCATGAGCGAGCCGGTGGAGCAGACCCGAGACCTGCTGGCCCTGCACAACCTGACACAGGAAAAACTGCGCAGCACGCTGCAGCTGGGAGGGTTCCCCATGCCTTCCATCGCGGTCATCCGAGACCAGATGCTGCATGACAACTACGGGGAAATCACGATGGTATTCGGAAAGGACACCATTGACCCACAGGCAGACAGCCGGAACCGTGTCTATGGCGGGGACGCCTGGACGCCCACCGCGCCCAGGGTGGACTATCCCATCAACTACCAGGTGCAGCGGGCATTTGAAGACCGGGTAGAGCAGCTGGCCGCAAACGTGGCAGGCGGAACCTTCGGGCGGGCCAGCGTGCTGGGCACCATGGGCGTCACCGGGGACAGCACCAGCATGGACATGGAGGAAATCACCAGGCGGCTGGCCAATGACAACGCGGTACAGGCGGCGTACCTGGCCGAACAGGGCCGGAACGTGGAGCTGGTGATGAAGGCCAAACAGTTCGACAGCTACGGGAACGACACCCTGCAGCGGTACGCCGAGAGCATGGACATCCAGGAGCTGGCGGAAATCGCGGCCCGCATCGAAGCCGGGGGCACCATGACGGACGAGGAAATCCGGGCGGCCAAGGAGTTCATCCGGCAGGCCATGCAGGCGCGTGGCGGGTTCAACACGTCCCCCCAGCGCATCGAGATGCGCCTGAACAAGGTGACGGACGGGCGCGTAGAGGACTTCGCGCTGCACGCCTGGGAGTACCTGCAGGACGGCGGAGCCACCACGGACGAGGTGGACTACTACGCCACCAGGGACGCCCTGGAGGACGCGGTGGACAAGCGAGCCGTGGCGGACTGGGCACGGCAGCAGCTGGAAGGGCTGCTGGGAGAGCCGGGAATCTACAACGGGAAAGACCCGTACACCCCGGCGGGGAACAGCCGCAGCTTTGCGCAGCTGCACTATCCTTACACCCTGGAGAACCTGGTGCGGGCCATGAGTACCACCCAGGAGGCCAGAGGAGAGGGCCTGTGGGGCGCGACCGCCAAGGGACTGCAGTCTGTTTCCACACCGGAGTACCGGAGCGTGGAGGAAATCCACGCGGACGAGGGCCGACTTCAGAACCTGTCCCAGGAGGAGTACGACGCCCTGCTGCAGGACGTGGCCAACGGCATCGAGGAAGTCATCGAGGAGGTGCGCAGCACCAACAAGGCACACAGCGACAACCGCTTCGAGGAGGCCGACATCATCGGCAGCGTGATGATAGACGCGGCCAGAGGAAAGCACACGGCGGCGGCGGTGACCAATACCTTCCACAAAGAGGGGTACACCATCAGCCGGGAGCTGGCGGAGAAAATCGTGGGCCTCTATGACCAGGCGGCCAGCGTGCCCACGGGATACTTTGAGGCAAAGCCCCAGCGGGCCGTACCGCTGGACGAAATCCTGGCGGCGGTGGTGCCGAACACCATGGACGAGGAGCTGCGCGCCGAGCTGGAGAGCGCGGGCGTGCCCACCATCACCTACCAGGACGGAGACACGCAGAGCCGGATGGATGCCGTGAACAGCGTGGAGGGCGCGAAGTTCTCCATCAGCGAAGAGGAAGACGCCACGACGGAGCGGCGGGAAGCCCAGGAGGACGAGCGGGTGTTCACCACGCCGCGCGGCGTGGAAGTGGTGCGCAACCCGACCGACCAGGAATACCAGCAGATGCGGGCCGAGGCGTACCAGGACTACCCCTGGCTGTGGGGCACCGGGGAGCCGGTGCTGCGGCACACTTACGACCGGCAGGGCAACGAGTATTACTGGCGGGCAGACCAGGCCGTCCACGCCCAGGTGGAGCCGTACATCAACCAGAGGTACGGGACGCAGACCAGCCAGCAGTGGCAGTGGTGGACGCGGGACGACGCGGACGAGTGGCCCACGGACTACGGGCGGCAGTACAGCGTGGAGGAGGAAGCACAGCTTCCCACGGCGGCGGAGGAAGAGACCAGGGACATCATCAGCACTATGCCGGTGAAGGCCCAGCAGTACCTGCGCCGGGCGGAGAGCTACCTGACGGCCAAGGTGGGCAATCTTTTGAGCGTGCCGCGCTATGCACAGCGGGAGTATCTGCGGGACATCGTGCGGGAAATCTCCCTGGAATACCTGCGGGAGGGCCGCGTATCCGACGAGACCATCAATGACCTGTTTGACCGCGCCTATGACGAGGGCGTGGTGGTAGATCGGGAGTTCTACGACCAGTACGAGGAGCTGCGCAACTTCCTGCGCACCACCCAGCTGACCATTTCACCGGAGGACAGCGCGGACATCTCGGACTTCAACGACTTCCGAAAGAGCAACTTCGGGCGGCTGAACATCAGCACCCAGGGCGGGACGAACATCGACCGGGTGTACCAGGAGCTGGAGAGTATGTGGCCGGAGTTCTTCAGCGAAGCGCGGGAGAGCCATCCATCCGACCAGCTGCAGCGCATCGCGGACGTGGCCCAGTCTTTCCAGGTGGTGGAGAGGAACCTGGACGAATACTACGGACCGGAGGCGGCGGAGTTCCGCCAGTGGGCGCGGCATGACTTCGAGGCCGCTGTGAACGACGCATTGAGCGAGCTGAACCGCGTCCGGCGATATGTCCAGGAGCGGGATGCCCAGGCCGCCACGGCGGAGGCAGTGCCCACCACCCAGGCAGAAGTCACGGAGATGTGGGGACAGCTGAAGCAGGCCCGGCGCACCTACGAGAAGACGGCGGCCAGGAACCTGCTGACCCAGCACGACCAGGTGCAGGTGGGCAGGCTGCTGCGGGGCGAGATTGAGCTGGAGCACCTGAACGAGAAGACGGACAATGTGAAGGGAATCCGGGAGGTGTACCAGGCGAAGCTGGAGTACGAGCGCCTGACCCGCCTTATCCGACAGTGGAACCAGAGCCGGAAGGCCGCCCTGCGGCAGCAGGCTGACAGATACCTGCAGACGGCCAACGACTGGAAGGACAAGAAGGCGGGCATCCTGTACTCCAGGGAGACCATGGAGCGGAACATCCGGGACATCGTGAAGGACGCCACCCTGGCAGAGGAAATCAACCAGACCTACTTCACGCCGGTGCATGATGCAGCTGCTGCGGCCAACCGGATGAAGAACCAGTACAGAGACCGGGTGCGGGATCTGAACCTGTCCCGAAACGTGGCCAAGGGCAACACGGTATCCGAGGCCCACGCGGTGCAGCTGCTGGGAGAGGCGGAGGATAACATCCGCATCCTGGAGCAGAGCCGTGGCCGCCTGAAGGAGCGGGACGGGAAGAGCCTGGAGGACTGGCGCGGCATCGTGAACGACCTGTGGGAGGAGAACCCGAACCTGGACGCGGAGAAAATCCGGGCGGCTGTGGCCCAGTTCCGCACCATCTACGACGAGTTGTTCCAGCAGATGAACGAGGTGCGGGTGCGCAACGGTTACGAGCCGGTGAATTACCGGAGCGGGTACTTCCCGCACTTCCAGCCGGGCAACGGGGACGGCATCCTGGCCCAGTTCGGAAAGGCCCTGGGCATCGACACGGAGGTGACGGCCCTGCCCACCACCATCAACGGGCTGACACACACCTTCCGCCCAGGCATCCGGTGGTTCGGGAACGCCCAGGAGCGCCTGGGGTTCAACACGGCATACGACGCGGTGGAGGGCTTCGACCGCTACATCGAGGGCGTGGCCGATGTTATCCACCAGACCGACAACATCCAGCGACTGCGGGCGCTGGCATCCCAGGCGAGGTACAGAACCGGGGACGAGGGCATCCGCAAGCAGGTGGACGAGGTACGGGCCAACCCCAACCTGACGGAAGAGGACAAGCAGAACCGCATCGAGAAAATCTACGAGACGGGCCGTTTTGCCCTGTCCAACTTCGTGGTGGAGTTGGAGGAGTACACCAACCTGTTGGCCAATAAGAAGAGCCGGGCAGATCGGAACATGGAGCAGGCCCTGGGGCGAAATATGTACAATCTGGTGAAGGCGCTGGAGGGCCGCGTGGCCGCCAACATGGTGGCCGTGAACCCGGCCAGCTGGCTGACCAACTTTATCCCCCTGACCCAGGGCGGCGCGCTGCTGGACAGAGGGATGCTGCTGAAGGGAATGTGGGATACCCTGAAAGCCTACAAGGTGGACGACGGCATCGTGGACAAGAGCAGCTTCCTGACCAACCGGCGCGGCAGCGACCCGCTGGTGCGTACCTGGGCACAGAAGGCATCCGCCACGGCGTCCAGGCCCATGGAGTACATCGACCACTTTGTGGCCGACAGCCTGGTGCGGGCCAGATACCGGCAGAACCTGGGCAAGAACATGAGCGAGGACGCGGCCATGAGCGAGGCGGACGCCTGGGTGGCCGGTGTCATGGCAGACCGGAGCAAGGGTTCCACTCCCACGCTTTTCAACCGGAGCAACCCCATCACGAAGGTATTCACGCAGTTCCAACTGGAGGTCAACAACCAGTTGAGCTACCTCTTCAAGGATATGCCCAAGGACGTGAAGGACAAGGGCATCGCGGCCCTGGCGGCGGCGCTGCTGAAGTTCTTCCTGGGGGCGTGGCTATTCGACGAGGTATATGAGTATGTCATCGGGCGCAGACCGGCACTTGACCCCATCGGCATCCTGAACGATACCGTGGGAGACCTGACTGGCTACGAGCTGCCCAACCTGGTGGAGCTGGGCGTGGGTGCAGTCAGCGGGAACCTGCCCTCCTTCGAGGTGGAGCAGACCGGGCTTTCCGAGGCGGGGGCCAACTTGGCCGGAACCGTCGCGGAGACGCTGCCCTTTATCGGCGGTGTGCTGGGCGGCGGGCGCGTGCCCATCAGCAGCGCCATTCCAAACCTGGGGAACCTGTGGAACGCACTGACCAATGAGGACTGGAGCGCGGAGAAACGCCTGCAGGAAGTGCGGGACGAGCTGCTGGAGAAGCCCCTGGTGTACCTGGGCCTCCCATTCGGAGGCGGCCAGCTGAAGAAAATCTACGAGGGCATCGAGGGCGTCATCCAGGGCGGGAGCTATTCGGTCAACGCGGAGGGCGAGCAGGAGCTGCAGTATCCCATCTACAACGACACTCCGGCCCAGGCCATCGGGAACGCGCTGCTGGCGGCCACCTTCGGGCGCACTTCCCTGCCTACGGGACGGGACTGGATTGAAGGCGGGTTTGATACCCTGGGTGCAAAGCAGACCGCCGTGTACCAGGGGCTGCTGGAGGCTGGCGTGCCGGGCGAGGAAGCCTATGCGCTGCTGAAGGAGCTGCGAGGGGCGGAGAAGACCGAGACCGAGAGCGAGGCCGCCCAGGAGCGCAGACTGCTGCAGGAGGCTGACATCTCCGGCGACGGGAAGAGCATCGTCTATTATGGCCTTATGGCCAGCGACCGGGAGCGGGAGCTGATGGACGAGCTGGCAGACATAGATGCCGATATGGGCGAAGCCACCACGGCGCTGCTGGGCATCAAGGACGCTGGTGCGCTGAAGGGCGCGGCGGCCTCCAACGCAAAGCGGGACGCCATCGCGGGTGCGGCATTGTCAGAGGACGAGCAAATCCGGCTTTACAACTACACCTTCGGGGAGAAGCAGGATGACGGCAGCTATGTGAGCAGCCGGGCCGAGGACATCGCCGCCTTCCGGGAGGCAGGAATGACCTTCGACCAGTTCCTGGAGGCGCAGAATGAGTACAGCACCATCAACGAGGAGTATGACAGCCCCAGCGAGAAGGCGGTGGAGTTTGCCCGCTGGGTGAACGGCCAGGGCCTGACCGAAGAGCAGGCAGCGGTGGTGAAGGATGCCTTCACCTATTACAGCCAAATCCCGCAGAGCGGCGGATACTATGAGAAGTTCACGGAGGCGGGCATGAACGACGAGAGCGCGTACAGCCTGAACCAGGCCCTGGACGAGCTGGAGCCGCTGGAGGGCGAAGACCAGGTGAGCAGCCTGCAGAAATACCAGGCGGTGGTTAATTCAGATCTGACGGAAAGCGAGCAGATGACCGCCATGGGAGAGCTGATGCCGGAGACCGAGTATGAGAAGCTGCGCGTGGGAAGCCTGCAGGGCGTCACCCCAAGGGCCTACGTCTCCTACAAGCAGGCGCTGCCTCTCTACGATGCGGACGGGAACGGCAGCTTCAAACAGGAAGAGGTACGGGCAGCACTGGATTCTCTCCCCCTGACGACGGAGCAGCGGGCCGCCCTGTGGCAGATGCAGAACAAGAGCTGGAAGCCGTCCAGCAATCCGTACAGCGTGAGCGTGAGCCAGCAGGTCTACGACGCCCTGAACGCAGGAGGCGAGGGCGACGGTGGACTGATGGACTGGAGCGGCGGCATCACGCTGCCAACGGCGGAGGAGCTGGAGCAGAATGGACTGATGAACTGGAACTAAAAAGAAGCACCCGCACCAGGTTCTCCCGGCGCGGGTGTTTCTCTATCCATTCCAATCTATCAGGAGGCCATCTTCCCAGCAGTCTTGACACGGTTCGTATCCATAGCTTTCAGCGAGGGCGGTGTTGAGAATGTTGAAGTCACGGCCTGTGATGTGGTAGCATCCCCAGTGGTGATACTTGCTGCCAGACGCCGTGATGATGCAGGCATTTTGCCGAAAGAAACCAACCTCTGGAGCGTAATCACCAACGCCTGCGGTGTATCCTTCGTCGAAGCCTTCGGAGCGCCCGAAAGAATAGCCCTCCTCATAGGAGTTGCCTAGCTCATACTCTAGCTCTTCAATGGTATCCTCCATCTTTTCAATCTCACTGCGGGAGGACGCGGAGCCAATGAAGGACAGCAGCGCAAGGGCCGCAAGCACGACGATGCCGAGCTGATACCCAACCTTGTCGAAGGACGGAATGGGGCGGCGCTTCGGTTCCGGTTTTAGATCGGCGGCGGGAGCTGGTCCTGGTTCCGGTTCCGGCGGAGGAGCGTCGGCCTGTTCTGCCTGGATGCGCTCCTGGGCCGCCTGGAAGGAGGCGAGCTGACTTTCCGGTATGCAGATGCTTTGCCCGTCCACGGTGAAGTTATACAGCGTTTCTCTGCGGACGTGGGCCTCCCTGGGAGGCGGCGGAGGCGGAGCGGCCTTCTTTTCCTCCATGCGCCTGATGATGCGGTTGGGAATGAACCAGACGCCGAGGCCAAACAGGGCGATGGTGAGAAGCCCCGCGCCGATTCCGCCGAGGAAAAGGAAGTCCGCGTACTGCAGCAGCGTGTAGATGGAGCAGGTAATGAGCAGGGCAACACCCCGTACGAGCCACTTCATAGAAAACCCTCCTTGCTTTTTCTTGCGGTTAATCATCTTTTTTATAAAAATATCACGTCTCCGTGGTATCGTCAATGCAGAATATGCGAAAGGTGAGTAACGGAGGCGATGCAAAAGTGCGTCTATACACGCTGGACGGAAAATGCAATATCTCCGGCCCACGGATACGGGAGGCCAGGGTGAAGGCCGGGTTGTCCCAGGAGGAGCTGGCGGTGCGGATGCAACTGGCCGGGCTTCAGATGGGGCAAATGGCTGTGAGCCGGATTGAGACCGGAAAGCGCCTGGTGCCAGACTTCGAGCTTCCGCTGCTGGCTGACGTCCTGGGCGTGTCCACGGACTGGCTGCTGGGAAAAGAATAAAAGAGCACCCCCTACCGCGAGTAGGGGGTGCTTCGCTATAAACGGGCTTGACTTCCTGCGTTAATCAGCTTTAGAATAAAACGCAACAAAAAGCAAGAAGCAGAAAGAGAGGGCGCGCACATGAAGAAGGCGAAGAAAGAGAAGAAGCCGACGAAGTTCAGCCATCTGACCTATACCAACCGGATAAAGATTGAGAAGATGAACAACGAGGGCTACGGCATACAGGCCATCGCCGACGCCATCCATGTGCATTACACCACGGTGTACCGGGAGCTGAAGAGGAAGAACGTCACCTACCAGCACAAGCGGAGCGACTGGACATACGAGGAGCGGTACAGCGCGGACAAGGCCCAGGAGCAGTATGAGTTGAACAAGACCGCCAAGGGGCGGCCCATCAAGCTGGGGAAGGACTTTGCCCTGGCTGACTTCATCGAGCGCAAAATTGCGGACGAGCATTATTCCCCGGCGGCCATCATCATGGAAATCCGGGAGCAGGGCCTGGAGTTCGACACGACCATCTGTGAGAAGACCATCTACAACTACGTCAACAGCGGGAACGTGTTCCTGCGGGTGACGAGCAAGCACCTGCCCGAAAGAGGGAGACGGAAGCGGCAGTACAACCACATCCGCCCGGCGAGAGACCAGAAGGGGGAGAACATCGAGCAGAGGCCGGAACATATCAACCGGAGGGAGGAGCCGGGACACTGGGAGATGGATACTGTGAAGGGGAAGCAGAAGACCAAGAAGTGCGTGCTGACCATGAGTGAGCGGAAGACCAGGAATGAAATCACTCTGCCCATCATGGGGGCGAAGATGGAGAACGTGGTGGCGCAGCTGGACGCGCTGGAGCGCCGTCTGGGCGACAGGTTCCCCCTGGTGTTCAAGAGCATCACCGTGGACAACGGGAGCGAGTTCCAGGACTGCGCCGGTATCGAGCGTTCCATCTTCGGAGGGAAGCGGACAAAGGTTTACTACTGCCATCCGTACAGCTCATACGAGCGGGGCACCAACGAGAACCTGAACAAGATGCTGCGGCGCATCTTCCCGAAGGGGACGGACTTCGATCTGGTGCCGGACGAGGAAATCATCGCGGCGGCGGGATGGATGAATAACTATCCCAGGAAAGTCCTGGGAGGGACTACGGCTGCCCGCGCTTTTGATAACTTTTTGGCCGAAATCTCCTGACAAAATTTTTTTCAAAAAATCTTGCGATAGGTATTGCTTTTTTCAGTAGAAAGCGTAAAGTTTCTTTGACCCGAAATCCCTTGACGCTGCGGGCGAAAAA
>OIXH01000591.1_pt1 | contig 44237 bp, 50 predicted proteins | sample 1587741 | NCBI WGS metagenome assembly OIXH01 (sample SAMEA3888916, study PRJEB22519) | human gut metagenome | biome: human gut; feature: human-associated habitat; material: faeces | place: Denmark | collected 2011 | reverse complement strand
CTTTGCGCGCGCGAGACCCTCGGAAACGCCGATTGCCTTGATTTTCAGCATATCTTTTCTTCCTCCACTCTCATGCGTCTTGGCTTTCCTGTAATTCCTTACAATTTTACCACCTTAATTGTACGTTATATTGTCGTTTCCGTCAAGTGTATCTGAGCATTCTCAAAAAAATGTTGCATCATTCGATATTTTCTGTGCCATATCGCGGATTTTCTGCTATACTAAAAACATATGTTATCCCTGTAAGGAGGACTATCCCAATGGCTAAAGCAATGGACGCATTTTCCGCCTCTCTGATGGCCGATAAGCGCGAGATCATCTTTGCTCCCACTGTGTACAAGTTCCAGACCTTCGCTCAGATGGCTGAGGAGTTCAAGCTGAATGAGCGGGACGTGGTGCTGACCAACGAGTTCATCTACAAGCCCTTCATGGAAGAGCTGGGCCTGAAGTGCAACTTCGTGTTCCAGGAGAAGTTCGGCGCCGGCGAGCCCTCCGAGGCCATGATCCAGACCATGTACGACGCCATCCCCTACGACAGCTACGACCGCGTCATCGCCGTCGGCGGCGGCGCCATCATGGACCTGTGCAAGCTGCTGGGCTGCCAGCGTCCCGACACCGTCCACAACCTGTATTTCAAGCGCTTCCCCGTCATCCACGAGAAGGACGTCATCGCCATCCCCACCACCTGCGGCACCGGCTCTGAGTGCACCAACATCTCCGTGGCCATCGTCAAGGACGAGAAGGACGGCGTGCTCACCGGCGGCGAAACCAAGCTGGGCCTGGTGTCCGATGACATCATCCCCAACAAGGTGTGCCTGATCCCCGACCTGCTCAAGACCCTGCCCTACAAGCCCTTCGCCTGCTCCGCCATCGACGCGCTGGTCCACGCCACCGAGTCCTTCCTGAGCCCCCACCGCAAGACCATGACCTCCGAGCTGTTCAGCGAGAAGGCCATGGACATGATCCTCAAGGGCTTCAAGCTCATCGACGAGAAGGGTCAGGACGCCCGCTTTGAGTATCTGGATGAGTTCGTCACTGCCTCCTTCTACGCCGGCATTGCCTTCCTGAAGGCTGGCTGCGGCCCTGTCCACGGCATGAGCTTCCCCCTGGGCGGCACCTATCATGTGCCTCACGGCGAGTCCAACTACATGCTCTTCGGCGCCATCATGGACTACTATGACGCCAACAAGCCCGACGGCGAGATCATGAAGTTCAAGGAGCTGGTGGCCCGCATCCTCGGCTGCGAGGTCAAGGACGCCATCCCCGAGATGAACGCTCTGCTGCAGCGCATCCTGCCTCTGCGTCCCCTGCGTGACTGCGGCTTCACCGAGGCTGACTTCAAGATCTTCCCCCAGTCCGTGGAGACCAACCAGCAGCGCCTGATGACCAACGCTTACTATCCCTTCGATCTGGAGAGTGAAGAGGCCATCTACCGCAAGTGCTATTGATCCCAGCGGATTATCCACCGAAAAAAATCCGCGGCGGTCAGCCGCTCCTCTCCTCTGAGAGAAACGGCTGACCCCGCAGAACCCCCGACAGGCGATCGTATTTACGATGCCTGCCGGGGGTTTTCGTTTTGACCGCAGCCTGTCGGCAGAATCAACATGGCGGCTGGCCGGGAGGAATAGGCTGCCACCCGCCCATGCGGTCAGTCTGCGGTGCACTGTTTTTGCCAATTTTTTTTCTTGACAATCAGGGTCCTCCTCCGTATAATCGTTCTAAATAGAACGTTAGTGAAAGGAGAACCTATGCACTTTTGGGATCAGCATAAAACCATCACGCGGTATTATGAGATTCTGATGTCGTCCGTATGCGAGAAATATCAGCTCAAGCATCTGGAATATGATATTCTGATGTTTTTGCACAACAATCCCCAGTATCGCACGGCGGCAGATATCGTCAGGGTCCGGAAATCCACCAAGTCCCACGTGTCCACCTCACTGAAAACTCTTGAGGACAGGGGGTTTATCGCAAAAAAGACAGACCCGGTAAACAAAAAGCACATTGAGCTTGATCTGCTGGAACCGGCAAATGAGCTCGTCCGGGACGGACTTCTGGCCCAGCGGCAGTTCACGGAGCAGATGCTCCGGGGCCTGACGCCGGAGGACATCGCCGTTTGTAAGCGCGTATTCCAACAGGTATGCAGCAATGCAGAAGCATGCATCAAACAGAAAGGATAAAAACATGGATCACAAAACCTATCAGCCCCAAATGCCCGATATTATGGAGGCCGTATTTGATGCGGTATATCTGTTGTTCGACCTCGTAGCAGGCATCGTATTTTTCGCCATGGCGCAAGGCCGCCCCCTGTTTGTTCTCTACGGCATCCTGACCCTGACCCTCTGCGGCGGCGATGCCTTCCACCTCGTTCCCCGGATCTTCCGGGCGTTCCGTGGAAGCACCCCCAAGATCAAGCATCTGATGGGCACCGGCCTGCAGATCTCCTCCATCACGATGACGGCGTTCTATGTGATCTTGCTGTTCATCTGGAAGCTCACCTTCCCGGACTTCACCGCTCCTGCGGCGGTGGAGGTGATGATCTGGGCCTCCGCCATCATCCGGATCGCCGTGTGCCTGCTGCCCCAGAACAACTGGTGCACAGACGAGGGCAATCTGAAGCTGTCCATCCTCCGGAACGGTGTATTCGCCGTCACCGGCATCGGCGTCATGATCCTGTACGCCATTTCCGGGAACGCCGGCGGGTATCACATGACGAAAATGGTAGCGGCCATCCTGATCTCCTTCGGCTGCTATCTGCCCGTCACGCTGTTCAGCAAAACGAAACCCAAGGTGGGCCTGCTGATGATCCCCAAGACCTGCGCGTATATGTGGATCATCGCTATGGGCCTGCAGCTTTTGGGTTCCTGGAACGGCTGATTGAATCAAGATCAAAAAATTTCCGGGTGCAGTGCACCCGGAAATTTTTTATTATCCCAATTCCTTTGTCCGGCGGTAGGCCGCTTCCACAGCGGCGATCGCCGCCCCACGGAATCCCCGGTCCTCCAGCGCCGCCACACCGGCGATGGTACTGCCGCCGGGGCTGCACACGGCGTCCTTCAAAGCGCCAGGGTGCTCTCCCGTTTCCAGCAGCAGGGACGCGCTGCCCAGAAGCATCTGGGCGGCGTACCGCATAGCCTTGGCACGGGGCACACCGCACTTCACCGCCCCGTCTGCCAATGCCTCCACAAACATGTAGGCATAGGCGGGGCCGCAGCCGGACACGGCGCTGGCCGCGTCGATCAGATGCTCCGGAAGGTCATCCAGCAAGCCGGATTCTGCCATCAGAGCTTTGAAGGCCGCCAGTTCCTCCGCCGTTACACGGTCATTTGCCGACACCAGCATCAGCCCCTGTCCCACGGCGCTGGGGGTGTTTGGCATGATGCGGATGATCTTCTTCTCTCCGCCCAGCATCTCCGCCAAGCGGTCCAGACTGACGCCCGCCAGCATGGAGACAAAAACAGCGTCAGACGCCGCAATGTCCTCTGCCAGCTTTGCCGCCACACCGGCAAACATCTGGGGCTTCACTCCCCAAAACACGAATCGGCTTTCCCGCAGGATCGCTGCTGCCGTCTCCGCAGCGCAGCCGATGGATGCCGCCGCCTTTGCGGAGTGCTCCGCCGTGGAGCAAGCCACGGCCACCGCCGCCCCGCCCACGGTCTTCACCGCTGCCCGCGCCAGAGCGCCGCCCATATTTCCAGCGCCGATAAAACCGGCCTCATACTGATATGCCATACGCCTCTCCTTACCGGGTCTGTCCATTGCCCCGAATGATGTATTGATAGGTGCTCAGCTCGTCCAGCCCCATCGGGCCGCGGGCATGGAGCTTCTGGGTGGAAATGCCCATCTCGCAGCCGAGACCGAACTCTCCGCCGTCAGTGAACCGGGTGGAGACGTTGACGTACACCGCCGCGCTGTCCACCCCATTGACAAATTTCTCCGCGTTGGCGTCATTCTCCGTCACGATGGCCTCGCTGTGGTGGGTGGAGTGGGCCTGAATGTGCTCGATTGCCTCGTCCACGCTGTCCACCACTCTGACTGCCAGAATATAGTCCAAAAATTCCGTGTCGAAATCTGCCGGGCCTGCCGGCGTTCCGGGAATCACGGCGGCAGCCCTTGGGTCCAGCCGCAGCTCCACGGGGATCTGCCCCGCGGCTGTCCGATCCTCTACCAGTGCCTTCCGCAGCATGGGCAGGAACTCCTTCGCCACCGCCTGATGCACCAGACACACCTCCTCGGCGTTGCACACGGAGGGGCGGCTGGTCTTGGCGTTGACAATGATCTTCACCGCCTTGTCCAAATCGGCGTATTCGTCCACATACACATGGCAGATACCGGTGCCGGTCTGGATGCAGGGCACCGTCGCCTGCTCCACGCAGGCCCGGATCAGTCCCGCCCCGCCCCGGGGGATCAGCAGATCCACCAGTCCGTCCGCCGTCATCAGAACGCGGGCGCTCTCATGACTGGTATCCTCCAGAATATTCACGATGTCCGGGTCGCCGCCCACGGCGGAAATTCCCTGCTTCAGCGCCTTTACGATGGCAGTGGAGGTGCGGACGGCCTCTTTCCCGCTGCGGAGAACGCAGACGTTGCCGCTTTTCACTGTCAGTGCCGCCGCATCGGAGGTGACGTTGGGGCGGCTCTCGTAAATGATCGCCACCAGTCCCAAGGGCACCTGCTTTTTATAGATGGTCATACCGTTGGCGTGGTGTGTCTCCGACAAAATCCGCCCGGTGTGATCCGGCAGCTTCACCGTGGCCCGGATACCCTCCGCCATAGCAGCGATGCGGCCCTCAGCCAGCCTCAGCCGGTCCAGCATCACATCGGAAATGTGGCCCCGTGCCGCTTCCAGATCCGTTTCGTTGCAGGCCAGGATCTCCGCCGTGTGGTCCACGAGGCTGTCCGCCATGGCGGTCAGGAGGCGGTTTTTCGTCTCCGCGTCCGCGTCCCAGAGGGCGCTCCAAGCGGCTTTCGTTTTCCGAATGATATCCAATGTGGTCATTTGCTCACCTTCTTTGCCAAAAATCGGGTACCGATGGGTTCTCCCTCTACGATGCCGTACAGCAGATCCGGGTTCCAGCCGTTGGCGATCACCATTTCGCAGCCTGCCTCCGTGGCGATCTGCGCTGCATGGAGTTTTGTCACCATGCCGCCGGTGCCCAGTTCGGAGCCGCTGCCCCCCGCCAGAGAGAGGATTTTCCCGTCGATCTCCGACACTTCATGGATCAGTTTCGCATCCGGGTTCTTATGGGGATCGCTGTCATACAGACCGTCAATATCCGACAGGAGGATCAGCAGCTCCGCTCTCGTTGTGGCGGCCACCACAGCGGAAAGGGTATCATTATCGCCCACGGCGATCTCCTCCGTGGAAATCGTGTCATTCTCGTTGATGATTGGCAAGGCCCCCAGCTCCAACAGGCGGTCCAGAGTGTTGTGGAAGTTCTCCTTCCTGCTGCCGCCGTCGGCGATGTCCGGCGCGGTGATCAAAAGCTGGGCCACCGTATGATTGTATTCGGTAAACAGCTTGTCATACACATACATCAGTTCGCACTGTCCCACTGCCGCCGACGCCTGCTTGGTGGGCATATCGTGGGGCCGCTCCCGGAGATTCAGCTTGCCGAAGCCCATGGCGATAGCGCCGGAGGACACCAGAATGATCTCGTGGCCCGCGTTTTTCAGGTCACTGAGCACTCTGCACATCCGCTCCACCCGCTGAATATTCAGCCGCCCGGTGGCATAGGCCAGTGTGGAAGTCCCCACCTTGACTACGATTCTCATAGATCGTTCCCCTTTCCATCCGCCGCACTCGGTTTCTTCAGGATTCGGTGCCGCTGTCAAGAGGCTTTGGCGCCGTTCTCTTTTTTGCCGATTTTATACCAGAATACCGTATCCGTCAAGGCGTCCGGTCCTCCCTTTGACAATTTTTACAAAAAGCTTTACAATAAGGGAAAATTTGTGTATACAGGCGTCTCCGACGCCGGGAAAGGCTGATCCTATGGAACGTTCCTCCGGTATTCTGCTGCCCCTGTTTTCCCTGCCCTCCCCTTACGGTATCGGCACCATGGGCCTCGCGGCCTATGACTTTGCCGATCTGCTCCACGCCGCCGGTCAGCGGTACTGGCAGATGCTCCCCCTCGGTCCCACCAGCTACGGCGATTCCCCCTACCAGAGTCTTTCCTCCTATGCGGGCAATCCCTATCTCATTGATTTGGATCTGTTGATCGAGGATGGGCTTCTGACGGAGCAGGAGGTCCGTGACCGGAACTGGGGAGAGGACCCCCGCCATGTGGATTACGGCAAGCTCTACGAAAACCGTCTGGACCTGCTGAAAAAGGCGGCGGATCGCGGCTGCAAGCGGGACGCCGAAGCGGTAGCGGCCTTTACGGAGAAAAATGCCTCCTGGCTGTCGGACTACGCCCTGTTCATGGCCCTCAAGCGGCATTTCGGCATGAAGCCCTGGCAGGAATGGCCCGACGAGGCTGTCCGTCTCCATGAGCCGGCGGCTTTAGCCCGATATCGGGAGCTGCTGCGGGAGGATGTGGAGCTGTTCACCTATATCCAGTTCCTGTTCTTCCGCCAGTGGACTGCATTAAAGTCCTACATCAACAGCCTTGGCATGGGCATTATCGGCGACCTGCCTATCTATGTGGCCATGGACTCCGCCGATGTCTGGGCGGAGCGCTCCATGTTCCGTCTGGACAGCCGGGGCATTCCCACAGAGGTGGCCGGTGTTCCGCCGGACTACTTCTCCAAGGACGGCCAGCTTTGGGGCAATCCGCTCTACAATTATGACGCCATGAAGCGGGACGGCTTCGGCTGGTGGATCCGCCGGGTGGACGGCGCCGCCAGACTGTATGACGTGATCCGCATTGACCATTTCCGGGGCTTCGCCAGCTATTGGGCAGTCCCCTTCGGCTCTCAAACCGCCAAAAACGGCCGTTGGGTCAAGGGGCCGGGGCTGGATCTGCTGAGCGTCCTCACCGGCTGGTTCCACGGCATCCGCTTCATCGCAGAAGATCTGGGTGAGCCTTCTCCCGACGTGACGAAGCTGCTGGCGGATTCCGGTCTGCCGGGGATGCGGGTTCTGGAATTTGCCTTTTCCCCCACAGCGGACAGCGCCTATCTCCCCCATAACTGCGTAGAGAACTGCGTGTGCTATGCCGGGACTCATGACAACGCCCCGCTGGCCCTGTGGCGTCAGGAGGCAGAGCCGGAGGAGATCGACTTTGCCGTGCAGTATCTGGGGCTCAATGAGCGGGAGGGCTTCAACCGGGGTGTGCTCCGGGGCGGCATGACCTCCCCCGCGTCCCTGTTCGTGGCCCAGATGCAGGACTGGCTGGAGCTTGGCGAAGGCAGCCGGATCAACACCCCCGGCACAGGCCGGGACAACTGGCAGTGGCGGCTCCTTCCCGGTGAACTGACGGTGGATTTGATCAGCGGCATCCGTGAGATGACCCGGATCTATGGCCGTCTCCCCGCCAAGCAGTCCAAAACTTAAGCGATATACGAACCGTCCCCGGAGGCTTTCAAGCCTCCGGGGACGGTTTTTTAACTATTTGGCAGAAAAATCTGCTTTACAGACGGTTTTACAGTTTTTTCAGATGCTTTCCGGCGGCCTTCAGCATCAGCTTCTTCGTACCGCCCTCGAAGGCCACCTCCGCCAGGGCGTCGCCGCCCATAGGCTTTACCGACACCACAGTGCCCTTGCCGAAAGCGGTGTGCTCAACCTGGTCTCCCTGACTGAGCTGGATCAGTCCCACCGACGGTGCGGCAGGGGTACTGCCCCGGCTGCTGGTGCGGAGGGTCTGGGCCGCGGGTTTGGTGCTCTTGTAGGTATGGACGCCGCCGCTGACATAACCGCCGGAACGGCTCGAGCTTCCGCTGTAAGAACTGCCGCCAAAAGAACCTCCGCCAAAATCATCGCCCCAGCGGCTGCCGCCGAAGCCGTCCTCGTCATAGGTGCCGAATTTCGGTTCCGGCTTGCTCTCCCAGCGCATATCCTCCGCCGGGATCTCATCTAAAAAGCGGCTGGACTTGTTAGCGCTGGTGCGGCCGTAGAGCATCCGCTGGCGGGCGTTGGTCATCACCAGCTTTTCCCGGGCCCGGGTCATGGCCACATAGCACAGCCGCCGTTCTTCCTCCAGCTCTTCCTCGTCATACATGGAAGCCGTGCCGGGGAAGATCCCCTCCTCCATGCCCACCACATACACCACCGGGAATTCCAAGCCCTTGGCAGAGTGAATGGTCATCATGGTCACACAGTTGTCATCCGCCTCCACACTGTCCAGATCCGTGTACAGGGCGATCTCGTTCAGGAACCCGGACAGGGTGGCGTCCTCCGGGTCCTGCTCCAAAAAGCCCAGAATGTTGGACTTCAATTCCTGCACGTTTTCGATGCGGCCCCGGCTCTCCATGTCCTTTTTCTCCTCCAGCGCCCGGACGTAGCCGGTCTGGTTCAGGACTTCATCGTAAAATTCCGGCAGGGCCAGTGTGGCGCCTGCCCGCCGCAGGCCATCAATCAGGTCCGCAAACTTGATGAGCTTGGCAGATGCCGCTTTCAGGGTGGGGAACAGATCCGCGTTGCGGATGATCTCGTAGAGGGACGCCCCCTGCTCCGCCGCCAGCTCCGCCACCTTGTCCATAGTGGTCGCGCCGATGCCCCTTGCGGGCGTATTGATGATGCGGCGGAGCCGCAGATCGTCCATGGGGTTATTCAGCACGCACAGGTAAGCCAGCATATCCTTGATCTCCGCCCGGTCGAAGAACTTCATGCCGCCTACAACTTTATAGGGGATGGCGTTGCGCTTCAGAGCGTATTCCAGTGCGTTGGACTGGGCGTTCATCCGGTAGAGAATGGCGGTATCCCGGAAGTTCCGTCCCCGGTTGACCCCCATGAGGATGTCCCCGGCCACGAAGTTTGCCTCGTCTCCCTCGTTGAAGCTGGTCTTTACTGTCACCACGTCGCCGCTGCCGTTGTCCGTCCAGAGGGTCTTGCCCTTCCGGCCCTCGTTATTTTTAATGACGGCGTTGGCGGCATCCAGAATGTGCTGGGTGGAGCGGTAGTTCTGTTCCAGTCGGATCACCCGTGCGTCCTTGTACTGCTTTTCAAAATTCAGGATATTCTCAATGTTGGCCCCCCGGAAGCGGTAGATGGACTGGTCATCGTCACCCACCACGCAGAGGTTCCGGTGTCCCCCGGCCAGCAGGCCGGTAAGAAGATATTGCAGGTGGTTGGTGTCCTGATACTCGTCCACCAACACATACCGGAACTTTTTCTGGTAGTAGTCCAGCACCTCCGGTTCCTTTTGCAGCAATGTGACGGTGTGGTAAATGATGTCGTCAAAGTCCAGGGCATTGGCGGTGCTGAGCTTTTGCTGATAGGCGGCGTAGATCTTGGCGATCCGGGTATTTTTCCAATCGTTTGCGGCTTCCGCCTTTTTGCGGAACACCTCCGGCCCCTCATAGCGGTCCTTGGAGGCGCTGATGGCGGAGAGGACGCTGCGGATGGGGAAGGTCTTTTCGTCCAGATTCTGCTCCTTCAGAATATCCTTGATGACCCGCTTGGCGTCATCGGTATCGTAGATGGTGAAGTCCTTGTCAAAGCCAATGCGGTCAATGTCCCGCCGCAGGATGCGGACGCAGGCGGAGTGGAACGTGGAGGCCCACACATCGTTGGCGGCGGGGCCAAGACGGGCCGCCAGCCGCTCCTTCAATTCTCCCGCCGCCTTATTGGTGAAGGTGATGGCGATGATCTCCCATGGCCGGGGGGCGTCCACGGCACAGAGCCGGTGGACCCGGCGAACCTCGTCACCGTCTGGCCGATCCGGGAAGTGCTCCAAAAAGTCCAGATCCTCCTCCGTGGCCCAGTCGGGGACCTCGTCGCTGTCGCTGCCCCGGCCATAGGTCAGCAGGTTGTAGACCCGCTGGATCAGCACCGTGGTCTTGCCGCTGCCCGCCCCCGCCAGCAGCAGGAGAGGTCCCTCGGTGGTCATGGCCCCCTGACGCTGCATGGGGTTCAGCCGGGCCAGATCCCGGGCGATCACCGCTTTCCGGGCGGTCACATACCGTTGTTCAAAGTCAGTCATACTGTTCTCCGTTCTCTCTGTTTTTCTAAACTGACCTCTATTTTACGGCAAAAAGCAGCCGCGGTCAACGGCGGAACCGCCGATTTTTCCGTATCCGTTTTGTAACCAAATCAAGGTTGACATTTGTCTACCTTTTTGCTACGCTGGTGGTGTAAGAGGTAGACAACTGTATACCAAGCGAGGTGCGCTATGAAAATTGATCTCTCCAACAGCGAATGGAAGCTGATGAACCGCCTGTGGCAGACCGCTCCCATGACCATCACGGAACTGACCGCCGCCTTGCGGGAGGACACCGGCTGGTCGAAAAACACGGTCATCACCATGCTCTCCCGTCTGGAGGGCAAGGAGGCCGTCCGCCACGAGGAAGGCCGGCGGGCCAAGCTGTATTTCCCCGCCGTGGGCCGGGAGGCCGCCATCGAGGCGGAAACCGAGACCTTTTTGGACAAAATCGGCGGGCTGGGCCTGCTGATGAGCGCCATGGTGGAAAAAAATGCCCTGACAGAGAACGACATTGCGGAGCTGTCCGCCATTTTGGAGAAAGCGGGTGGAAAACTATGAAAGAGATCCTGTTGACTTCTTCCGTTCTGATCCTTGCCCTGCTGCTTTTGCGGCTGCTGTTCCGGAAAACCATCTCCCGCCAGGTGCAGTACGCCCTGTGGGGGCTGGTGGCGCTGCGGCTGCTGGTGCCGGTCAGCCTGCCCGCCATGGAGCACAACGTCCTGACGGCGGCGGAGCCGGTAACGGCCCGGATCACCGCCCCGGCCCTGTATGTGACCCCCTATCGGGAGACCATTGTCTCCGCCCCGCCGGGCGTCTTCCAAACCCCCGCCCCCTATCAGTCCTTCCGGGTGGACACCGCCACAGAGGACAGCACCGTGACGTTTACCGACGGGAAAAATGTCACCCATTCCATCGAGTATAAAAGTCAGATCCCTCTGACCCCCGTTCTGAAAGCCGTCTGGCACACCGGGATGTATGTCATGGCGGCGTGGTTCCTGCTTGCGAACCTCCGCTTCATGCTCCGTCTCCGCCGGAGCCGGAGGCCATACCCGGCAGCGGGCTGCAAATACCCGGTGTATCTGGCAGAGCATCTGCCGTCCCCCTGTTTGTTCGGGCTGCTGCGGCCTGCGGTTTACCTGACCCCCGCCGCCGTGGAATCCCCGGAGACATTGCGGCACGTTCTGGCCCACGAGACTACCCACGCCCGCCATCTGGACCCCCTGTGGAGCCTGCTGCGGTGCGTGTGTCTGGCGGTATACTGGTTCGATCCGCTGGTGTGGATCGCCGCCGTTGTCTCCCGCCGGGACTGCGAGCTGGCCTGCGACGAGGGTGCGCTGAAACGGCTGGGGGAGGCGGAACGCATCCCCTATGGCCGGACGCTGCTGCGGCTGATCCCCGTAGCCCGGACGCCGGAAAGCCCTATGCTTTCCGCCACCACCATGACGGCGGGAAAGCGGGAGTTGAAGGATCGCGTCACCCGCATCGCGGAAAACCGCCGCACCGTGGGCGTCGCTCTGCTGGCGGTGGTGACCGCCGCCGCGCTGGTATGCGCCCTCACCTTCACCGGGGCAAAGCCCTCCGTGCGGTCTCTGACCGGCGAGGAGCTGTCCGGGTACGCGCTGGCGTTCAACACCGCTGACCGCTGGCAGGACTCTGCCGGGAATGACTGCGCCCTCCGTCCCGTCCAGTTTTTGACCTCCGTCTATGACGATCCCGTGAAGATCGATATGTATCACCTGTTTTACAACGGCGTTTCACTGGAACAGCCGATTTCTGCCGCGGAACGGCAAGAGCTGGTGGACACCTGCTATGACGGCTATGGCCCGGAGGTGGATCTCATCAAGATCACCGCAGAGCAGGCGGATCACGTTCTGGTGCGCTGGGTCGATCTGCCCCTGACAGAAACCGACGTGCTGAATATGGGCAGCTTTTCCTATCTTGCAAATTACGACGCCTATTACCACTTCCACGGAGACACCAACGCCCCCGGTGACGTCTGCTTCTATGCCGGGGAGCGGAGCGGCGATACCGTGACCCTCTACTATCAGCCGGAGCAGTGCGGCGTTTATCTCATGGATACCGCCGGTTCCGGGGAGGAAGTCTGGGCCAAGGTCACGGTGGAGCCGCAGAAAGACGGCGGCTTCCATATCCTCTCCAATCAGCTCTGCCATCGGCCAGATGGCCTGCTTGGGGAGAGCCGTCCCCTGACCGGCGAGGAACTGGCCTTCTTCAACACGGAGTTCTTCAACAGCGAAACAGCTGATGAAAACGGCATGGCAAACGCAAACTACCATAACCAGTTCCTCACCTGCCTGTACGATAGTCCCCAGAACCTCAACCTGTTCGACCTGTTCTACAACGGCATCGGTACATGGGAAGCCCCCAGCCAGGCAGAATTGGAGCAGCTGGGCGTGCTGGCGGCGGACGGCAGTCAGATCTGTCCTACTTATAAGTTGACCACGGCGGCTATGGACGCCTTTCTGCTGGAAAACACCGGCCTGACGCTGGCGCAGACCAACAAGGTGGATCTGGACGCGTTTGACTACCTGCCGGACTATGACGCCTACTATCTGACCAAGGGCGACACCAACTACCGCTCCGTCACCTTCACCAGCGGCCAGCGGCGGGGCGATTATATCCAGCTCTACTGGAAGGATTTCTATTACGGCGGCGAGACCAACGAGTGCGTCACCCTGCTGGATCGGGGGGACGGGCAGTACTGGTTCGTGTCCCACCTGCTGCTGGACGGCGACGTGCCCTCCGCCTTTGCCTATCCGGATGAGGAGCCCTGGATGACCATTCCCCTCAGCGGCCTGACGCCCTATCAGCCGCAGAAAACGACCCTGACCCGCCACTCCATGGACTGTGACCAGCGGGGGGCCGGATTCATCATTGACGGCACCGATGGCGGGGAATACTCCATCCGGATTTACCGCTCCACCGACGGCAATGTCTACGCGGCGGTGATGCAGTCGGAAGCCGCCGGACGGGACGGCATGTCGGAATGGGAAGCGGATGTGTTCTTCACCTTCCCCAACAACGTGGACGTCAGCAACGACGCGGAGAGAACCGATCTGTTCTTCTTTGAAGACCTGATGGGGTACAGCGGCTTCACCGTCACCTACAGGGACTACCTCTCCGGCGGGCCGGGGCAGGGCGGCCAGATCGGCGAAGTGACGGATTACTACTATCTGGACGGAGACGGCGTCCCCTGTCTGCTGGCCCATGCCAAGGGGGACGCCCAGCTCATCGACCTGGACGGGGACGGCATCAACGAGCTCTGCGCCGCCTCTGGCGCTTCCGGACAGATCTTCTTCCAGCGGGACAGCCGGTTCTATGAAGCGGACGTCAAATCGCTTTTGCAGGATGCCTGGCCGGAGCTGCGGTACTGGGAGAGTGCCCAGTGGGATGTCTCCTACCGCCGCATGACGGTTTCCGCCTCCGCGGGCATGCCGGAGTGGGCTGACGCGGAGCACCGGGATCCCAGCGCCACCGCTGTCCGGTACGTCTATTACCGGGACGGGGAGTTGCTGGTCTACAAACCGGACGCGGCGGAAGCCACCGATCATGTGGTGGGCACGCCTGATGTGCCGGAGGCGGTGGTGGCCGCCGCCAAGGCCACGGTGCTGGAGGCCTACCAGAGCGCCCGCACCGAGGGGTACAACGCAGGCGCGGAGTTTGACGACTGGCGGGTGGAGTATCTGGCGGAGGACTGGTCGCAGACCTATTCCGGCGGAACCCTCGTGGCCTACAACATGAACTATGAGTACCACGCCGGAAAGCCCGCCGCCATCATGCTGGCAGGCGGGGCCTATGTGGACGAGGACGGCTGGTGTATGCCGGACTATCCCTACTGCCACTATCTGCTCTTTGCGGAAAAGGACGGCCAGTACACCTTCCTGAAAGAACAGATGATAAACGACGGCGGCCCCGGCACCCCCTTCTTTGAGGCGGAAATGCTCTGGTTGGCGGCGGACGCCGGGCTGACTTCTCTGACGGATGCCGCGCCGGAGGAACTGCTGAGCCAGCTTTACGACGGTTCCGGCGGCCGGTTTCTTACCTACCTCAGCGCCATGAGCGAGACAGACCGGCAGACTGTGTGCCGGAAGCTGGACACCATCCTGCAAGGGGGAACGGCGGAGCAGCAGAGCCTTTATCTGGATGCGGTGCAGACCATGGCGTGGTGTTCTCACTCCTTTGACGGCGCTCAGCGGGAGGCCTACGACTACTTTCTGGAGCATTCCGCCCGCTCGTCTCAGGCGGCCTACCGGGCGCAGGCTGTGATGGACGCACTGACCGGCGGCGGAGCGGTGCAGATGCGTCTGGAACCTGCCGACGGCGTCCGGGGCGGCGACTATACCGTTGGCGTTTCCGACGGCAGCGGCGCTGTCCGGGCGCAGGGCTTTTCCGGCAGCTTTTACTGGGCCACGGCCTCGGACAGCGATCCCTCCGGCAGCAGCATCACCCTGCAAAGCCCGGACGGACGCTGCACCATTACCGCGTGGGAGAATTCCTCTATCGTGCGCTGCGAGGAACCGGGGGAAACCGCATGGCTGATGGCGGCCTCCACCTCCTCTGCCCCATATGACGGCAACACCGTGTTTACCTATCTGCGGAAGTGGTACGATGAGGCGGAATTCAACGCGCTGGTGGACAGATTGATCGTTCCGGCGGATGGCCGGAACCGGGAGGAACTGGCCCAGAGCTGGCTGGACGCCGTGGGCGATGTGACCATCCATCAGGTGACGCCGGGCAGCAAGTACGAAAATTCCTTCGTGCAGAACCGGGTCACGGTGGAAAGTGCGGAACCGGTGGCCGGTCTGTATGACCCGGAACTGCTGGCAGGCCAGCATTTCACCTTCACCAACGAGCGCATTTTCGTGCCGGGGAACTACCGCTCCAAGGAGCAGCAGACGGTGAACAGCAGCGCCAGAGCTTATCATGGCGAATATGGACCCATGCCCGGCGGCGGGGCCTTTCTGGATACCCGCTCCGGCCTGCTGTACCAGACGGCGGACGGCTGGAAGGGGACGTTTGCCCCCTGAGGGGGATCTTTTCAGAAAAGTCTGGCAAAAATAAAAGAACATAACCGGCGGATTCATTGACTGATTGGACGGCCGCAATGGTTGTATCCAATGAAAAGGAAGTATATGGAAAGCATGAAGCAGAAATTTTTCCGCGCCGCCGTGCCGCTGGTAATGCTGGCGGTGTCCGCGGCCCTGAGCGTATTCGTTTACCGATTACCGCAGCCGGTGCGGGAGCCGCTGCCGGTCCTCATGTATCACCACATGGTCCCGGACGGGCAGGACTGCAATGACATGACCGTGACCCCCGGCAAGTTCCGCGCCGACTTGGAGACCGTTCTGGCGATGGGCTATACGCCGGTGCTGCCCCGGGAATTGGCCGCCGGGGACGCCCTGCCGGAAAAGCCCATCCTCATCACCTTTGATGACGGCTACCGCAGCAATTACGATCTGGTGTACCCCATTTTACGGGAATACGGCGTAAAGGCCTGCATTTCCATCATCGTCCTCATGCCGGATCTGCCTACGGACAACTTCTGCACCTGGAACCAGCTGCGGGAAATGACGGCCTCCGGTCTGGTAGAGATCGGCTCTCACAGCTACCGCCTCCACAACTTAGGCGGCGACGGCGGCAATTTTGAGTCCGGCGGGGCCAACGGCGTGGAGCGCCGTCCCAACGAGTCCGACGCGGATTTTCAGACCCGTGTGCTGGATGACATCCAGTTGAGCCATGACCGGATCGCGGAGGAGCTGGGCGGCGTCACCTGCTTCGCCTATCCCTTCGGCTGCTCTGACCCGGATGCCAAGGCCCTTGTGGACGAATTGTTCCCTGTGACCCTGATGACCACGCCCAAGTGCGCCGATCTGGCCAAGGGACTCCACGATCTGCCCCGGTTCACCGTTACCATGAAGACCGATCTGGAAAAACTCCTGCGCTGACCATACATCGCCCGACCGCCTGCGTATAAACGCAGGCGGGCGCTTTGTTTTCAACAGAAGTCATTTTTCCCTCGCGGCGTATTTTTTACTGCGGACAACTATTGTTCCTCCCTTGACTTTTTGTCAGCAAAGCTTTAAAATAGTAAAGTGCCCTCCCTGTGAGGGGTTTGTTTCCCCCGGAAGTCCGGGATCAGATAGAAGCCGATAGCACGGGCCCCGATCCCGTGCGGTTTTTTTACGGCTGGATGGGAGAAAAACATGGAACACAAGAAAAACACCAAGAGCTTTGCGAGCCGCTGGGGCTTTATCCTTGCGTCCGTCGGTTCGGCGGTGGGCATGGCCAACGTCTGGGGCTTTCCCAATAAAATGGGCAGCAACGGCGGCGGCGCATTTTTACTGATCTATCTGCTGTTTGTTTTTATTTTTAGCTATGTGGGCCTTCCGGCGGAGTTTGCCATGGGCCGCCGTGCCGCCACCGGTACGCTGGGCGCTTACGAAAACGCTTGGGACACCCGCAGCAAGTCTGCCGGTAAAGTCGGCGGTCTGCTGGGCTGGCTGCCTCTGGCTGGCTCCCTGTGCATCGCCATCGGCTATGCCGTCATCGTCACCTATGTGCTCAAGGCTCTGGTGGATTCCCTGCTGGGCACACTGCTGACCACGGACACCGCCGCCTGGTTCGGTGCCTTCTCCTCCACCCCCTACTCCGTGATCCCCTATCACATCGTTGTGGTGGTGGGCACGCTGCTGACGCTGTTTCTGGGCGCCCGCAGCATTGAAAAGACCAACAAGGTCATGATGCCTGTCTTCTTTGTGATCTTCCTGATTCTGGCCGTGCGGGTGGCCCTTCTGCCCGGCGCCGCGGAGGGATATGTCTTTATGTTCACCCCCCGCTGGGAGGCCCTGACGAATCCCATGATCTGGATCTGGGCTATGGGGCAGGCGTTTTTCTCCCTGTCCGTCACCGGCAGCGGCATGATCGTTTACGGTGCGTACCTCTCCAAGGACGAGGACGTGGTGGGCGTGGCCCAGCACACGGCCCTCTTTGACACCATTGCCGCCGTGGTAGCCGCCCTGGTTATTATCCCCGCCTGCTTCTCCTACGGTCTGGACGTGGGCGCCGGTCCCAGCCTGCTGTTCGTGACCCTGCCCACCATCTTGCAGGACATCCCCATGGGTCAGCTCTTCGCCATTATCCTGTATATGGCCATGATTTTCGCCGGCGTCAGCTCTTTGCAGAATATGTTTGAGGTGGTGGCGGAGTCCCTGATGCACAAGTTCCCGAAGCTCAACCGCGTTACCGTGCTAGTACTGCTGGGCGCGCTGTGCCTGGGCTTCGGCATCGGCATGGAGACCATCAGCAAGTGGGGTCCCTGGATGGATCTGGTGTCCATTTATATCATCCCCATCGGCGCTACACTGGGCGCGGTCTCCTGGTTCTACGTGATGAAGAAGGACGCCCTGCTGGACGCCATCAACACCGGCAGTACGAAAAAACGCGGCGATCTCTGGTACAATGTGGGCCGGTATGTGTACGTCCCTCTGGCGATCATTCTCTGCTGCGTGGCCCTGTTCATGCACGTTGCTTTCTGATACCCACAGAAAATTTCCACGCATATAGCCAATAAAAAGGACCCGGCGGCTGAAAATCAGCTGCCGGGTCTGTTTCGTATAAAAGGTTTCATCAACCGTAGCGCAAGCTCAAGGTAGTGGAGTCCTCGCCGTTCCGCAGGAAGGGCATCCCCTCGCCGATGCGGGAGCGCTGGAAGTACAGATACTCACCAGAGGGGGAGATCAGCACTGGGAAGCTGCCGCTGAGGGAGCTGCCCACCCCGGCGGACATATCCAGCCGCAGGCAGTCATCCTCCATGCGTCATACACCGAAGAATCGCAGATCCATCCGGTCGTCATAGCACTCGTACAGATTAGCCAGTCCCGCATAGTCCGGGTCACAGTCGCCGTAATGCAGCTCCAGCGTCCACTCATCGCAATCCCACGAGGTATCGGCCAGTCCCAGATCCGTAGGGGGCCACCACCAATCGTCACCGGACGGCTCCCAGCCTTCGGGATGGTCGATGGCGATGGTGTTCGTGTAGATGGAGAAGTCGAACAGCAGCAATCGGCCCTCCTCGCTGGCAGGCAGGATGAGATCGCCGTACAGGTCCTCCTGCGGATACCAGTTCACCACCGTGCCGTCATCGGCCACAAGGTTGACCTCCATATCCAGCTCCTCCGGATCGACGAACAGCAAAACAGGCTGGGCATACTCCTCCCGGTAGAGGACTTCGTCCGCCACCGGATGCAGGCCGTTGCCCTGAGGCTGCCATGTGATGTGATTCACGGCAAGGCTGGTGTTCTCTCCCCGCGGAATGACGCAGAACAGCTTGCCGTACCCCGGACCGAGGACCCGCTCCGAGGGGATAGTCAGCATGACCGACATCTCCGCCGTCAGGTCAAGGCAGTTTTCCAGCATCCAGTCCGACAGCTTGGAGGTGTCCCCTTTCTCCCGGTAGCCGAGATAGGCCGCGGCGCCGGGATAGCCGCCGTATTCCAAATCAAAGCCCAGCTTGTCGAGACATTCCTTCACCAGCTCCTGGTCCACCTCCGCTTCCGGTTCGGAAGGCTTCACAGGATCGGCCTGACCGGTCTGATCGGTCTTGCTGCTGGAAACAGGTCCCTTTACGCCGCCGTTTCCCGCTGCCGGGGCCGGTTTCTTTTTCCCTCCGCAGGCAGTCAGGCTAAGAGCCAGCGTCAGGCAGAGAAGTGCCGACGCCAGCCGATGCAAAGTCAAGCGCTTCATGATTCGGCCTCCTTCTCAGAATTTTCCGCTGCGGCCGTGACCTCCTCCGCCGCTGCGGCTTACAGTTCCTCCGCTGCTTCTGCCACCGCCGCCGGAGTCGCTCTCGATCTTACGGCGGGTCTCCGTGGTATGGGTGTAGTGGTCATAGCTGTCCGTCAGCTTCAATCCACCGCCCGCCGTGGTATACACGTTGGCGTCAACGCCCTTGCGCACGGACTTCATCTGTCCCTTCAGGATCATGCACACCAGAAACGCGATCAGGCAGGAGACTGCCACCGCAATGCCGATGGCCGGCAGGAGGCTGGACCGCACAGGTTTTCCGGCCTCAGCCAGAGTCAGAAACTCGTCACAGGCGGCAAGATAGCTGGAAACCCCGGCATACCAGTCGCCGCCGCTGAATTTATCCAAAAAGCGATCCTCCAGCTGTTTTTCGCCGTATCGGTCAAAAGCATACTCCGCCCATTCGCCGTAGACGAACATGGCGTAGTCCCGCTCTTTCATGCTCAGCATGATGATGACGCCGTTCCGGTCCTCGCCTACACCAAGGCCCTCGGCGTGGTAGATCTGATACAGGGCGGTATAGGGATCGTCACCGTAGCCGTAAGCTGTAAAGTCCTCCACAAAAAGGGTATAGATGCCGCAGCTACGGCGGAGGGCGATATCCTCGGCCCGATCCTCCAGTTCTTCCCGCTCCCCGTCGGAGAGCATTCCCCGCAGATCGAACACATAGTTCATGCCGGTGCTGCCCAACTCCGGAGCTTCGCCGGACTGGACGGTCTCGGGCTGCTGCGCCTCCGTTGGGAAGTCTGCGGAGAGATAGTCCGCCGCCGTCGCCGCCATGGCATTTATTGCCTGACAGAGCGCATCGGCGCTCACGGTCATATCCGTGCCGTCCCACACCCGCGCCGTCATATACGGCTCCACCGCGTCATACACCAAGCCGGAGAGTTCCTGCCCGTCGCCCCGCGTCTCGCTCAGCACCGCGTAGACGCACCAGTCGGTCTCCGCCAGGGTGTAAGAACCGTCCGCCAGAGGCTCCATCACCAGCGTCAGCGAGATGCCGTCCTTTTCCTCGCCCCAGCCGTAGCCGGAATCTTTGTAAACATATGTGGCGATATCTCCGGCGGTGGTACCCTCGCTGACATCCTCATTGGTAAATATGTCCACCCGCAGGTCAAGGTGAAGCGCCTCCGCCAGCTGGGGCAGGGTGTACTGACCCAGATCGGACAATTCGTCCGAGCCCAGCGCGTCGGTCTCATCGTAGATCGCGCCGTATTCCGTCCACGCCAGAGTGGGGGCGCACAGAGTCAGCGTCAGCAGGAGCGCCGTCAGCAAAGCTGTGACTTTTCTTTTCATGTCCGTCCCTCCTTATCGCATCAGCAGGACGATGACCGAACTCAATACGGACAGCGGCACGGCAATGGCGGCAAACATCCCCCAGAATCGCCCCTTGTCCACAGGCAGGTCTCCTACCAGCTTTCCGGTCTGTCCATTCATGGCGAAGAGGAAATCCTTGCCCTGCCATTTGGTATTCAGCAGCCACACCGGCAGCAGCGCGTAGTGGACCTTGCCCCGCTGGATGTCTGCGTGTTCGCCCCTCGGGAAACAGGTCGCGTATCCCGTTACGGTGCCTTGCAGCGCCTTTTTCAAGCTGCCCAGACAGCGGACATCGGCCCGTTCCCGGCTCTTGTCCGCCGACACGTCGAACTTATCCGCCAGGAAGCCCGGCAGATACGCCGTGGAGAAAGGTTTCAGGTCATCGTAATTGTAAGGCTCGATGGAATCCATGTGGTCATCCGGCATTTTAGTCGAGGCGTCCACCGGCACCTTTTCAAAGGGCATCGTTCCGGCACGGTACACGTCAAAGTGCTCCGTCTTTATCACCTCATACTCACCCTCGGTGCGCTTGTGGGACCGGGTACACTCATAGTGGGCATTGCCCTCCACCTCACCGCTAAACAGCCAGAAGGGTACATAGACCCCCTGGATCTCCTGTAAGTGATTTTCCTTGGAAAAGCTCTTGGGAAGGAACACCTTGCCCCTGTAATGCTTCTTGAGCTCGCGGATGGCGTCCTCGCGGCTGAGCTTGAAGGGGATCACGAAATCCGGCTTCAGCGTTCCCGCAAACTGCCCCGGCACCACCGTTGGGTTGCCGCAGTAAGGGCAGAAGGTAGCCGCCGTGCTTGCGTCACAGATCAGCTCCGCACCGCAGCTTGGGCAGCTGTAAGCCTTCATGCCGTCTCCCTCGGCACCCCAGTCGGCGCTGAGGTCCGGCATCTCCCAGCCGCCTTCCTCGGCAGCCTGCCGTTCCGCTGCCGTCTTTTCCTCAGCAGACTGCTGCGCCGCCGCGGCCTTTTCTTCCTTTTCCGCGTAAAATGCCTCGATCTCCGCTACATCATAGGTACTACCGCAGTAATCGCACTCCAGCTTGCCGGATGCGCCCACAAAATGCAGCGGGCCGGTGCAGCTTGGGCATTGATAGTTGGTCACCTGTGCTGCCATGCTTGCTCTCATCCTTCTTTCTTCATGTTCCGTTCAGCGCCCGCCCGTGTTTGCGGGCGGACGCTGAGTGTGTCGAAAAAGTTTTTTCTCCCCGCATTGTGGGGGATACACCGTCGGTCCATCCGGTTTTCGGTCGTCTCACGCCCAAAAACCGGGGCCTGTCTTTAGGCTCTGGGCGCGCCGCAATACTCGCAGAGCTTTCCGTCGTTCTGTCCGCCGCAGGCGGGGCAGGTCCACGGGCCGGCCGCTGCCGGAGCGGGAGCGAAGGTCTCCTGCTGCTGCATGGGGGCCTTCTGCTGCATGGGGGCTGTCTGAACTGCGCCGCCGCCACGGGCGGTCTCCATCACCTGAAGCAGCGCCGCTCGGATCTCGTCGCCCATTTCGCGGTACTTGCGATATTCCCGATTGCTCTCCGGATCGAAGCCGGCAGCCATGGTATTCATCCGGCCCACAGAATTCATCTGTCCCATCATGGGACGCTGTGTCATGCCGCTCTGGGGCCGACCTGCCATAGGACGCTGGTTCATGCCCGGCTGATTCATCATAGGCCGCTGACCCGCCATGCCGCTCTGAGGACGGCCCGCCATAGGACGCTGGCCCATCATACCCTGCTGCCCCATCATGGGCCGCTGCATGGTGTTCTGCGGCTCGATGTACACAGAACTGTTGTTCAGGCGGAACTTCATTTCGTCAAAGTAGGGGTTATTGACGGAAATGATCACTTCAAAGTCATAGGAATACTCGTAGCGAGGCGGGTTGTAGCTGACCTCCTTGCCGTCCGGTCCCTCCCGCTTCTGCTCCGTGCGGCTCTCGTCAATGTCCACGCGGCAGCCGGTCAGCGCGGTGTAGTCCAGAATATCCGGGTTGGCGTCCGCCAGATCCCGGGCACGGGTAACGGTGAACCAACGATGCTCCTCGTCCAGCAGGACCTTACAATCCTCGCCGTAGGAGCGGGTGGTGCGGAACTGGGACGCCCTGCCCCGGTTTTCCTCCCGGTAGGCCAGCTGCCGCTTGATGTCCTCCACCGTAGAGCGGCGGCGGTCACTGAACCAGGGAGAGAGCTGCTTCGCGCAGTCCTTACAGAGGTTGCCGTCTTCCAGTTTCTGATTGCCCAACAGTCCGATCTACTCGCCGCAGATGTCGCAGTATTTCTTATCAAACAATCCCATAATAGCTTCCTCCTGTTGTTTTCAGTCGCCGTAACGGCTCACATTGCATTGTCCACCCGGAACCGGGATCTTGTCCCCGGCCGTGGCTCCCGCGGCCGGGGACGGTATTCGCCAAAAAATCCGCTATTCGCTCTTATTCTTCAACTTTTTGAAGCTCCACCACTTTGTCCGCCGCTTCCGACCAGTCCACCGTCAGCTCCAGTCTGCCGCTGTCCTCGCCGGCCCCGGCACAGTGGTAAACGTCCAGGATCTTCCCCCATTCCGTGCCGTCCGCCTTCTGGAGAACACGGTTGTCTAACATCAGCCCTGTGTCCTGTATCTTTTTACGCGGGATGTAGGTGAAGTCCAGCGGGGTTTCCAGAACGGTCTCGCCGTCCAACCGGAGGGTCAAGCCGTCCTCTTCGCTGATGACCGCCTGCCAGCCGTCCTCCGGACTTTCCCATGTTCCCTCCAGCACTGGCCAGAGGAGGGAATTGTCCACATAAGTACCGTCCCCGTCCAGCAGGAACAGGTTTTGATCCGGATTCTCCATGCCGTTGCCCCCATCCATGATCTGGTCCGTGACAAAATGCTTATACAGGCCCGAAAGGACGATCCCTACCAGCGCGCCCGCCAGGAAAATCCAAATCATCCGCCGTTTCATTACACGATGTCCCCGTCGTCAAAGGGGTCGCCGCACTCAGGGCAGAACTTGGGAGGATGCTGCGGGTCAGCCGGCTCCCAGCCGCACTTGTCGCATTTGTACTGAGGAACACCGGCAGGCTTGGGCTTGCCGCACTCGGCACAGAACTTGCCCTTATTCACCGCGCCGCAGGTGCAGGTCCAGCCGTCCGCTGCGGCGGCGGGCTTGGGCTTGCCGCATTCCGGGCAGAATTTTCCGGTGGCGGTGGTGCCGCAGGCGCACTGCCAGCTGTCCCCGGCAGGCTTCGGCTCCGGCTTCTTGCTGCCGCAGTTGGGGCAGAAGTTGCCGGTGATGCCGCCCTGACCGCAGGTGCAGGTCCAGCCTTGCGCCGCAGGTGCGGGAGCGGGCTGCGCCGCCTGCTGCTGGGCCTGTTGCTGCTGGCCCATCTGGAACAGGTTCTGGGCGTTCATGCCGCCCATCTGGCCGGCCATGCCCATGCCCATAAAGGCCATGGCGGGACCGGCGCCGGTGTTGGCGGCCGCCGCCTTCATCGCCTCGCCCTGAGAGCCGACGAGATGCGCCGCCGCGCGGGTGGGGTCCATAAAGGCCGCGTTGCGCTGCAGCTCCTTGATCATCTGCTCGTCTTCCTCATTGGCCTTCACGCTGGAAACGCCGAAGGAGACGATCTCCATGCCGCGCAGATCCCGCCACTTGCTGGAAAGCTGCTCGTTGAGGGCGTCAGCCAGCTCCAGAGTATGGCCGGGAAGGGCGGAATAGCGGATGCCCATTTCGCTGATCTTGGCGAAAGCGGGCTGCAAAGCCGTCAGAAGCTCCGTTTTCATCTGACCGGCGATATTTTCCGTCTTGTAGTCCTCACTGACGTTGCCGCAGACGTTGGTGTAGAACAGCAGGGGGTTCTTCAGCCGGATGCTGTACTCGCCGAAGCAGCGGATGCCGATGTCAATGTCGATGCCAGCCCGCTGGTCCACCACCCGGAAGGGGACGGGGCTGGGGGTGCCGTACTTGTTGCCCGTCAGCTCCTTGGTGTTGAAGTAGTAGACCCGCTGATCCTTGGGGGCTTCGCCGCCGAAGGTGAAACGCTTGCCGATATTCTGGAACACGTTCTTCACGCTCTCACCCAGGTCGCCGGAGAAGATGCTGGGCTCCGTGGACATATCGTAGGTGTACTCACCGGGCTCGGCGCAGACGTCCACCACCTTGCCCTGCTCCACGATGAGCATGCACTGTCCGTCCGCAATGGCGATCAGGCTGCCGTTGGTGATGATGTTGTCGTCGCCCTTGGTGTTGCTGGAACGGCCCGTGACCTTCTTTTTGCCCTTGACCGCCAGCACGTCAGGGGGGATCGCTTCGCAATAAAAGTATTCCTTCCACTGGTCGGCCAACACGCCGCCAGCCGCGCCCATTGCCGCTTTGATCAGTCCCATAGTTCTACTCTCCTTTTCCTGTTGTTGTATTTGATTTCAGCATTCGCTTTTGATCGCATCTTATAAAATTGCCTGTTTTTTTAGGTAAAACGAGGCCTCAGCTCCCTCCTGTCAGGAAAGTGTCTCCACTGACATAAAACGGAGTCTGATCCGTAATAGGCCAGGTGAACCAGCTCACATCCCAGGGCCGCTTCATAAACAGGCACACCCGCGCCGTGTCCTCCGGAATGGTGAGGGAGAAGAACATCGGCTCATTGATCTTGATTTTCCCCTCATACACCACCTTCTCCGAGATCCAGCTCTGCTGGGTGCCGTCATCGTTCAGCACCGGCGTTCCAACGCTGAATTGGATGTCCGTTTCGTACCACCGGCCCACCAGCAGCAGCTTATTCTGTCCGTTGGGTTCCAATGCGTTCATGGGGATCACCGACAGCGGCTCCGTCCCCTCGGCGGGCGGGTCCCGCCAGTAGAAGATCAGCGATTTTTCCGGCTCCCCTGTCATGGCGTTCTCCAAGGTCGGCGGCAGGAAACCGCTGTAGCGCATATAGGTGACGGTGCGGACGCCCTCGCCCCCGTTCTTTTCATAAGGCATCCGCACAAGCAGGCTATTCCGGTTCGTCAGGGCGGCGAAAAACGCCGCACCAGTCTCCGCGTCGGTCAGCCGCACGCTCCAAGTCTCATTGGACAGCCCCGGCATCAGCGGTTCCTCTATCTGCTCCGCCAGCAGATGCTTTTCTGGCCGGTATTGCGGGGTGTCCGTATCCAGCCCGGCGGCGTGGTACCAGTCCGCCCTCATCACATAGCCCTCCAACAGATCGGACCACAGGCAATCAAAGCACAGCATAGAGGCGATATGTTCCTCGCCGGGCCTGTATTCCCGGCCGTCCTCCTCATAGTGGGTCATGCGCCACGTTCCGTAGAGGTCCGCGATCCCCATCTCTCCGCCGGGGCCCGGCCGCTCTGCCGGGGCAAAGTAGAAGGTATCTCCGTAGGGGGGTCTCGATCGCCAGAGAATCGGTGCTTTCGATCCGACCGTCCAAGGTCAGCGGCTCGCCGGTATTCATCGTTCCCGTCAACCGCAGGGTGCTGTCCGCGCCCAGCCACCAGTTTCCGTCGAGCAGGCTGGTATTGTAGTACGAGCCTAACACATCCCAAAACTGGGCCGTTCCGTCTTCGTTGAGATAGAGGTCCGCCCACCACGCCTCCGTGGGCATAGCACTGGTTTTCATGCAGTCGTTCATGGCATCATAGCTCTCGTGCCGCACAGCGGTCCAGTAGTCCGCGCTGAACGGTGTGGAGGTCTGCTGCCGGGTATCCTCCGCGCTGTCGGCAGCAGAGGGTGGCACATCCGTATTTGTGTCCGGCCCCGGTGTTTTGCCGCAGGCAGTCAGGCCGAGCCCCAGAAGAAACGCCAAGAAAAACGCGGTCCATCTTTTTTTCACAGCTGTGCCTCCTTTACGCTCAACAGTCCTGCGTCACCGGAATACGGATGCCGTCAAGAGGATCGGATTATTCCCAGAGGGGCCGTTCGCCGACAAAGGACTTGAAGCTCTGCCAACGGGACGGTCTTTAAGCGGGTCCTGTCGGCTCCCTATCGTTTTTAATTCGCAGATCATATGGCTTAACTTCTGTATACCATGGAATCCCCGTTTTGTTAACCCTAATTTCTCCAAATTAGGGTCCCAAACATGAAATTTCCCGGAAAAAGCCGAAAAAGCACTGCTCGTTCACGAACGCCCGTTCCATTTTATGGTTCTTCTTGCAAAAAGCGTATGTCAGCCCGGCGGCGGTTATCCGCCCTCACTTTCGCTCCCTCTGGCTGTTTTTCCCATACCCATAGGAAGAAAGAAGCCGGAACGATTGCTCGTTCCGGCTGGAAACTATATGGCAGGAGCAGCGCGGTTTGCCCCGCTCAGAGCGTCTCCTTCTGTAAAGCCTGCGCCAGTGGGAGTACCACTGCGCCCAGATCCTCCATAGCGTGGGCGAAATCGAAAAACTCCTCCGTCTGGCCCTCCCGGAACAGATGATCCGACACAGATTTGACCGCCACGAAGGGCACATTGTTCCGCAGGCACACCTGGGCGATCGCGCCGCCCTCCATCTCTGTCAGCAGAGGGTGGAACGTGTCCCGGATGAAGATTGCCCGGTCGCTGCGGACAGCAAACCAATCTCCGGTGGCCACCCGCCCCAGCGCCGCCTTGCGGCCCAGTGCTGCCAGCAGTTCCACGCACCGCTCCGGCTTCCAGGTGGGGAACGACACCCGATTCACCGTGGATACCAATCCTACGGGATCACCGATGGCAGAGGTGTCCACATCGTGCTGCACAAAGTCCTCGGCGACCACCAGGCTGCCGGTGGGAAGCTCCGTCAGGCATCCGGCCACTCCGGCGTTGACGATCATATCCACACCGTACTTCAGGCACAGGATCTCTGCCGCCATGGCGGCATTCACCTTGCTGACACCGCCGGCGCAGGCAATGATCCCCGGTGCAGCCTCGTAGAACGGCACACCGGACACGGTCTCAAATGCCTTCAGCTCCTTGGCCCCCGGCAGAGCATGAAACTCCGCAGGCATGGCAAATTGCAATCCAATTTTCATTATATTACGCTCCTTTTTACCGTCTCATCAGGCTTTCTCCAAATACAGGCCCTTGTTCCCGAAGGGTATTTTTGATAAAACCGCAAGTTCAAAAATAAGAAGCCAAAACTTTTGAAAGCAAAAAGAAAAGGAATTCAAGCAAAAGCCTGAATTCCTAAACTTTCTGGAGGTGACACCCGGATTTGAACTGGCTGGGTAGTGTAAAATGCTGTATCAGCGTATCTCAAAAACCGTGTGTTTTCAGTGCTTTGCGGGTTTGCGTGTAAAATGCTGTATCATGCTATAAAAGCTGTAAGGGGTAAACTAAGGGGTAGAGAAAACTTCGATTTATAAAGCCATGTACATGGGTTTGCAGCCATCTAAATAATGATATTGCTCAGGTTTCATGTATCTTTCAAAATCGCCAAAAAGATTTCGCTCATAAAAGTGGATTGCATCAGGGACGGAATAAAGAATAATATGCGTTGCCCCAATATACGCTTCTGCAATTCTCCGAATCTCTTGAATAAGCAAACACAAAAATGCGTCACTGATGTAATATTTATCATCAGGGTTGTTTGAATTGGAAACATCTATATCCTGATATTTTTCGGATACCGCAAAATAGTCGATTTTTACGGCTGGAATAAGTTCAACTAAATCATGATCGTCCAAATTGATACCAGAGCAACATAGAGCCGCCAATCCAATAATGTCACCATTTTTTTGGTTGCGAAACACGTAACAAACATTTTTCGCATCTGTCATGACATCATCGTGAAAATATTTGTCAATTGATGGGTTTCCGCAGGTGAATTCAGAAAATATGGAAGCCGATTCATTAGAAACAGCTTCCATATGACACTCATTTAAATTTACACTTAAACCAGCCATTGACATTACTTTCTTTTGACATCATGTTTGTCAAAGTTAGGAATGTTCTTTGCCGCGCGAGCCATCGCACGTTCAAAGGCGTTAGATTCGGAAGATGCTTTCAAAAATTCTTCCGTTTTCCCTGGAGCAACTTCAAAACCAAGATTAACTTTTCTAGACATTACAGCCATCTTAATCCGGCTCCTTTCTGACAACAGTACCACCTCCAACAAAAATGTTAAAAGGTGGTATACATAAGTCCTCTTTGTGAACTTATCATATCACCTTTGCTTTCAAAAAAGCAATAAGAATTTGTGAACAATCACAATTATTCTCTATTCTATACAACAATACACGATGGTATGATAATAGTTGCACAAATTTATACAACGGGATATGAAAACTCAAAATTCACTCTCAAATTATCGTGTCATCAAGCTCACTATCCTTGACATTTCCCTCCATATCTTCGCCTCGGTTTTAAATCGACGCAGTGACTATCCAAAATTGGACTGTCCGACTGCACAAAACCGTGCAGCCATGCTACAAGGGTCTCATTTGAAATGCGCCCCTTAGTGCGCTGCAAGGATTGGACATCAAATACTATCTTTTCAAAATTGAACAGGTAGTTTAGACAAATACTACATAAGGGCTTCAACGAATCGAGTTTGCCTTTGCGCGTTAACGTGTCATTAAACTCCGCACCGCAGGTATGGCTCCTTTTTGATTTTAAGTCTCTCTGTCGCGTTTCGTTATGCGGGCAAGGAGAATATATATACGCATTAGCACAGCAAAAGCCCTCTGAGGGCTTATATACGAAAGAGGCCGGGGATTAGTCCCCGGCTTCTTTTTCAATGTACCCGCCATCCATGCACCGGATCTGCGTCATTTCTGTGTTTAAGAATAGCTTCCGCAACACGCATGATTTCATCGTTCATCGTCTGTTACATCAGAAAACAGGAAATCATATTTACGTTGCAGTTCCCTAATGCTGTTCCGCAGATTGCCGGTGTCAACTGGGCACAGCTTTTTCGCATATCCCTCTGCCACCAGCTCGATCTTTTCAAGGCCCAGCAGCAGCGCCGCCTTGATTTCAGCGGAAACCTCCGCACTGTGGTCTTGGATCTCAAGGTTCATCGCTTAACGCCCCATCTTAATCAAATGCTCGCCGTAAGTCATGAAATTCATGTTGTCTATGTCCAAAAGCCTTTGTTTTTCTTCTTCCGAAATATCGGGTTTAGAAACAAGCAGCCCCTCATTGTTTTTTTCTGTTGTCTTGGATAAGAAATCCATATCCCCCAACGTAAGAAGCATACTTCATTTTCCTTTCAAGATACTCGCGACTTCCTTTGCAATTTCGCTTGGGTTTTCGGCTAAAAAATACTGGGCAATGCTCTCAGCCACAAATTCCTTTGAATTTCTAAGCCCGTAATAGCTAAATCCCGCTACCTTTGCCTTTTTTGCAAGTGACAGAGCTTTTGCTATGTCCATCGTCCATAGTGGATTATTTTTTGCGCCTTCGACATGAAAAAGCAGGGGGGAGATTATTCCCCCGCTTTTTCTTTCGGCCTCATTGCTTGCATAACCTTGTCGCGTTGCGCCTGCGTTTCAACCGCACGGCTAACAAATGCAGGAATTGTCTCCCCGGCTCTCTGTGCCGCCTCCTGGGCTGCTTTGAGTGCGGTGGTGGTAATAAGGATAGCCCCCTCGCCTTGCTGCGCTCCTGTGGGTTGCTGTGAGCCGTTTATCCGTTGTTCCGTTGCACTGATAATATACTGATTCATGCTTTCGCCAGCAACGGTAGCAGCAGCCTTTACCGTGTCCTTCATGCCCTTTGGCATGGCAATAGATACGCGGTCAAGATTTGCAGCGTCCCATTTTTGATTTGCTTTCTTTCTCGATTCCGATACTGCCATTACAAAACCCTCCTTTCCATTATCCGCATTATAGCAGAAAAGTAAAACACTTATCAAGTACAATTATGTACAAATAATACACTTAATAAATGTACATTATACCAATAGACATTGTACTTAATAAGTGTTACTATATAGTCACAGCAAGGGAACAAACGAAAACAGTTGAGACACCGGCAATCGTTGAAGCCTAACACCGAGATCACGGATAAGGGCGGAACGGTATAGGGAATGGGAAGCAGAGAGGCCACAGCCCTAATGACCACCGCCGCCGGGGTTCCCCAAATTGAAGGAGGAAAGCATAATGAGTATCAATGAATTGGAAAGCAAGTGCCGGGAGCTGCGGCAGCTCCAATCCCTGATCGACGAAGCACAGGCGGAGGCCGATTCCATCCGGGACGCAATCAAGGCCGCTATGGGCGCTTCTGAGAGTATGACCGCTGGGGAGTATAAAATCACATGGAAGAACGTGACCAGCGCCAGAATCGACACCAGCGCGCTCAAAAAGGCCCTGCCGGATGTGGCGGAGCGGTTCACCAAAGAAGCCACCGTGCGCCGCTTCTCCGTAACATGATGGGAGTGATCGCCGCCGTTGCCGGGGCCATCCAGATAGCAAGCTGGGCGATGGCCCTTCTGGATGCAATAGAAAAGCCCTCTGTACCCACGCCGACCAAAGCAAGGCACAGAGAGCCGTAACCACCAACCACCACAGGGAGGCCGGTACAGTTATTATACCGGCCTCCCGCTGATAAAACAAGGAGGAAAACTATGAATTGGTACATTGAAAAAACCACCAGCAAGGGAAGATCGATCATTCGTGATGCCGTGTTCGGCATTTTCGCTGATTTGGAGCGGGCTGAGGTACTGCTTGAAACTGTCTTAGAGGAAAGCTTCCTTGAGAGCGAGCAAAAGCCACTCACAGCCTCGGAGGCAGATTGGACGCGCTCCATGCTCTATATTGTGCATGAGATTATCGGTGATGCCGTTGTTGCTTACCATCTTACCGTGGGGGACACCGAGGATCTGCGGGCGAAGAATTACATTGCATCGGCAGAAACCGCCAAGCTTGCCATGCAATGTGAGAGCGCACATAGCGGTGCAGTTGCGGCGGGAAATAAGCTGTGCGAAGATCGACGGCGGGTGTTCATAGACGCTATGGATAAAATCTCGGACATGTGGGACGCAGAGGCAATCGCGGCCATTGACGGCCTTGTGAAGAACGGAGGTAAAAATGGATAAGCTGATTCAGGCGGCAGCAGATATTGACGATCTGCAATATCGCATTCACTGCGCGATTGAGCTTGTGCGTTCTGTCCATGAAAGCATTACAGACGGCGCAAACGAGCCGGGGCAAAACGAGTATGACGCACTCTTTGGAGCTTACTGTCTCTTGCACTCTCTTGATATGGAACTGGAAGAAACCTCGGAGCGCCTTTGGAACGCCGGCTGCCGAGCGCACCGCTCATATAGCAGAAAGCCCACAGGTTAAATCCTGTGGGCTTTTTAGCACAACTGCTTGACTTTTCCTCTGTTTTCGCAAAAAAGGAAAGGCGGGGGCTGTTGCCCCCGCCCTCTATCTATCCGTTGTAATGGCACTATACAAACCCCTCGCGCCCAGATACTTTAGGGCGCTGCCTGCCGCTGTACTTCGGGCAGGACTTCGCAAGGGAACAAAAGATAGGCAATCCCGCCGCCCTTGCTGCCTGCTGCCGGCCTTTCTCCGGCTGGTGGCCTTGTATCACTCCCCCTCCTTGCTCTCACACTCCGCTCCTTAATGCCTCTGCCGCGTTGTACGGCACCATTTTACGCGCAAGCACCGCGCCGTCCAGCTCGGTTGTCAAATTGATTACAATACTTCCCACACCGCCGGTCGCCAATGCACCAACACCGGACGCAATAGAGTTGCCGATCGCCGCGACGCCGGAGGTTCCAAAATCGACTGATGCCGTTCCAAAGTCCATGCCAGATGCAATGCTGCGCTTGATATTGCCGTATTCGTTATCCCAGCCCTCGCCCAAGCCAAGCGCCATGTTCTCGCCGATCCCGGCGAAGACGCGGGACGGTGAGTGAATACCGAGCAGATTTTTTACCCCCGTAACAACCTCACCAAACCTATCTTTGATGCTATCGATCTTTTCGGAGATGAAGTTAACAGAATTTTCCACGGCCTGTTTGATGCTTTCAAAGATTCCTATAACCGCGTCACGGAATCCTTCGTTTGTTTTCCATAATGTAATGATTGCAGAGGCAAGGCCAACAACAAGCGTAATCACAAAGCCAATCGGATTCGCGGCTATAGCTGCGTTAAGTGCTGTAATTGATGTAGCCGCTGTTCCGCTCGCCGTTCCTAAACCGAGAATGACCGCCGCTGCTGCCTGAACAGTAGAAACGACTTGCCATGATAAAAACGCGGCCCCAATGCCAACCACGACCGGCAATAACGCATTGAGTGTTTTATAGATGCTAATGCAGGCATCTGCGAGACTTTCCGCATCAATTCCTTCGATAAAACTTGCTATCTTCCCGCCCATATCTTCAAGGACAGGGGCAAATTTTTCAAGGAAAGCGCTTTTGACATTCTCAACGGCCTCACCGATCTTTGCAAGCGTTTCCTGCAGTTTCAAATGGTTTTCATTGGCCTTGATTACTGAGCTGTTATTCTCTTTGTATGCATCTGCGGCGTCAGCGTACAGATTATTGAGCGTTCCCGTAATGAAAGCCGTTCGCTCCTGCGTTGAGTTAAGCGTTGCAAGCTGGGCGTTGAACACATCTTCGTTGACGCCTGCCCAATTAAGAGCATCTGCAAGTGTCCCTGTTACTGTTCCGACCTTTGCAGTTTCATTTGCTGCTTCAATCAGGCTTTCAACTGGGAGACTGTCACCAAATGTACCTACAACGCCGGTTGCTATCGTTGTCCAGTCAGATACCTGCCCCACGTTGTCCGCCAGCTTTGCGAGAAGTTGTGACGCTTCGGTTGCCTGGTCAGTATCGCCGAGCACGGAATACAGTTTTTCATACGCCTGCTTTGCGGTATCTGCACTAAATCCAGATTGCTCAAATGCTGTCTTTAATTTACCTTGCCCCTCTCGAAATTCAGCCGTTGTCTGGTCGAGGTTCACAATGCTGCTGACAAAATTCCCAACTGCCTTAATTGCTCCCGCTATGGCATTTGCGGTCAAATCGGCAAAAACCATATCAGAGCGGCTCAATGCTTCGGATAGGCTCGCAGTATTCTTCTCCGCATCCTTTACTTCTTTGGAAAAATCTTTGGTATTATCCCCTGCGTCGTCTGTGGCAACCGTGAATTTTTCAACGGCACCAGTAGCTTTTTTGAAGTTATTGGATGCTTTTTTTGTTTCTTTTCCAACTGTGTCAAAGTTCTTTGAAACCTTTTCGGCGGAGGATCGCACTTTTTCTATAGATTCATCGTACTGTCCTGTATCAACAGAAAGCTTTACATAGAGATTGAGTAAATTCATTTTTCATCATCACCCTTTGCCATAGAATACCCCTTGTCATATGCCGCAGCAGCGTACTGTGTCACAGCGTGCAGCATCGTTCCGGGTGTTGTATCCTGGTATGAAGTTTCCTGCCGTTCCCGCCCGGATGCAGCGTCATCAAACCCCATCATAAAAGCAGTCATAATGTTTCGATCCATAACCTTGAGATAACGCTTTATCCATAATTTCCCATGTGCTCTGTACATTGTATCACCTCATTTTTCTGCTGCATGGTTCTTTGTTATCTTGCCTTTTTCAATATTTGCGCCCACTCCAACCATCACGGCGCCCACAAAGGCTCCCGCGCAGAAGATAATAGCGCCAACGATCATACCGCAAAGCATAGACACCCCCATTAAAAGCTTTCGATGATCTCGCCGGAAAGCTGATCCCACCATTCGCCCATGTGCGCGACAACGCCGGGAGTTTGCCGTCTGCTGCCGCTGCCGCCGCGCCCGCTGCAATAGTTTACAGTAGTCATGAGGTCATCCCACGCTTTAAGCGTCTTTCCTGTGCCGTTGGCGCACTCTTGCGAAAGAACAGTGAGCGCGACGCGGTCTTTTCGGTTGTCTGCATCTGTTGCCGCGTCCGCTGCGTATTTTGAAAGAAGTCGAAGCATCGTTACATTTCCATCGTATTTTTCCGCAAGGGAGTAATAATCATCAGCGGTCAGAATGCCGGACTTCATCAACTCTACGCCTGCGGCATCTACGGCAGTCGGGTCAACGCACTTGCTCGCCTGTACTTCCTTTTCCAATGCACTGCGGAGTTCTGCGGCCTTTGCATCGAACGCCGCCCAAATGCGCTCGGTTTCCGTGCTCATCTTGTTTTCTGCCTCTTGGAGCTGAAGCGTGGCAATCTGTTTCTTTACGGCATCTAAGCCCGCCGCGCTTGCGTTCTCCTTCGCTTTGGTCAGTTCGTCATAAACTGCGGCGTATTCGCTTCTCGCGGTGCGGAAAGCCGCGTCAAGTTCTTTTGCAAAATGGTTAAACTCGCTCATTTTTTGTTCCTTTCTGCTGCGGAAAAAGGCCGCAGCGCCCATTCTTATACATGGTGCAGGTATCGCCGCAAGTCAAACGCGCAGGGAGAGGGCAACGCATACCCGCTGTTGCCAATCCCGGCCTGCACTTACCGTTTGCGTAAAAACTGCAATCGCCCTCTTTACATTCGGGGTATAGGCTGTTCGAAAAGGGACAATCCTTTTTCGGCTTGCCCGCCTCCGGCTCGGTATGCTTGCAAATGACCGTGCCCGCCGGAACCGTCCCGGCAGTTGTTACAATAGTCGGCGCATACTCGCGGCATCCGTGCCCGAACTCGCGGTATCTTTTCCCGTGTTCATCTACAAGGGGAAATTCATTCAAAACGTCCATAGACCATCCTTTCAAGTTCTTTGATGATTTCTCTATGCTCTTCTTGCGTTGGCGGCTTTGGCCGTCGCTCAAGCGGCTTGTGTAGCGTGCCGGTCGCCGCTAATTCCAGTTCTTCAAGGACGCTGGGCGTAGTGCTCCAATATGCGGCATACCTCGCGCGTTCCGTGTCCGCTAACTCGTCATAAATGCGCCCTTCCGCAATCCAGCGCAGAACATCGGGGAAGCTGCCCCCTTTCTGTTGGAGCTTTGCGAGGCGTGATTTAATACTGCTGTTGTTCATGTGTCTATTCCCTTAAAGGTCGATAATGATAACGCATTCGCAGTCTGATAAATAATCTCGCGCCGCCTGTTCCGTCTGAAACACCTTTGCGGGGCTTTGTGGCGCTCTGCAAGCCGCCCACGTGCCATTTTCAAGCAAGGTCATGAGTGCTGCGCCCTCTTGCTTCTGCGCTGCAATCGCCTGTAAACGGGTAATGCGGGCTTTAATGCTGTTATTCAAGGGCTTTACCTCCGATCTCGTCACTCTCCAGCTCCGGCAATTCCAGTTTGCCGCGTTCGATGGCTTCATCAATCAACTGATAGAAGGAAAGGCTCAGTCCGTCCACGCCCTCGATTGGGTGCGGATAAAGGACAATGCGCCGCCCGTCATGGGTGTATGCGCCGTGCTTCAGCAAGTAGGAAAAAGGATCTTCTTTTGCGTGATACTCGCCGCCCTCGACAATAAAGACGGTTTCGCCGTCTGTGCGAGATTTCAAAAAATCTCGTAAAGCTGCAAGGCGGGTCTCAACAGTTGCCATCGGTTTCCTCCTTCCAGCGTTCCAATTCATCAAGCTTTCGTAAAATGTCAAAGGTTTCAATCAACTTCACGCCGTATTCGATTAAACTTCTTGATGCCGCAATTTTATTCGCGTCGGAAGCACCATCCCGCGTAACAATCTCCCGCAGGCAAGAAAGAGCTGGGTCTAAGCTCTGCTTTGCGGCGGTGGCCGCATCTTCGATCAGTCCAGAAATCGCCTTTTGGTATTCCTTTTGGAACCGTGGGTCTGCAAGGTATCTTTTCAACGTGGTAAGCCCGATTCCCGCTGCCTGTGCCGCTTTTTCCTTTGTCGGCTGTGTAAGCAGCGCGGCAAGGGCCTGCGCTTGCTTATGTGTCAAATTATCACCCCTTTTAGGGCCGTTTCTCGCCGTTATGGCCCTTATTATTACAAATACGCCCTTAAATTTTTGCTGATAGACGGATGACGCAGATGCTTAAACGCTGACCGCCGCAGCTTGACGTCTGGTTTTGCTCCGTACCAGAATTCCGCTATTACGGCCCGCCGTTCGTCTGCTGGAATGGCAGCAAGCGCACTCTGCACAGCATAGCGGACGTCTGCGAGGTCAAATGCTACCTCTGCATCCGGGTCTGGTGTAACATCAGCAATCGTAAAAGAATCGCCTTCCTGGTCTGTCAGTGGCTCGTCCAGTGGCAGTGCTGAATTGATGGGGTCTTGCTTGTCCCGCTTCGTGCGAACGCCCATAGCCGTCTGGTATGCCGTTCTGAGTTGATACGCATACCAGCCGATAAAGGAACCGCTGTCAATGTTCCAGCTTTCCAGAGCATCCAGCATGGCAAGGAACGCGCACTGCTCCAGGTCATCAAGCGTGGCACCGCCTTTGCCATCCAGCGCCCGGAGCCACCTCAAGCCCTGCTTGATTGCAAACCTGCGTACTTCCTTCCATAATTTCAAAACATCGGCCTGTCCGCATTGTACCGCCGCCGCGATTTCGTTTGTTGCCATCCTGACCCTCCCGTGATAAAATATCGTTGACAGGCAGATATTTTTCACAGGCACTCTCCCCGGTTTCGGGGAGAGTTTTTCATAGCAGCAAACTCTTTTCACATTAGTAACACGCCTCATAAAAGCGCAATGCTCTTATTTTGCCGCTGAAAAAATGGTTGATATTGTAGTCGCAGTGTCGGTATTTTGTAGCAAAATGCTGGTCAATCATAGTGCGATAATCCAGCGGGGAAATATCCTCGTAGCCGCCTTTGCTCTGCTGGTCTATGTATGGCATATCCTGACAAATGCGAACGATCTGGCTTGCTCTGATCGGCGGGTGCGGCCTGCCGGTGTGCCGTTCGTACTGTTCGAAGTAATACAAAAAGACTTGCAAAACATCGTCAAGCGAGTAAACACCCCCAGGATACACGCTCGCTGCTATTTGAGCGAATTTCTTGAAGTCAAAGATCACACAATCACTCCTTACACCCCCCTTTATGCAAGAAAAGAAATTTTTTCTTTTCAATGCGGGGGGAAACGAAAGTTTCCATTTTACTCTCTCACTCTTGTTCTGTTTCTTCTTCTGTTTCTGTTTCTTCTTCTGTGCCATGCGGTACCGTGTGGAACCGTATGGTTTCGCACGGTTATTCCTTCGGAGGTCTGCCTCCTTTTGACCCGCTGTTAATGCGCTGTTCGTATCGTTTCCACGCCTCCTCCATGTCAGGAAAGAACGCTGAGAATGCGATTTTCTCCATCGGCTGTAAGACGTCGGGAATTTCACCGGTTTCTAAGTAGTCCCAACAAGCCAAAAGAACATTGACCGCCGTTTCCGGCGGCAGCTGTTTTATGAGCTGCCGCCGCTCAATCTTCATTTTGAACCACGTTGGGTGCTTCTCTCTAATTTCTGCCATTCGTTCAAGTCCTTTCCACGGCATCCGCCGCAAGTAAAATTTCTTTCGCTCTGTGTCGCATGGAGCGAACAAACCGCGCTTTTTCTTCCTCGTTCGCAGGGAGATAATAGCCGGTCAAATTGTCGCTAAGGATGGCCACGCCTGTACGCCGTTCGGCGGCAATCATGGCGCGGATCGTTCGACCATCAAGCCCGGTCATTCTCTCCAAGTCTCGGAGAGGGATGGCGTTCGCCTGCCCGTGGCTCAAATAGTCAGCTATTGCAATCGAACCTTGACCGCCGCCGTCGGCGGTGTTAAACTGGATGCGGGAAGCGTTGCCCTGCAAAGCATCCTCCCTCACTGCCTGCCCTGATGCTGGAACATCAGGACAGGCTTTTTTTGCCATCTCCATCATGCATCCTCCCTAATCTGCTGCTGCGTCCACTCCCTCAAATCATCCACCAAGACACGGGTGCATCCGCCGAAATGCACCACCGGGAAATCAGGTGTTTTTGCCAAACGGTAAAGTGTGGGGCGAGAGACATTGAGAAGTTGCGCGGCCTGAGTCATGGTAACGGCCAACGGTTCACATTTTTTCATTACGTTTCCCCCTCTACTGAAAGTTTTTCGATGATCCCTAAAATTTTTTCCTTCTCCGCTGTCGGCAACTCCCGGCGGAGCTTTCTGGAAAAATTGCAGTCTGCGAGGCCGAGAGCCTCCGCAATCTGCCAAAGCCGGACACCTGCCGAATTTGCAGCCAACCGAATGTCCATGTTCTGCATATACGCGCCTCCTTTCCTTGTTGTTTTCATTATTACCATACATTTGTTCGATTTTCAAATATAGCATATTTTATTATGATATATTTTATTTATCTTGTTGTTGTTGACAACATTAGCTTTAAGTGATAAACTTCAATCGAGGGGTGATTATATGGGTGATTTGTCAATATTTGCTGAACGGCTCAAAGAAGCACGTATACAACGCGACATGAAGCAAAATGAGCTTGCTAAGGCAATTGGCGTAAGCGCACAAACTATTTCAATGTATGAAAAGTCTGAAAAGGATGGGAAAGGGAAAAACCCAACTCTTGAAAATGCCCTTGCAATTGCAGAAAAGCTAAATGTATCGCTGGACTGGTTATGCGGAAAAGATTATAAAGTCGACAAGTCTATAAAAACACTCGGAGATGTAGCAAGGCTGATTTGTGATATGTGGTACTGGGATTCTGTTATATTTGAAAAACATGATGGATTTAGGCCGGGAGTCGATGGAGATTTTGAGACTATACCTGCGATTTACTTTTACAGTGGCCCCCTTCGCAAATTTATAGAAGACTATACAAAGCTACAACAGTTGAAAAAAGAGAACACTATTGATAGCGCAATGTTTGATGATTGGGTTTCATTAAAAATCCGAGATCTTGACGCATTTCCTACTGAGGATGAAAAAGTAGCCTTTCCATTTTAACTGGATATGTAGCCCTTTTGGAAAAAGAGAAAACCGCCCCCGGTGCTGGAACACCGGAAGCGGTTATAGGGGCAGTAAACTTTGGGAGCCTACTGCCCTCCAATCATAACACGAAATATGGAGGAATTGCAATGCCAAGAAAATCAAATACCAGAGCGGCGCAAGGATCCGGAAGCATCCGGCAGCGGGCAGACGGCACATGGGAAGCCCGCTTCATCGTGGGGCATGATCCAGGCACTGGAAAGCCGGTCAGAAAGTCCGTTTACGGAAAGGCCCAAAAGGAAGTCCGGCAGAAGCTGGCACAGGCTGTCGCGGCGGTGGACAACAAAGCATACCGGGAGCCGTGTAAAATGACTCTGGGTGAGTGGCTGGACATTTGGGCGGATACATACCTTGAGGGGGTAAAGCCCCGCACAGTGAAGATTTACCGGGACGATATACGGCTCCACATTAAGCCCTATCTTGCGGCGGTGAAGCTGGGAGAACTGGATACCCACACGGTACAGAAGTATTTTAATACGCTGCTGACCAGCGGAAAGAAAGTGCCCATAAGAGACAAAGCCGGAAAGATCGTCAAGAAGGACGGGAAAACGGTTTATGAAATGGCTCCGTTGTCCGCAAAGACGGTGAAGAACGTGCATGGTGTCTTGCATGGCGCTTTCCGGCAGGCAGTAATCAACCGATATATCCCACTAAACCCTGCGGATGGAGATTTCTGCAAGCTGCCAAAAGTCCAGAAAGAGGAAATAAAGCCTCTTGATGAAAAACAGATCGCAGACTTCATGAAAGCCATTCAGGGAAACCGCTTTGAGGATGCCTTTCTTGTCACCCTGTTCACCGGCCTGCGGCAAGGGGAATTGTTGGGGCTGACATGGGATTGTGTGGACTTTGATAACGGTATTCTGACAATCAACAAGCAGATGCAGCTTCATCAAGACAAGGACATGAAAGCATACCAGCTTGTTCCCACAAAGAACAGCAAGGCACGGACGATCACGGCGGCACCCTTTGTCATGGAGTGTCTGAGGCATCGGAAGATAGAGCAGGCAAAGGAACGGCTTCTTGCTGGCCCGCTATGGCAGCAAAGCGGCCTTGTGTTTACGGATGCGACCGGGAACCACATCACAAAGCCGACCCTTTACCGGGCATTTAAGAAAGCCGCTGCGTCCATCGGCAGACCGGACGCCCGCTTTCACGATCTGCGGCACAGCTACGCCGTGGCGGCGCTCCGCTCCGGGGACGATATTAAGACCGTGCAGGGGAATTTAGGCCATGCCACAGCCGCTTTTACTCTGGACGTTTACGGCCATGTGACAGGCCAAATGAAACAGGACAGCGCAAGCCGCATGGAGCAGTTCATTAAGACCGTTTCCGGCTCCTAAAATGGGGTAAAATTTCTGTAAGGGGTAAAAGATGGGGTAAACGCCTTAAAACAAGCATGATAAAAACCCTGTAACCATTGCGGTTACAGGGTTTCGTTCTGGAGGTGACACCCGGATTTGAACCGGGGAATCAGGGTTTTGCAGACCCTTGCCTTACCACTTGGCTATGTCACCGAAGCCGTATGATTGAGTGCCTATATAGGATACCCTAAAACGCCCCGTTTGTCAAGACAATTTTTATTTTTTCCTGACATCCGAAAAAATATTTTACAAAGGTGTTCAACCGCCTTTCCCGACCTCCGCCCCCTGTGTCAAACGGCACAAAAAAGTCCCGGCTTTTCACTTTCGATTGAGCGGTGATGCCGCTTTACAGCGGCCAGACCGGGCAGTAAAATAAAAATACGGCAGACTGCCGTTCATGTTGTAAAATCAACCGATGGGAAGGACAGGAGGAGCGTTTATGGTTTCTCAACGGATGCTGCAGCTGGGCACGGCCCGTTCCGTGATCCGGGAGCTGTTTGAATATGGCCGTCAGCGGGCCGCAGAGGTAGGTGCGGAAAACGTATTTGACTTTTCACTGGGAAACCCCAGCGTCCCCGCTCCCGTAGAGGTGAATGAGACCGCCATCCGGCTGCTGCGGGAACAGGCAGACACGATTCACTGCTACACCAGCGCCCCCGGCGATCCCGCCGCCAGACAGCGGATTGCTGACTCCTTGAACCGTCGGTTTGGGGAGCAGTATACGGCGGACGAGCTGTACCTCACCGTAGGCGCGGCGGCGTCTCTCTGCTGTGTATTGGGCGGACTGACCTGCCCCGGCGACGAGTACATCCTCTTTGCCCCCTACTTTCCGGAGTACCGGGTGTTTATCGAGGGTGTCAAGGGGAAGGTCAAGGTGATCCCCCCGGAGCCGGAGCACTTTCAAATCGACTTTTCCGCCTTTGAACAGGCAGTCACCTGCCGCACCAAGGGCGTGATCATCAACTCCCCCAACAACCCCTCCGGCGTGGTCTACTCCCGCCAGACGCTGGAAACTCTGGCAGCGATCCTCCGGGCTAAGGAAGCGCTCTACGGCCACCCCATCTATCTGATCTCCGACGAGCCTTACCGGGAGATTGCCTTCCACGGCGTGGAGGTCCCCTGGGTACCGCAGATCTACAAGGACACCATCGTCTGCTACTCCTTTTCCAAGTCCCTTTCCCTCCCTGGCGAGCGGTTGGGCTATGTGTTGGTCCCCAAGCAGGTGACGGACGCTGATGCCGTTTACGCGGCGACGGCAGGTGCAGGCCGCTCTCAGGGATATGTCAATGCCCCCAGCCTGTTTCAGAGGGTGGCGGCGGAATGCTGTGACCTGACGGCGGACATCGGCGTCTATGAACGCAACTGCGCCCTGCTGACCGACGGTCTTCGTGAAATGGGCTACCATGTGGTCCAGCCCGGCGGGGCCTTCTACCTGTTCCCCCGGTCGCTGGAACCGGATGACATGGCGTTCAGCGAGCGAGCCAAGCAATTCGACCTGCTGTTGGTCCCCGGCAGCGGCTTCGGCGCTCCCGGCCACTTCCGGATCGCCTATTGCGTCCAGACGGAAATGATCGAACGGGCGCTGCCTCGGTTCAAGGCACTAGCGGACTCCTATCAATGACATAGCAACGGCAAAATACCCCGGCTCATTTGAAAAGAGCCGGGGTATTTTTATCAGGCAGCGATCCCCGTCCCTTCCGAAGAAAGGACGGGGATCGTTTATTTTGCAGAAAATCGGCTTAGTAAGCCACACCCCAGTAGATATCAGTGGTGCACTTCTCGCCGCAGACGGGGCAAACGCCCTCAGTGCCGGACTGCTTGAGCGGCATGCAGCGGCTGGAAACACCTGCCAGCTCCTTCATCTTCAGCTCGCACTCCAGCTTGCCGCACCACTTGGTCCGGGCAAAGCCGCCCTTGGTCTCCACCATCTCCTTGACCTCCTGCCAGGAGTTCAGGTCGAAAGTGTTGTCCTCCAGGTTCTTTTCCGCCTGAGCATACAGGTTGTCGTGAACGGCGGTCAGCAGGCTCTGCACCTGGCTTTCCAGCCCGTCCAGAGCGACAAAGCTCTTTTCACCGGTATCACGGCGGGCCAGGCAGCACTGTCCCTTTTCCAGATCGCGGGGACCGATCTCCACACGGACAGGCACGCCCTTCATTTCATACTCGGCGAACTTCCAACCGGGAGAGTTGTCGGAATCGTCCAGCTTCACCCGCAGGCCGGCAGCCTCCAGACGGGTCTTGATCTCAGTGGCTGCTTCCAGCACGCCGGGCTTGTGGGCCGCCACGGGGATCACTACCACCTGAATGGGAGCGATGGCGGGAGGCAGCACCAGACCGTTGTTGTCACCGTGGGTCATAATGACCGCGCCGATGAGACGGGTGGTGGTGCCCCAGGAGGTCTGGAAGGGATACTGCAGCTTGTTGTCCCGGCCGGTGAAGGTCACATCGTAGGCCCGGGAGAACTTGTCTCCGAAATAATGGCTGGTGCCGGACTGGAGGGCCTTACGGTCCTTCATCATGCTCTCGATGGTATAGGTGGCCTCAGCGCCGGCAAACTTCTCCTTGTCGGTCTTGCGGCCCTTGACTACCGGCATGGCCAGCGCGTCGCGGCAGAAGTCAGCATAGCAGTTGAGCTGCTGCTCCGTTTCTGCCATAGCCTCCTCAGCGGTCTCGTGGATGGTGTGGCCCTCCTGCCACCAGAATTCCCGGCTGCGCAGGAAGGGGCGGGTGGTCTTTTCCCAGCGGATCACGGAGCACCACTGGTTATAGAGCATGGGGAGCTGGCGGTAGGTCTGAAGGACGCTGTGCCAGTGGTCGCAGAACATGGTCTCAGAGGTGGGGCGGAAAGCCAGCCGCTCCTCCAGCTTGTCGCTGCCGCCCATGGTGACCCAAGCCACCTCAGGGGCAAAGCCGTTGACCAGTTCGCCTTCCTTTTTCAGCAGGCTCTCCGGGATCAGCGCGGGCATTGCCACGTTCTCGTGTCCGGTCTTTTTAAACTCCCCGTCCATGATCCGCTGAATGTTTTCCCAGATAGCGTAGCCGTATGGACGCAGGATCATAAATCCCTTCACGCTGGAATAATCGATCAACTCCGCCTTCTTGCAGATGTCCGTATACCACTGGGCGAAATCGTCCTCCATACTGGTGATCTGTTCCACTTTTTTGTCCTGTGCCATGATTCTTCCCTCAACTTTATTCCAGAATTGGAGGCAAACAGCCTCCTTTGAACTCATAACGTCTTATTTTATCGTCTTTTTCCCCTGTTGTCAACCATTTCACCCCAGGGCCAGAGCAACTATAAAGCCCAGCACCGCACCGCAGCACACCTGCATAGGCGTGTGGCCCAGGAACTCCTTCAGTTTCACCTCCGGCGTCTCCTCGCTGTCAAGCATTTCCAGCAGCTCATTGATAGCCTTGGCATGGCGTCCCGCCTCCCGACGGACGCCCATGGCGTCATGCATGACGATGACGGCCAGGATCACGCACACGGCAAAAACGGGGGAGTCATAGCCGTATTCCAGACCGGAGGTCACCGCCAGTGCGGTCACGGTGGCAGAGTGACCGCTGGGCATCCCGCCGTCCCCTGTAAGCCGCTTCCAGTCGATGGTGCGGTTCACCGCCAGATAGATAAAGAACTTCAGGAGCTGCGCCGTGGCCCAGGCCAGCAGCGCGTTCATCAACAGGTGGTTGCTGAAAATATCAGAAAGCATAGATAAACTCCGATCATGTAGTAGGCGCGGAGACCCGCGCTGTCTCTACTATACACCAGACGTTAAGAAGCTGTCAATTTTTGCCGGTTAAAACCTTTGAAATTTGCAAAAATCCCCGCAGCGGCGCAGAATCATAACCACCGGCCGTGCCGGTGGTTTGCACTAGCCCCCTTGGGGCATGACC